>VOFK01001236.1_pt1 | contig 30410 bp, 40 predicted proteins | sample 5384121 | NCBI WGS metagenome assembly VOFK01 (sample SAMN12384730, study PRJNA508395) | human gut metagenome | isolation source: healthy gut J | host: Homo sapiens | reverse complement strand
ATTACGTATTGCTACGGTGCATCAGCTCTTCCACCCCTCACTGTCGCAATGGGGCTGTCCGGCGGGAACAGGGTTCGCCCATCAACAAGCAGGATGCGCGGCTTCACGGCAATGGAGCGGGCAATGCACAGCCGCTGCTGGCCGCCGGAGTCCATTGGCGGAGGCATTTGCCTTTTTCACCATCCCAAAGAGCGGCATGCCGCAGGCTTTTCCCTCCGCCAGCCCGTCCAGAATGCGGTACTTACCCCGCCAGCCTTAATCCGTAGGTTGCCATTCTCACAATGCTCATCGGGAAAGGGTTGGACTTCACCAGAAAACCATACCACCTCCCGCCGCAAACGAATGGCATCCAGGGGAAGGGGAAGTCACGTCCACCCCGTCAATGCGGATAGAGCCCCGTAACGCGCCTCCGGAATACGGTCATTCATCCGGTTGGATACAGCGCAGCGGCGGAATTTCCCAAAAACGGAAGGGCCGATGAATGCCGTTACCCTTGAAACCTTGGGAATCTTCATGGTGACGTTGAACAGGGCTTGCTTAAGTTCCCACATAACAAAAATTCAGGGAATCCACCCTTACGGCGGCTGTCTGGCGTGGCTGCCGCTGGATGCGGAGTCATGTGGGCAGGGGCGGCGCTGCTCGATACGATGTTCTGGGCGATCGTGCTGGCGGCCTTATTCGAGGTTCGGGCTGATCGCGGCCGCCGGTCAGCCGCGCGGCTTTGTACTCTTAACAGCGGCAGGCGGCATGGGATTGTACTTTTTTGCGGCGCTGAGCGAAACCGTGCTGGAAGTGCTTATGCGGCCCTGCAGGTGCTTGCAAAAGCTGAGACGCGCCGTATACGGCCTGCGGATGCACTGTCAAACGGTGGTAAAACAGCGGTGCAGTCCGGTAAAAATTCGGTTTTTTGACGAAAAAATTTGAAAAAAAAGACTCTTTTCTTTTTTCGCAAAAAGGTATAAAATAAAAACCTGTATCAGTCTGACGCGCAAGCAAACGATATGAGGTGAGCAGATGACAAGGCGCACGCGGATGATCCTTATCAGGGCAGCGGTAGTGGTGTTTCTGCTTTACGCGGTCGTCAATGTGGTAAACCTGCGCACGCAGATCAAGAGCAAGCGGGATGAACTTCGCGTTCTGACCCTGCGGGTGGAGGAATATCAGAAGGCGAACGAGACGCTCCCGGCAGGAAATGCAAAGCGGCATTTCCGAGGAGGATATCGGAGAGATGGCGCGGACAGAACTGGGCTATGCGGAACCGGGCGAGCGTGTTTTCGTGGACACGTCCAGCCGGTAAAAGGGAAATAATAACGGAGGCAAAAACAGCGTATATGGATTTGACAGTGGGAGCGATCGTAGAAGGCAAGGTAACCGGCATCACCAAGTTTGGTGCATTTGTTGCGCTGCCCGAAGGCAAGTCGGGTATGGTGCACATTTCGGAGGTCGCTTCGACTTTTTGTAAACGACATCAAGGATTTTCTGCAGGAGGGACAGCAGGTCAAGGTCAAGATCATCAACATTGACCAGCAGGGCCGCATCAACCTCTCCATCAAGAAGGCGCAGCCGCAGGAGCCGCGTCAGCCGAGACAGGGAGCGCCGTGAGGGCGGCTTTGCGCCGCGTCAGCCGCGTTTCCAGCGTTCGTCCGCACCGCGCGGACGTGTGTGCAGCAGGCGCCGAAGGATCCTTCTACCATGACCTTTGAGGATAAGCTCAAGGCGTTCATGACGGACAGCGAAAGCCGTCAGGCCGATGTGCGCCACGCAACCGATCGCAAGAACGGTTCGCGCCGCCGCAGATAAAGAAGAAAACCGAGGGAAACCTCGGTTTTGCTTTTTATGCCGGTGCACGAAGCGTCGGCAGAGCTTTCGGCACCGGGTGAGCGGTGCATACGAACTGCGTAGCGTGTTCGCCCCTGACGGGGCGGCACCTTTTCTGCACCGACCCAGCGGGGTGCGCGAACTGCCGCAGGCGGGTTCGCCCTTTCTGAGCGGGCGGGAAGGTTTCGCTGAACCCTCAGCGGGGATTCGCCGTCTGCGGACGGCGGGAGCGTCGCGGCGCCCGCCGCGGGGGCGACGCCGTACCCACGGCGGGGGCAAAAAGGAAGGACACCTGCGGTTTTCCTTCCTCTTTGAACTCCTACCTTTCCCTTGCTTCCTAATCTGGCGCAGATTTCCTATATGTGACCGCTGCGAAAAGGGGAACGGCAGTCGGGTTACTGCAGCGTGACTTTCTCCGCCTTTTCGCAGTTCACAGACAGCGTACTGCTACACAGGTGGGTTCATCTAAGCAGGCGCAGCATGGCCGTGTCGCGCAATTTGTGTGCACGTTATAACGGACGACACCTACGAATTTAGGCGTTCGGTACAATCTATCCTCGCAGGCCCTGTCTATCATAACGCGCTTACGATTTGCGCGGCACTGTTATGCCGCGCTCTGCGCAGAGTAAATCGCCTGTGTAGCAGAACAGTATCCGGCATTGCGAACAGGTTGCGAAAGACACGGAAGAAAAAATCCTCTGCCGTCCCCCTCTTCGTAGCGGTCACATGTCGGTAATCTGCGCCAGACCCTCCAAGGGAAAGGGGTGATTCACAAGAGGGTGGAAACCGCAGGTGTCTACCCTCTTGTGCGCCCGCGCGGCGTCAGCGCACTCCCCCGCCGCGGGGCGCGGCGAATCCCTCGCGCTCCGCAGAGCGCAAACTCCCAGCTGGTTCAGTGAAAAACCCACCGTTCGTTAGGGGCGAATCGCCTGCGCGGTTCGTGTGCACCAGACAATCGGTGCAGGAAAAGGTGCTGCCCGGACAGGGCGTATTGCTGCGCAACTCGCGTGCCCAGCATGCTTTGTGCTGAAAAAGAAGCGCAGCTCCTGCTTTTGCGCAAAAAAAGCGCGCTCTTCCTTGCGAAAGAGCGCCAAAAAAGTAGGATTGTGGGGATAAAGATATGAACGGTGCATGGCGGCTTTCCCAACCGCCATGATAAATATACCATAAATTACCATACTTGTCAACAGTTTTTGGAAGAGGTTTTCCATGAATCAAACACTGATCAAAGATATCAACATTTGGACGATGGATGAGCGTGATTCTCGCTTTTTTCGGCTGGGTGCTGCTCGAAAACGGCAAAATCGCGTCCATGGGCGAAGGCGAACCGCCTGCAATGCCGGTTCAAATAGACGGCGATGTCGTGTACGGCGAGGGCGGCGTGCTGACACCCGGCCTGATCGACATCCACTCGCACATCGGTCTGTAATGAGGACGGCCTTTGGCTTTGAGGGTGCGGACGGCAACGAGGACACCGATCCGGCGACGCCGCACCTGCGTGCACTGGACGGCGTCAACCCGTTCGACCGCAGCTTCCGCGAGGCACTTTGAGGCCGGTGTGACGGCTGCCGCAGTCAGCCCGGCAGCGCAAACCCCATCGGCGGACAGATTGCGCTGCTCAAGACGGCAGGCCGCCGTGTGGACGATATGATTCTCAAGGCGCCGCTGGCGATCAAGTTCGCGTTGGGCGAGAACCCGAAGTCTGTCTACCACGACAAAGGACGAAACGCCCGTCACCCGCATGGCAACGGCGGCCATCATCCGCGAGGAGCTGTACAAGGCCAAGGAATATTTCTCGCGAAAGGCGCGTGCGGAGGACGATCCGGAGCAGGACGAGCCGGATTTCGACATCAAGATGGAAGCGCTGCAGCCGCTTCTCTGGGGCAAAGGCCGAGGCACATTTTCATGCGCACCGCGCGGACGACATTTTCACCGCGCTGCGCATCTCGAAGGAGTTCGGCCTGCGCCCGGTCATCATTCACGGCACGGAGGCGCACCTTGTGGCCGACCTGCTGGCCGAGGAGCACGTTCCGGTGGTCAGCGGCCCGTACATGACCGACCGCTCCAAGCCCGAGATCCGCAACCTGTCGGATGCCGCGCCCGGACTGCTGTGCAAAAGGCCGGAATCGAAACCGCCATTACGGTCGACCACCCGGAAATTCCCCTGCGCCTGCTGCCGATGGCGGTTATGCTCGCGGTTCGCGCGGGTATGGATAAAACGGACGCGCTGCGCGCGGTCACATCGGTACCCGCGAAAATTGCGGGCATGCAGGACAGAATCGGCAGCCTGAAAACCGGTTTGGATGCGGACTGCGTGCTCTGGAGCGGGGATCCGCTCGATATTGCAACTCAGGTGAAGGCTGTTTTCGTAAACGGCACACCGGAATACAGGAGGACAAGATGAGGACAATCGACGTTTCGAGGTAACCAAGCTGGTGCGCAAGCTGTGCATCGACGCAAACTACTATCTGCCGGCAGATTTGCGGCAGGCGTTCGTGGATGGTCAGAACGCGGAGGGAGTCTCCGCTCGGCAAGACCATCTTCGGTGAAATGATCGCCAACTGCGACCTTGCGCGCGAGAACAACGTTCCGGTCTGCCAGGACACCGGCATGGCCATCGTGTTCGCGGAGATCGGACAGGATGTACATCTGACCGGCGGCTCGTTTGAGGACGCCGTCACGGAAGGCGTGCGCCGCGGCTATATCGACGGCTATCTGCGCCTGTCGGTCGTCGGCGATCCGCTGCGCCGCGAAAACACCAACGACAACACGCCGTATCCCTGTACACCTCGGTCGTTCCGGGCGACAAGGTGAAGATCACGGTCGCGCCCAAGGGCTTCGGCTCGGAGAACATGACGAAGATGAAGATGTTCACGCCTGCCGCTACCAAGGCGCAGATCGTGGATTTTATCGCGGATGCGTGCATCCATGGGTTCCAACCCGTGCCCGCCGATCGTTATCGGCGTCGGTCTGGGCGGCACGAGCGATAAAGGCGGCATATCAAGCGTGCGCTGCTGCGTCCGGTCGATCAGCACAACGCAGATCCGCTGTACGCCGAGATGGAGCAGCAGATTCTGATAAGGTCAACGCATCCGGTGTCGGCCCGCAGGGACTCGGCGGTACGGTTACCGCTTTGCGTGCGCGATTGAGCCGTTCGGCACGCATATCGCCGGTCTGCCGTGCGTGGTTAATATTTCCTGTCACGTTACCCGTCACGCAGAGGGCGAGCTGATAAGCAACCTGGACAAGAAATTGTAAAACCTCTTTTGGGAAATATTGCTGAACAAATTGAACTTTGTAAAATTGTTGGACAAGTTGCATAGGTTGTGCTATACTGAAGATAGCAAAAACCCAATACGCGTTTCCGCCACACCACGGCGGCCGCGGATAAAGCCATCAAAAAGGCGGTTTACGCCTGTTAGAGATGATGTTATGAAGTTCACCATCGTCGAGAGAAAAATGAAGATTGACGACGATCTGCGTGCATACGCGCTGCGCAAGGTAGAGAAGCTGGATCGCTACTTCCAGCAGGACTCTGACACGACTCTTACCTTCAGCGAGCTGCGCGGCAAGCAGACGGTGGAAGTTACGGTGCGTCAGGTCGGTCTGGTCGTTCGCGCCGAGGAGACGACGAGCGATATGTTCGCTTCCGTAGACGGTGCGGTAAGCAGCATCGAGCGCCAGATCCGCAAGCACAAGACCCGTCTCGAGAAGCGTCTGCGCGAGGGTGCGTTCGACAAGATCGCCGAGCAGCAGGCTGCGCTTGCTGAGGACGATTTCGACGTAGTCCGCCGCAAGAGATTTGATGTTAAGCCGATGAGCGTCGAGGAAGCGATCCTCCAGATGAATCTGCTGTTTGATCACCAGTTCTACTTCTTCCGCAACTCGGAGAACGACAATACCCATGCGGTCGTCTACAAGCGCGCCGCAGGCGGCTATGGTCTGATCGAGAGCGAGGAGTAAAATTCGCGTCAAACAGTAAAAAGTTGCATTACAGGGACCGGCGGCGTTCTGCCGCCGGTTCTTTTCGGTTAAAAGGGGAAAACGAATGAATTTATGTGATATTGAGACAATCCGAGCGGTTCTGGGCCGTCACGGATTCCATTTTTTCCAAATCGCTCGGACAAAACTTTCTGACGGACGAAAGCGTGCCGCGCCGCATTGCGGAGATGAGCGGCGCGGCCGAGTGCGGCAACGCGATTGAGGTCGGCCCGGGCATGGGCTGCCTGTCGGCGGAGCTGTGCCAGCGCGCGGATAAGGTCGTAGCGGTCGAGCTGGATCGTGCGCTCATGCCGGTTCTGGCAGAGACACTTGCGGATTACGATAACTTCGAGGTCGTGCACGGCGATGTGCTCGAAACCGACCTTGCCGCGCTCTGCAAGGGGAGAAATTCGGTGACGGAAAGGCGATCGCGTGCGCCAATCTGCCGTATTATCATCACCACACCGGCGATTACGGCGCTGCTCGAGAGCGGCGCGTTCGAGCAGGTGACGGTCATGGTGCAGAAGGAGGTCGCGCAGCGCATCTGTGCAGAGCCGGGCACGGCGGCGTACCGGCGTTCTCGATTTATGCAGTACCACGCCAAGGCGGAAATTTTGTTTGATGTTCCGGCGGACTGCTTTGTGCCCAGACCCAAGGTGGATTCGGCGGTGCTCAAGCTCGTGCCGCTCGACAAGCCGGCGGTTGAGACCAAGGACGAAAAGCTGTTCTTTTCCCTCGTGCGCGCAGCCTTCAATATGCGCCGTAAGACGCTCGTGAACGCGCTCGGTCCGGTGCTCGGCTCGTCGATGAGCAAGGAGGAGATCACCGCACTCGTAGAAGCAGCCGGTCTGGATGCCCGCGTTCGCGGTGAGCGGCTCAGCCTTGCAGAGTATGCGAAACTGGCAGATCTCGCGGCGGAAAAACTCAGTAATTGAGAATTGAGAATTAGAGTGAAGAGTTTGTAAGATAAAGCGTGTTTGCAAAGAAATATTCGCAGGTGCCGTGCATAACAACGCGCAAACGAGTTGCACAACATTGTTATCCCCCAGGGGACCCTCTGCTTGCCCCTTCGGACAATTCACCTTGTGTTGCGCCTGCGGAGACTAAAACCGCATGTGTAGCAGCAAGGAATCTGGCACTGCGAAGCGGTAGAGAAAATGGGCGGCCACTGGCCGCTCCTACGGAAGAAAAATCCTCTACCGTTCCAAAATTTCGGAGCGGTCACCGGTCTCTGGTTTGCGCCAGACGAACAAAAAAAGGGAAACGGGAGTTAAAGAGGGTAGAAACCGTAGGTGTCTACCCTCTTGCCCCCCGCCGCGGATGCGGCGAACCTCCCCGCCAAAGGTTGGCGCTCATTCCCGCTGCTTTAGCAAACAGATAAATCAAAACTATCCCCACCCTGTGGACAAAGAAAAAAGCCTGCACACGCAGGCTTTTCTCATACCACAATGGCTCTCCGGCGGCACCGGCGAGGAAAAACACGATCTGTGTTTCGGTCTTGCCGAATTTTTGCAGACGTCCGATAAAAAGCCGTCCAGCTCCTGCGTCGAGGCGAACGACACCTTGATCAGCATGGAGTAGTTGCCGGTCACGCAGTTGCACTCGAGCACATTCGAGCACGCAGCAATGAACGGATAAAATTCCTCTTTCTGGGGGGCTGCATATCCAGATGAATGTACGCGAGAATGTGATGGCCGCTGCAGCGGGTCCAGATCGAGCGTATACGCACGAATAACACCCTGTTTTTCCAGCCGCTCAATACGCGCGGAAACCGCAGGGGGAGGAAAGGCGAACCTCACCTGCAAGGGGCCTTGATGGGGGTGCGGGCATTCTTCTGCAGCAGCCGCAAGAGCTTCAGATCAATTTCGTCCATGGGGGCAAATAGCCCTCCTTATCCTAAAAATAAAAACAGGAGTCCGACCCGCCTTCGCGGGACGAACTCCTTTGTTCACTGTTTATTATAAAGCACGACCGGGTTGTTGTCAAATAAAATAAGGCTTCGAACAAAAGTTTTTTATACATCCGAGTCGGTGATGACCTTTGAATTCCATCCAGTCCGGCGTTGCGGAAACGTAAATGGTATCTTCGTCAATGAACACAAAATCCCGGTTATCGCTGAAATTGGACTGGTTGTTTTCGGTCGGAACATCGTTTCGGTTTGCCGTTTTCGAGGTGATCGAACCGTCAGGCGTTCCGCAGAACGGCTCGGAAGGCAGGTTTCCGGTCTCCTGATACAGCTTGCCATCCACCATGACCATCCGCGGTACGGTGGCATCCTGCTCGAACACGATCCACTGGTTATCAATCAGCACCTCGATATGGTCGTCTATGCGCTGATAGCCGTAGCCTGTGCCGAAGTTGGACTGGCCGTTCTCGGTGGGTGCGTCCGTGCCGTTTGCCGTCTGCGAGGTGATTTCGCCGTCCATGTTGCCGCAGCGGCCATCGACCGTGCTGACCTCACCGGTAGACTGATACAGCGTGTTATCCACCATCACCATCGTGGGTGCATCTGCGACCGGTTTCTGCTCAGTCGTATCGGGCAGGGCAGCTGCGTCATCCGTGCTCTGGCTGCCGATTTCGGCTTCCGTGGTTTTCGGCTCGGCATTGCCGCAGCCGGTCGGCAGCAGCGCCAGAAGTGCAAGAAGCATTGCTAAAGTACGTTTTGTCATAAAAAACACCGCCTTTCGTAACTCTGATAGTATAGACGAAAGACGGCGTAAAAAGTTCCGTATAAAATTATTTTTTCTTTTTTCGGTTTGGCCCAGCCGGTTTTTTTTTTACCCTGATTCGGCTTGCCCTGTGCCGGACGTGAAGCCGGTCGTTTGCCGTTCGGTGCACTGTGCTTGCCGTTATTAGGCGCAGAATGACGGCGGTCGTTATTCTGCTGTCTGCCGCCGTTGGACACGCCGTGGCGGCTGACGCTGTGCTGCTTGCTGCCCGGCATGCGCTGGTCGCTGCCTCTGCCCGGACGAATGAGACATTCCCTGCCAAAGCCGATGAGATCCTCACGGTGCGCCTTTTTGAGCGCGGGCAATGACGATCGGCGCTTGTCCGGTCGGCGCCACTGCAGCAGCGCACGCTGCATCGCCTTGTCCTCGGGCGTTTTCGCCACAAAGACCGGCCTCATGGTGCGTGGATCAATCTCGGTGTAGTACATCGCGGTGGACAGCGTTCCCGGCGTCGGGTAAAAATCCTGCACCTGCTCGGGCATGTAGCCGACGCGGTTGAGGTATTGCGCGAGCATGATGGCGTCATCGCTGTTGCACCCGGATGCGAGCGTTTCATCAGATAGGGCACAAGATACTGCTTGCGGCCCAGCTTTTCGTTGATGCGGCATACCGCTCGCGGAACTGCTTCGTACACCTTGAAGGACGGCTTGCCCATGTAGTACAGGGCGTTGTCGCTCATGTGCTCCGGCGCGACCTTCAGCTGACCGGAGATGTGGTGCTCGACCAGTTCGCGGAAGAACGCATCGTTCTTGTCGGACATGATGTAGTCGTAGCGCAGGCCGGAGCGCACGAACACCTTCTTCACGCCTCGATGCGGCGCAGCTCGCGCAGCAGCTCAAGGTAGTCGGTATGGTCTGCTTCGATGTTCTGGCAGGTGGTGGGGGGAACAGGCAGCGCTTGTCCTGCAGCAGCCGTATTTCTCCTGTTTTTTGCAGGCCGGAAAGCGGAAATTGCGGTCGGGCCGCCGACATCGTGTGATGTAGCCCTTGAATCCGGGCATTTGGGTGATCTTTTCGCTTCCTCGCGATCACGCTCTCGTGGCTGCGCACCTGAATGTACCGTCCCTGATGGAACGCCAGCGCGCAGAAGTTGCACGCGCCGAAGCAGCCGCGGTTGTGGATGATGGAGAACTGCACCTCCTGAATAGCGGGCACGCCGCCGAGCACTTCGTAGGACGGATGATAAGTTCGCATATACGGCAGCGCATAAACGTGATCCATCTCTTCGGTGGTCAGCGGGCTTTGCGGGCGGGTTCTGCACAAGGATGCGCTTGCCGTGCCGTTGGAGAATCGCCTTTGCCGCGCACGGCATCCTGTTCGTCGTACTGGATTTTGACCGAACGGGCGTAGTCCGGCTTGCTGGCGCAGACATCCTCGTACGAGGGACATTCGACCGCATCATACCCAGATCGTCCGTATCATGCACCATATAGGCAGTGCCGCGGACTCCCTTGCACGCGTCTGCGCCCTTTTTGCCGTGCTTTGAGGTTGTTTGCCAGCTCAACGACCGAGTGCTCGCTCATGCCGAACATCACGCCGTCCGCGCCGGTGGATTCCAGAATGGACGGCATAACGCGGTCAGCCCAGTAATCATAGTGTGCAAATCGGCGCAGACTGGCTTCAATGCCGCCGAGATAGACCGGCGTTTCTCGGGAAGGCGCGCCGCGCAAGCATGGAATAGACGGTTACCGCACGGTCCGGGCGTTGCCGCCCACACCGCCCGGCGTGTACGCATCGTCCGAACGGCGCTTTTTCGCCGAGGTGTAGTGCGCGACCATCGAGTCGATGTTGCCGCCGCTGATGAGCACCGCATAGCGCGGACGGCCCATTTCGAGAAAAATCGTGCTCATCGCGGAAATCCGGCTGGCTGAGGATAGCGACCTTTGTAGCCTGCATCCTCCAGCACGCGTGAAATGATCGCCGTGCCGAACGACGGATGATCGACGTACGCATCGCCGGTGACGATGAGAAAATCGCAGTAATACCATCCGCGATCGGTCATATCTTGTTTGAAATAGGAAGAAAACCGTTCATATATACCTCTTTGGCTTTACAAGGTGAAAATTATAGGTTACAATAAAAAACGGGTAATCCGGCAAAAGATTGAGAGACGGTTGGCCATATACTCCCTGAAGGGAGGTGGTATTATGGATCAGATTTGGCAGATCATTATGTTACTTATTCTGCTCGAGTTTGTAAACCATAAAAAATAACCGCCCCTCGCCAAAGATGCGGTTATTTTTTTCGTGAATAACTAAACTTTGGTCAACCGTCTTTTCGTCGGATTGCCCTTTTCTATCTATAAGTATAGCAAATCTGCGGTAAAGTCAAGCCGCAGAGCACAGGAAATAGGCAGAATAAAAATAACCGCCCTCGCCAAAGGTAACGGTTATTTTTCATAAATAAGGTATACGGTTATTCTGCAAAAACTCAGTTATCCAGATAGAACTGAACCAGCTCCCTGCATGAGTTCGTCGCGGTCGATCTTGCAGATCAGGCTGCGGGCATTGTTGTGGTTGGTTATGTAAGTCGGGTCCTCAGAGAGAAGATAGCCGACGATCTGGTTGATCGGGTTGTAGCCTTTTTCTCCTTGAGCGCATCATACACAGTGGTAAGCGTGCGCTTCATCTCCTTGTTGGACCTCGTCTACCAGACTGAATTTTCTCGTTCCGTCAAGCATATTTGGTTCTCCTTTCCGATCCTACCTGTCGGTGTTTATCGTTACTTACAGCATAATACAAAAAGCAGAAAAAGTAAAAGCCTTATCCGCGCAAAACTCGCATGAAAAACTTTTTCCGTCTGTGGCATACACTGTATGGTGAGGGAAAAGGAGACGGTGTTTTACGAGCTGTAATTTTCCAGCAGCCGCGCCAGCTCTCTGCGTTATCGAGCGTAATGCCGTCCGCAAGTGCCTGCTGCTGCTCGGCGGATGGCAGCGTGCGTGTGTCGATGCCTGTGCGCAGGACCGAGCCATCGCTCTGCCGGATGACAAGCCGGTCATTTTCGCTCTGCACCGTGTAGCAATTGCTGCTGCGCTCGCCGGAACGGCAGGCGCGGACAGCAGCGCGCGTCCGGCGAGCACCAGACTGATCATTGCCGCAAGACACGCCAGCGCGGCAAGCAGCGTGCGCCGCCGCGCTCTGCTGCATGGCAAGCAGATAAAAAACCCTGCATCATAGTCAAAACTCCTTTTCACTCAGTGGGACTTGCTTTTGAGTATTCCCACAAAAAATACGGTCTATTCTAAAAAGCAGTGTAAAAATGTTTGAATTTGCAAAGTCCTGTGGTATAATGCTATCAGAGTGCCTATTACATCGGCAGTAAGCTGCCGGAAGAAAATCGGCACAGGCAGCTATTGTACAATTCATTTAGCCTTATAAGACGGTAATAATACCGATGAATTTTACGGTATTGCCAACAATACACGGTGCTTCAAAAAAACAAGACCGTGTGCGGGAACAAATAGACGTGTTCCGCGTCTTACCCGACAGGATTTCGCGGTGCATATCGTGGGGGCAAGGAGGAAAACAAATTGGCAACTGGCAATCAAAAAGAGCGAACGGGGATCGGACATCTGCTCTCCCGCATACTGATTACACTGGTATTGATCGGCGTGCTGTGCGGCTGCTTCTGCGGCATTGCGTTTGCGTTCTATGTTCATATCGAACATCAACCCGTCCGCGAAGGAAACTGCTTCCGAAATCAGCAAAGGTCTCGGCCTGAACCTCAACTAGTTCATCTATACGACGGACGCGGAGACAGGCGAGGCCGTTTATGAGACCATCAAGGGCCAGCGAGAACCGCGAATGGGTCGACAGCGACAAAATTCCGGACAATCCTCAAGAACGCCGTCGTCGCCATCGAGGACGAGCGCTTCTACAAGCATCACGGCGTAGACTGGTGGCGCACGCTCGGCGCGGTCAAGGGCTGGGTGCTCGGCGGCGACCAGTACGGCGGCTCGACGATCACGCAGCAGCTCATCAAAAACATCACGGAAGACAACGATTATTCCGTAAAGCGCAAGGTAAACGAGATCTTCCGTGCTTTTGCGCTCGAAAAGGAGATCGACGACAAGGACCGCATCCTCGTCATGTACCTCAACACCATCTACCTCGGCTACAACAGCTACGGCGTGCAGACCGCGGCGACCGTTACTTCGGCAAGGATGTTTCGCAGCTCGACCTGGCGGAATGCGCCGTTCTGGCCGGACTGACCAACAATCCGTCCATCTACGACGTATACAACCATTCCGACAAGGTAAAATCGCGTCAGGAGACCATTCTGTCGCAGATGCTCGATCAGAACATGATCACCGAGGACGAGTACAATGCGGCCGTTTCCGAGCAGCTGAACTACCGTCCCTACGAGGAATACCAGAAGGACGTCAAGTCCACCTACAGCTACTTCACCGATGAGGTCATCAAGGACGTCATCAACGATCTGAAGGAGCAGAAGGGCTATTCCGGGCTGGTTGCAGAGAATATGGTATACTCCGGCGGCCTCAAGATCCATGCGACCATTGATACCAAGGTTCAGGATGCTCTGGACAGGGCTAACCGATGATTTTCCGAACACGGAAAAAGTACGGCGAAGTGCCGGAAAGCGCCATGGTCATCACGGACAAGCAGGGCGATATCGTCGCGATCGCAGGCGGACGCGGCCAGAAAAGCGCCAGCAGCCGCGTTCTCGCTTACGCGTCTGACGCACGCCGTCAGCCGGGTTCCTCGATCAAGCCGCTGGCAAGCTACGGCCCTGGCGATGGATGCGGGCATCATCGTTCCGAGCACGACGATCTACGACCGCGCCTTCTCCGGGGCGAGGACGGCATCCGTGGCCGATGAACGACGGCAAGTACCCGACCGGCCGCTCCCTGACCATCAAGGAAGGTACTACGCGCTCGCTCAACACCGTTTCGGTACAGGTGCTCAACGCACTGACACCGCAGGCTTCCTACGATTTCCTCACGCAGCCAGCTTGGCTTCAAGCTGGTCGGCAGCCGAACCAATGAGGACGGCACAGTGCAGTCGGATGTCGACCTTGCGCCTCTGGCGCTCGGCGCGCTGACCGACGGCGTGACGGTCCGCGAGATGGCCGGCGGTTACTCTACCTTCATCAATGACGGCGTTTCGGCGGTACCCGCACCTACACCAAGGTGACGGACAGCGAAGGCAACACCATAATGGAGAATACCCCCTAACCGGATAAGGGCTTTACTAATGTCCGCACCGTATATGATATGCTCGACTGCCTGCAGAACGTTACCGCACACGGTACCGCCTACGGCATTCAGCTTGACGGTGTGGAGACCGCGGGCAAGACCGGTACCACGAGCTCGAACACGGATATCTGGTTCTGCGGCGTAACGCCGGAATACTTCTGCGGCGGTCTGGGTAGGGCTACGAGCATAACTACCGTCTGGATGGTCTGTACGGCCGCAATGCGGCGGAAATCTGGCTCAAGGTCATGGAAAAGGTTCATGCCGGCGACAGCGGTCTGGTCTTCGATTCGCATCCGCAGGATTTCGAGGAAGTCACCTACTGTATGGATACCGGTCTGCTGGCATCCGGCGCGTGCCGCGCTGCGGGACGTGCTGCAACCGGCCGATTCTGGAAGGACAAGGTTCCGACGCAGACCTGCAGCCATGAAAACATCGAGGAGAAGTACGATTTCGAGACGAGCGGGCATGGATGACTACTACGACGAGTATGAACGAGGAAAGCGACGACAGCTCGAACACCGACAGCAGCACCGACTCGACCGATAACGGCGATGAGCATTAGTGACGGCGTATGACAGCGACGACAGCGGCGATTCCGGTGGCGACGGCGGCGACGGCGGTGACGGAGATGACGGCGGAGACGATTCGGGCGGACAGCGGCCTGATTCCGGTGACGACCCGGAGACAGCCTCGCCGGACAGGCCGGCACAGAAAAATAAAGCCGACGGGCGGAGAGCGCGCACAAACTGAAAACTGAAAATCGTTCAGTGCTGCACAAGGCCGCACAGACCGGGGCGTTAGCGGTGCCCTGCACCTGCAATCCGCTGCAGCAGGGGTCGTGCAGAACAAAGAAGGGGTCGCATATGCGGCGAGGCAGCCACTCACAGGACGATGAGAGACCGGTACTGCGCAACGGAGGACTGTGAACCATGTCAGGCGGGGAACCGAGCAGCATTAAGCAGAAACCATCGTGTGCCGCAGATCTGCCGATCTTGAGCCCGAAATGCGGAAAGGCAGCCGGGTGTGTGTATTCGAATTGCCTGTGTGCGGTCTTGTGGAGCGCTGAACGACTAATTCGATTGAAACCGGTTCGAGAAACTTTTTGAATCGAATGAACGGAAGGCGGCGAAATCACCCGGCAAAAGCTGGGCGATTTGTTGCATCGGATATAAATGCCGCGACGGGACAAAAGTTCCTCCCGAAAAACCTGGTCGAAACTTTGCTCCGACCTGTTAATGCGCGAACTTTTGTTCGCGGAAAAAGGCGGGCTTACGCCCCCTTCTTTATTTTTGTTAGTCCGCGTTTGAAATGTTGCAATATAAGTAATTTTGTTTTTGTGATAATGTTAAATTGACACCGAAATTGCAACTTAATGGCTTGTTTTTGTTGATTATAACTGGGGGTGGATTGAAATAGCAAGAAACGCGCCTTGTTCGTGATGAGCACGGCAGCTCTCTTCACGGGAGCGTGGATTATCAACAGCAACACCTATCATCACCTATCAACACGGAAGCGAGGAACTTCGTAATGTATCAGGCTTTATACCGCAAATGGCGGCCGCAGACCTTTGCGGACGTGATCGGACAGCAGCATGTCACCGACACGCTGCGCGCTCAGCTTCAGAGCGGCAGACTCAGCCATGCGTATCTGTTCACCGGTACGCGCGGCACGGGCAAGACGACCTGCGCGAAAATCCTCGCCCGGGCGGTCAACTGCGAGCATCCGGTGAACGGCGACCCGTGCAACGAGTGTGCGGCGTGCCGCGGCATTCTGGACGGCTCGGTGCTGGACGTGACCGAGATCGACGCGGCGTCCAACAACGGTGTGGATAACATCCGCGACCTGCGCGACGAGACGCGCTATACGCCCGCAGGTCAAAAAGCGCGTGTTCATCATCGACGAGGTGCATATGCTCTCGATCGGCGCGTTCAATGCGCTGCTCAAAACGCTCGAGGAGCCGCCGGAGCACGTGCTGTTCATCCTCGCCACGACCGAGCTGCACAAGGTACCTGCGACCATTCTGTCGCGCTGTCAGCGGTTTGATTTCCGCCGCATCGGCGCGGAGGACATCGCGCGTCGACTGCTCGACGTCGCGGCAGGCGAGGGCATCGAGCTGACCGAGGGTGCGGCACGCCTGATCGCCCGGCTGGCAGACGGCGCCATGCGAGATGCGCTGTTCCATGCTCGACCGTGCAGCGGCGGCCGGTGCGGTGGACGAGAAGACGGTCACGGCGGCGCTCGGCGTAATGGGGCAGGACGACGGCGTTCATCTTGCCGGGAGCACTTCAAGACAGGCGATCTCGCGGCGGCGGTGACGCTGCTGGAGGAATACTACAGCGCAGGCCGCGACCTTGCGGCGGTATTTGACCAGATGCTCGGCCTGATACGCGACGCGCTGCTCGTCAAGACAAGCAGAACCGATGTTTCCGCGCTCATTTCACCGGCGTATACAGTGAAAACGCTTCAGGGACTGTGCGACGGCCTCGCGGCCTCGACGCTCATCGCGTGGAGCCGCATCATCGGCGACTCGCTCGACCGGATGCGCTCGGCGGCGAACCGCCGCGTAGAGGCCGAGCTGTGCGCCGTGCGGCTGTGCAGTCTGGGCGCGGAGAATTATGATACCCTCGGCGGCCGCGTCGAGGCGCTCGAGGAAAAGCTCAAAAACGGCGTGCCGGTGCAGGTCGTGCAGACGCCGCAGCAGGCGGCATAGGCGCCTCCGCCGCCGGGAGATGAGGATGCACCCCCGCTCCGCCGGGCGACGAGGACGCGCCGCCGCTGATCGACGGGGGAGCCGGCACCGCAGGCGAAGCCGGGCAAACCGGCCGGCCCGACGCTGACGCTCTGGCCGCAGTGGGCGCGGCTGCTCGACGCCCTGATGGGCAAGATCAACGTCGGCGCACTGACGAACATCAAGCTCGGCGCGAAGGGCGCGATCGAGGACGGCGCGCTCGTCATCCTCTGCGAGGACAGAATGGCTTATATCCTCGCGGCATAAGGATGAGACGCTCGTCGGTCATCCGTGAACAGGCGGCGAAGCTGAACGGTGCACCCATCAAGGTCAAGGTGCGCGAAGCGGGCGAGACGAGATGATACAAAAAATAATGCGAAGGTCCATGAGCTGATCGACCACGCGCAGGAACTTAATGGACATTCAAGTGAAACACTTTAAGGAGGAGGACACTTATTATGGCAAAGGGTAAGAATTTCGGCGGCTTCGGCGGCGGCATGAACATGCAGGCAATGATGAAGCAGGCGCAGAAGATGCAAGAGAACATGCTCAAGGCACAGGAGGAGATCGCCGTCATGGAGACCACCGGCACGGCGGGCGGCGGCATGGTGACCGCAGTCGTTACCGGCACCTCCACGCTCAAGAGCATCGAGATCAAGCCGGATGTTGTCGATCCGGACGACATCGATATGCTTCAGGATCTCGTTGTCGCGGCGGTCAACGAGGCGCTCAAGGCGGCTTCCGAGAAGTCGCAGAGCCAGATGTCCGCGATTACTGACGGGCGGTATCGGCGGCGGTCTGGGCGGCCTGCTGTAATGGATTACTTCGCACCACCGGTCGAGCGGCTGATCGAGGAGTTCGCCAGGCTGCCCGGCATCGGCCAGAAGAGCGCGCAGCGTCTGGCGTTCCATGTGCTCGATATGCCAAAGGAGGACGCGGAGCGCTTCGCGAGCGCCATCCGTGAGGCGAAGGAAAAAAGACCTTCACCTGCAAACGCTGTCAGAACCTCACGGACAGCGAGGAGTGCCCGATCTGCGCGGACAAGTCGCGCGACCAGAAGACCATCTGCGTCGTGGCAGACCCGCGCGACGTGATCGCCTTCGAGCGCACAAAGGGAGTACCGCGGCCTGTACCATGTGCTTCACGGCACGCTCGCCGATGGGTCATGTCGGTCCGATGACATCCGCATCCGCGAGCTGGTGCAGCGCATCGCCGACGAGGGCACCGAGGAGGTCATCCTCGCGACCAATCGGACACCGAGGGCGAGGCGACCGCGATGTATATCTCGCGCCTGCTCCAGCCGTTCGGCATTAAAATCACGCGCCTTGCCTACGGCATTCCGGTCGGCGGACATCTCGAGTTCGTCGATGAGGTCACGCTCACCCCCGCGCCCTCGAGGGCCGCCGGGAGCTGTAAGCGGCTCTCAATCTTGCTGTATATTGTGTAATATTATAAAATGACCAGCTTTGCCGGTCATTTTATACCTCGACTCAGCGCCCTTGGGGCGCGTCCGGGGGTATCAAAATTCGGTTTCTGCGGAACCGGATTTTGTAGATAGGGGTATTGGATACCCCGCGCGCGAAGAGCGCAAAAAACAGGAACAGCCGGGCTTTCGCCCAGCCGCTCCCCGCAATAAAGGTAGGATAGAGAGTAGAAAGCAAGAACATGTGGGGGGGGGATCTTACGCTTTCCACATTTTTTATGATACGGAATAATTGTGTAACATTCTGTGAACATTTCGCTGAAATTTATATTTGGGAGGAAAAAAGCCTGTGGCTGATCTGAAAAAAGAAATTGAAAATCGGCGCACATTTGCGATCATTTCGCATCCTGACGCCGGTAAAACGACCATAACCGAGAAATTCCTGCTGTACGGCGGAGCGATTCAGGAGGCCGGCATGGTCAAGGGCAAGAAGAACAGCCGCCATGCGGTTTCCGACTGGATGGAGATCGAGAAGCAGCGTGGTATTTCGGTCACATCCTCCGTCCTTCAGTTCCGCTACGAGGGCAAGTGCATCAACATTCTGGATACCCCGGGCCATCAGGACTTCTCCGAGGATACCTACCGCACGCTGATGGCGGCGGACGCCGCCGTCATGGTCATCGACGCATCCAAGGGCGTCGAGGCGCAGACGCGCAAGCTGTTCAAGGTCTGTGCGATGCGCGGCGTGCCGATCTTCACCTTCATCAACAAGATGGACCGCGAGGCGCGCGACCCGTATGAGCTGCTCGAGGACATCGAAAACGAGCTCGGCATCGGCACCTATGCCGTAAACTGGCCGATCGGCTCGGGCAAGCGCTTCAAGGGCGTGTACGACCGCATGGATGACGAGGTCATTGCCTTCGAGGGTGGGATTTCCGTCACGAGGTCAAGGCGCAGCGCCTGTCGATCGACGATCCGATCCTCGAGGGGTCTGCTGCCCGAGGACCAGTACCAGACGCTGATCGACGATGTGGAGTTGCTCTCCGGCGCAGGCGATGAGTTTGATCTCAAGGCTGTGCACGAGGGCAGGCTGTCGCCGGTGTTCTTCGGCTCCGCGCTGACCAACTTCGGTGTTGAGCCGTTCCTGAAGAAGTTCCTGCAGATGACGCCGCCGCCGACTGCACGCACCGCTGACATCGGTGTGATCGACCCGTTCGACCCGCATTTCTCCGCATTCGTGTTCAAGATTCAGGCGAACATGAACAAGGCACACCGCGACCGCGTCGCATTCATGCGTATTTGCTCGGGCAAGTTCGAGCGCGGTCAGGGAGGTGCTGCACGTTCAGTCCGGCAAGAAAATGTCGCTTGCCGCGCCGCAGCAGCTGATGGCGCAGGACCGCTCGATCGTAGACCAAGAGGCCTACGCAGGCGACATCATCGGTATTTTTGACCCGGGCGTGTTCTCCATCGGCGATACCGTGTGCGATCCCAAGCATAAGTGCGTGTTCTCCGGCATCCCGACCTTCGCACCCGAGCTGTTCGCCGTCGTTCGCCAGAAGGACACCCTCAAGCGCAAGCAGTTCGTCAAGGGCGTTGAGCAGATCGCGCAGGAGGGCGCGATTCAGATCTTCCGCGAGCCGAATGCCGGCATGGAATCGGTCATCGTCGGCGTTGTCGGCGTGCTCCAGTTCGAGGTGCTCGAGTACCGTCTGAAGAACGAGTACAACGTCGAGATCATCCGTGAGAACCTGCCGTATGAGCATGTCCGCTGGGTCGAGAACGACGAGGAGGACTTTGATGTGAAGCGCCTTCAGCTGACGAGCGACACCAAGATCGTCGAGGATCTCAGAGGGCAACACGCTCCTGCTGTTCACCTCGCCGTGGAACATCACCTACGCGACCGACCACAATGAGGGCCTGCGTCTGGCGGAGTTCTCGGAAAACGCTTAATATAATCGAAGAATATGCAGCCGCGCGTTAGCGCGCATGAAATAGAAATCGCGCAGCGATTTCAAGCAAAACCGGGGGCATGTGCCTCGGTTTTTGACTTCTGGAGGGAGAAAGTTTCCGCATGGGAACTTTCGGACGACTCGTGTTCTGCGCAGTCAGAACACAGCTTGTCGGCGAAACGTCAGCTTCGCGACAGCTAAGCGGCTGCTTTTTTCGTTCAGCGAGACAAGCTCGGTGCCGGGGTAGTAGTGCGCAAAAGGATCTCGCGGTAGTCCGCGCCGTTTTCGGCCATGTATTTCGCGCCGTACTGCGACAGACCGACGCCGTGGCCGTAGCCGATGGTGTGGAAGGTGAGCGAGTCATCAGCGGTCGTGACCGTGAAATTGGTCGAGCGCAGACCGAACAGCTCGCGCACCGCCGTACCCTCGACCGTGACGCCGCCGAGCTTTACGGTTTTGATGCCGCCGGCGTCCGGAGCGGACCGAGGCCTTGAACCAGGCGGAGGCGGGCCGGAAAAGATCGGCGGCAGGGAAGGCGGAGCCGGCCTTTTCGCGGAATTCGTCCGCTGAAACAGTGACAGCGCTCTCGTAGCCGTCAAAAGCCGTGCCGCCGGGACTGACCACGCTTTGCAGATAGGGGGACATCCTCGCCCCAGACATCGGCGGCGGACTCGGTGCGCGGGCCGCTGACACAGTGAAACACCGCCGCGATGGGAGCGCCCTCGCTCGTCAGGATTTCGCCTTCGGTGTCGCGGACTGCCGCACGGATGGCGGAGAGTTCATCCGTGCCGAATACGGGGACTGCGGGACTGCGGTAGGCGGCGCAGTGGCGGTAATCGTCGCACAGATCGGCGTCGGGATGGGCGTCCGGACGTCCGCGGGACAGCTTGCACAGCGCATAGGTTCGTGCGGCGACCGCCTGCGCGCGCAGCGCCTCACGCGGAAAATCTGCCGGGATCTCCGCGGCGGTGACGCCCTCTACATAGCTTTCGAGCGTAAGCTCGGTCGGTTTGCCGTCGATCTGCACAGTCACAGTTTCGTTTTCGGAAACGGCCGCCGTTTCAGCGGCGCCTTCGGCAGATTCATGTGAAATATCCTGCGGCCAGAGCATGGGCAGCAGGAAAAGCGCCGCCACGAGCAGCACGGCGGTAAACAGCAGTCGGCGCACAGGTCTCATCTCCCTTCGTTCTTCTGGGACAGTATATGCAATGAGTCCGAAAAACAGGACACAAGCATACGGTTTTCTATTGACATTGCTTCTGATTTGAAGTATTATGAAATTAAGAAATACGAACGAATGTTCGATAAACGAAGGTACGAACGGGAGGTACAACATGGAACTCTGCAAAATGGCTCAGGAATATCGCCGCAACACGGCGCTGCTCGAACTGCGCAAGAAACAGCTTCTGGCGGCAAAGCGTCACGCGAAGCAGTACGAGGTGAAATACAGGCTGATGCGGCGCATCCGCACGCTGAACGAAATGATAAACGAGAGCCGTCTGGCGGCGTTCGAAATGGAGAATTATTATGAAAAGGAGGGGAGTATGTCGGGCGAACGGCAGTATGACCGCTGTGCATATGAAAGCTATATTCGCGATCTCGGACAGGAGGACAGCACGCTGCGCGCGGCGTTCCGGACGGCATTTTTCGAGGCGATGCGCAGCGAACTGACCGCGCGGGCAGTACGAGGTGCTGCGGCTGGAGACGGTCGAGGGGATGAACGGCAAGGAGGTCGCGGCGCGTCTCGGCATCACGCAGTCTGCGGTTTCGCGGCACAAGTCGCGCGGCATGAAGCGGCTTCGATCGTTGCTTTCGTATAACCTGGGTTATTCTAAGGGGACGCTGTCCCCTAGATACGCCCCCGGTTCCTGACGAAACCGGGGCGATATCCCTCGTCCGCACGCGGACCACCACCGCGGCGCGGGTAAAGAAAGTCAGGTACACGCCCCGACTTTCTTGGAGATTTTACGCGGCGCTCTGCGGAAAGCGCCTGTCCTGTTTTGCCGAAGGCAAAATGCGGCAGGAGAAAGCGCGCAAAAGGCAAAAATGCCGTCGGCGTGCCTTTTTATTTGATAGCTTGACGTCCGTGTTCTGCGGAGTCAGAACACGGGTTGTCGGAAAAACGAAGTTTTTTCGACTGCTTAAAAGAAAAACGCGACATCAGGCCGCGCATTTGCACCGCCCCGTTTCTTTGGCAATAAATAAAAACGGCGGCAGGGAGTAGTCTCAAACCTACCACCGAACTTGTGAACACATTATACATCGATTCCCGGCCGGACGGCAAGATAAAAAAATTCACAAAATCGAGTTTACACCTTTTCAACATTTGTACAAAATTACAGGACGGTTACAGGCCGTCCTGCGCACAACGGAAGCACGCAGGAAAAGAGCGCGTTTTTCGGCAGAAAAGATGCAGATTTTCCGCGGATTTCTCTTTACAAAAGGCGTGCGGTGTGTTATCCTATATATACTGTTGCCCCATGCTTAGCTGTCGGATAACCGGACGCGTTCCTATCGCTCCATTTCACCAAGCCGCGGCCCAGCCTGAGGGTACAAAAATCATATTTTCGAAAGGTGAAAACGAACATGATCCGTAAGGAAGACAAGACTGCCGTTATCGAGGCAAACCGCACCCACGCTACCGACACCGGTTCCCCGGAGGTTCAGGTTGCAATTCTGACCGCCCGCATCAAGGGAGCTCACCGAGCACCTGAAGGTTCACAAGAAGGACAACCACTCCCGCCGCGGCCTGCTGAAGATGGTTGGTCAGCGCCGTTCCATGCTGGCTTACCTGCAGAAGAAGGACATCAACCGCTACCGCGCTCTGATCGCTAAGCTGGGTATCCGTAAGTAAGAAACGTTTTATAGGGGAGCAGTCTGCTCCCCTGTTTCTATACCTGCGAAAAAAGCATCTGCTTTCCCCAAGGAAAGTTTATCAACCGGGCGGCATAAACCTGCTTTTTAGCGTTTGAAAAGAGGGGACGAGGGCAGCTTCGCTCCTGTTTCGTGCTAAAGCCGGTGCCGCCCTCCAAAAAAAATCAAAGGAGGAAACAAAATGGCAAATATCAACCACTTTGACTTCAAAAACTACCGCGTTTTTGAGACCGAGATCGCCGGCCGCAAGCTGACCGTCGAGACCGGCAAGATGGCGCAGCTGGCAACGGCTCCTGCCTCGTCCGCTACGGCGAGACCGCAGTCCTCGTTACCGCTACCGCATCCGCAAAGCCGCGCGACGGCATCGACTTTTTCCCGCTCTCCGTTGACTTCGAGGAGCGCATGTACGCCGTAGGCCGCATCCCCGGCTCCTTCATGCGCCGCGAGGGCCGTCCGTCCGAGAAGGCGATCCTGTCCTCCCGTCGATCGACCGCCCGATCCGCCCGCTCTTCCCGAAGGACATGCGGAACGACGTTTCCGTCGTCTGCACCGTTCTCGGAGAACGATTATGACAACTCTCCCGAGGTAGTCGCTCTGCTGGGCGCTTCCATCGCGGTCTCCATCTCCGACATCCCGTTCGACTACGTTGTAGCCGGCTGCCAGGTCGGCATCGTCGACGGCAAGACCGTCATCAACCCGACCTCCGAGCAGCGCAAGGTTTCCGAGATGGACGTTACCCTGTGCGCGACCAAGGACAAGATCGTCATGATCGAGGCCGGCGCGAAGGAAGTTCCGGAGGACGAGATGTTTAACGCCCTCATGGAGGCTCATGAGGAGCTGAAGAAGGTCTGCGCGTTCATCCAGTCCATCAAGGACGAGATCGGCAAGCCGAAGTTCGAGTATGAGCATCACGACATCGACCACGACCTGTTCGACAAGCTCGAGGCAGAGTGCAACGACAAGTTCGAGGCCGCTATGGATACCGACGACAAGACCGTCCGCGACGCAGGCGTTCGCGAGATCGTTGACGCATTCGAGGCGACCCTGTCCGACGAGTACAAGGAAGAGCACGACGCAAACCTCGCTGAGTGCGTAGACAAGCTCCAGAAGAAGATCGTCCGCCGCTGGCTGGCAAACGGCAAGCGCGTCGACGGCCGCGGCATGGAGGAAGTCCGTCCGCTGGCTGCTGAGGTTCACGTTCTGCCGCGCGTACACGGTTCCGGCATGTTCACCCGCGGTCAGACCCAGGTCCTGACCCTTCTGCACCCTGGCACGCTGGGCGATGCACAGGAGCTCGACACCATCTTCGAGGAGAAGGAAAAGCGTTATATCCATCACTACAACTTCCCCGTCCTTCTCCGTCGGCGAGACCCGTCCGTCCCGCGGCCCCGGCCGTCGTGAGATCGGTCACGGCGCTCTGGCTGAGCGTGCTCTGCTGCCGGTCATCCCGCCGGTAAGCGAGTTCCCGTACGCGCTGCGTCTGGTTTCCGAGGTCATCTCCTCCAACGGCTCCACCTCTCAGGGTTCTGTCTGCGGTTCCACGCTGGCTCTGATGGATGCAGGCGTTCCGATCAAGGCGCCGGTTGCCGGCATTTCCTGCGGTCTGATCACCGACGGCGGTCAGGAGACCACCTTTACCGATATTCAGGGCGTTGAGGACTTCTACGGCGACATGGACTTCAAGGTAGCAGGTACCAAGAAGGGCATCACCGCGATTCAGGTCGACATCAAGGTCGACGGCCTGACCCCGAACATCATCAAGCAGGCGTTCGAGAAGTGCCGCGTTGCCCGTTACGGCATTCTGGACGAGATCATGCTCAAGGCTATCCCGCAGCCGCGTGAGGACGTTTCCGACTGGGCGCCGAAGATGACCACCATGCACATCAACCCGGACAAGATCCGCGAGGTCATCGGCAAGGGCGGTTCTGTGATCCAGAACATCGTTGCTGAGTCCGGCGCAAAGGTCGACATCGAGGACGACGGCACCGTCACCATCGCCGCTGTCAAGGCGACCGACGCTGACAAGGCGAAGAAGATGATCGAAGCGATCGTCAAAGAGCCGGAGCCGGGCGAGATCTACTACGGCAAGGTCGTTCGTCTGATGAACTTCGGCGCGTTCGTAAACCTGCTGCCGGGCAAGGACGGCATGGTTCACATTCCAAGATGGCTGACCACCGCATCGAGAAGGTCGAGGACGCTGTCAAGGAAGGCGACATGGTCTGGGTCAAGGTCATGGAGATCGACGACAAGGGCCGCGTAAACCTGTCCATGAAGGACGTAAAGCCGGAAGAAAAGGTCAAGTCAATCCGGTCTGAAACAGAAAAAAAGGGCTTCAGTGCGAAACGTGCTGAAGCCTTTTTCCTTTTTTTTTTATCATATCCTGTCGGCTCATGAAATTGTTTCCCTTTCAAAAAGACGGGGAACTGTGCTATAATGGAATGCAAAAGAAAAATCGACGGAAGGAAGGACAAGCCTATGACCTCTGTGCTGCTGCCCGAGGGCGAGCTGCGCGTGGCGCGGTGCGATACACTTGACAAGCTGATCGCGGTCGGTGACGGCGACGCTGCGCTGCTTTACCTTTATATCCTGCGTCACGGCAGCGAGGACGGCCGGACGGCGCGCGCCCATTTTATCCGACGAGGCGCGCGGCGTTCACGCTCAACAATCTGAGCGCGCCGGCTGCCGAGACGAAAAATACCGAAAAGAGCGAAAATGCCGCGCCGCAGTACACAGCGGCCGAGCTTCGCCGCGCACGAAACGAGGACGGCGAGTTTTCTGCTGTATGCGATGCCGCGGAGAATGCCTTCGGCCGCGCGCTCACCGAGGGCATGCTGCGCAGCCTGCTGACCGCCTATGACCATCTCGTCGACTGACGGCGGCGCGATCATCGAGCTGCTCAGCTACCTCAAGAACGAAAAGGGCGAGGTGCGCCTGTCCGACATCAAGCGCGAGACCTATCAGTGGGCGGACATGGGCATCGTCAACGCGCAGGACGCGCAGCAGTATCTGGCGCGGCGCGTCAACGAAAAGCCGTTCATCGAGGCGCTCTACCGTGCGCTCGGCGCGGACCCCGGCGCAGCCGGCCCCCAAGGAGCAGCGCGTCTGCCGCTTTGCGCTCGCGCACGGCTTCCCGGCGGAGTCGGTCGAGCTGGCTGTCCGCCGCACCGAGGCGCACAGGGCCATCGCCATCCGCAGTCTGGATTATACGCTCGGCATCCTGCGCCAGTGGGAAAAGAGCGGCGTACATACTATCAGCGAGATCACGGCGCTCGAGCCGGAGAGCCGCACGGCGGCGGTCGCTGTCGGCCAGACCGAGGCGCAGCCGACGGACAGCGGTACGCTCGCGGACTGGGAGCAGGCATGGCTCGCGCAAAAAAGGAAGAGATCAGACGGAGAATGAAGGAGGCGGAAGCGAATGGCATATGATAGGAAACTGCTTTCTGCGGCGCGCAGAGAGCTGGAGCGCGACCGCGAGGCGCATGAGGACGAGCTGGAGGCGCGCCGCCGGGGACATCTATGCAAAGGGAGCCGCGTATCCGCGCCATCGACCGCGAGCTTTCTGCGACCGCTATTCAGGTGCTCCGCGCGGCGCTCGAGCAGGGAAGCGACCCGGAAAAGGCGATCGCGTCGCTGCGGGAACGCAACCTGAGTTTGCAGGAGGAGCGTTCGCGCCTGCTGCGCGGTCTGGGTCTGCCGGCCGACTGGCTGACGAACAGGCCGATGTGCGAAAAATGCGGCGACACCGGATATGAGGGTGCGGCGACCTGCGAATGCGTCAAGCGCCGCTATGCCCGTCTGCTCAAGCAGCAGCTTTCCTCCGTTCTTCCCATCGAGGATCAGAATTTTGAAAAGTTCAATCTCAGCTATTATTCGCCGCGGATCGACCCTAATATGCACGACTCACCGCTGGAAAACATAAAGGTCAATCTGTTTGAGTGCAAGGCATATGCACGGAATTTCGGCGAAAAACTCGCCCAATCTGCTGCTGTTCGGCTCAACCGGTCTGGGCAAGACCTTTCTCTCCACCTGCGTGGCGGAGGCGGTCTCGGCGCGCGGCTTTTCGGTCGCCTACGACACCGCCATCAACATCATCGCTGCCTACGAGACTATCAAGTTCGGCAACGGCGACGGCGCGGCGGCGGCGGAGCGCGCGGCGCGGTATGAGCGCGCCGACCTGCTCATCATCGACGACATGGGCACCGAAATGGGCACCGCGTTCACGGTCTCCGCACTCTACAACCTCATCAACAACCGCCTGATGGCGCACCGTCCGATGATCGTCAACACCAATCTGCTGCCCGACGAGCTGAAAAAGCGCTATTCGCCTGCCGTGGCGTCGCGCCTGCTCGGCGAATTCAAGCAGCTGCGCTTTTTCGGAGACGACATCCGCATGCTGAAGAGCCGGATGCAGAACCGTTAAAAAATCTTTCAAAGACTGTTCAAAAACTGTTCACACATTACGGGGCGGAGTGCGGTATACTGACATTGTCAGCAAGGGAAGCCGCAATCCCGAAGCTGACGACCTACCGATCTTTTTTATTTCTCTTTTTTACCCCCTTTTATTTTGTGAATGACGGAAAACGCCCCGAACTCGTTCCCCGCGAGCCGGGGTGTTTTTCTGTCCGTTTGAAGGAAAATCTGCTCTGATCGCCGCGCCAGCTCTGTTAATAATTTTTCAAAGACTGTTCAAAAACGGTTCACACATCGGCGCGGAAAGTGCGGTATACTGAATATGTCGAAAGGAAGTTTCCCCCTTCTTCCGATCGACAGACAAGTTGATTCTTTTTTCTTTTTCTTTTCCCCTCTTTTTCGAACAGCGAAAGCGCTCCGCAGATCCGGCATCCCCCTGCCGGGTGCGGAGCGTTTTCGTCTGTCCGGAAGGGCGGTTTTCCGCCGAAACAAATCTTTCAAACTCTGTTCAAAAACTGTTCACACATTGCGGTGCGGAGTGCGGTATACTAACATTGTCAGCAAGGGAAGCCGCAATCCCGATGAAGCTGACGACCTACCGATCTTTTTATTCTTTTTTACCCCTTTTTCAAATCTGTATACTGGATGAGCAGGCACCGTTTTCGCTTCCCCGGCGAGACGGTGCTTTCTCGTTGACTTCCAAAAATAAAAGAGGCGGCTCTGCTTGCGAAAAAGAGAGGAATAGGGTATACTGATACATAGCAAGAAACGATATATATGTTAGGAGATGTTTTATATGGGTTGCTCGCACTAACTGCGACAGCTGTTCGTCGAACTGCGGCGGCGAGAAGAGCCTCAAGGTCGCGGCTAACAAGGCTGCGACCGTCCGCAAGGTGATCGGTGTTGTTTCCGGCAAGGGGCGGCGTAGGCAAGAGCCTGCTGACTTCGATGATGGCGGTCGGCATGACGCGCAAAGGGCTACACCTGCGGCGTGCTGGATGCCGACATTACCGGTCCGTCCATCCCCAAGACCTTCGGCGTGCACGACAAGCTCGAGGGCTGCGAGGAAGGGGCATCATCCCGGCACGCAGCGAGGGCGGCGTGCAGATGATCTCGATCAATCTGGTCCTGCCGAACGAGGATGACCCGGTCATCTACCGCGTCCGATCATCGCGGAGACCGTCAAGCAGTTCTGGTCGGACGTTGTATGGGAGGACGTAGACTTCCTGTTCGTCGACATGCCTCCCGGCACGGGCGACGTACCGCTGACCGTATTCCAGTCCCTGCCGGTAGACGGCATCATCGTCGTCACCTCTCCGCAGGATCTGGTCTCCATGATCGTCGGCAAAGGCAGTCAAGATGGCCAAGATGATGAACATTCCGGTGCTCGGCATCGTCGAGAACTACAGCTATCTGGAGTGCCCGGACTGCGGCAAGCATATTTCCGTCTTTGGCGAGAGCCATGTAGACGAGGTCGCGGCGCACTACGAGCTGCCGGTTCTGGCCAAGCTGCCGATCGATCCGAAGCTTGCTGAGGCGGTCGACGCCGGCAAGATCGAGGACGCGAAGCTGCCGGACGCACTTTCCGGCGCGCTTTCGACCGTGGAGGGTCTGTTATGAACATCGGCGTAGCATTCGACGAAGGTCAGATCGCGGCCAACCTCGGCTCCTGCAAACAGGTGCTCGTCGTCACGACCGAGGGCCGTGAGCCGGTCAGCAAGCACATGGCGGAGGTGCGCGGCACCTCGACGACCGACCTCATCAAGCTCGCGAGCATGGAGCAGATCGATGTGCTGATCTGCGGCTCGCTCGGCCTCGCCATCCGCAACGCGCTCGAGATGATCGGTGTGCTGCTCGTGCCCGGCTGCGAAGGCCCGGCCGAGGAGGCGGTAGCGAAGTTCCTCGTGGGCGAGAAGCAGGGCGACCCGACGCTGCTCGAGATCGGCCGCGAGGAGGACCCGGATGACCCGATGGCGTGCATGCACGACTGCGCGAAGTGCTCCGGCTGCGCCGAGCGAGCTGCTGAAGAGCATCCCGGTCGAAGAGGTCAAGTAAGCTGTCGGGAAACCGCAGTTTTTCGACAGTCTAACCGCGGCGGAGAATATCTGCCGCGGTTTTTGTCTGTTCTGATAAAAGTGGGAGCATTCGTTTGTGCAGAAATGCCATATCTTTCTGCCCTTTCTTCTGGTATACTGAGGAAAATAAAGGCAGGAGGGATGCAAATGAGCACAATGGACACAAATTTTGCGCTCGATATGGAGCGCGAGGAACGGCGGGCGGCCGGCTGTCCGTGGCGGCGGTATTTCGCGCGGCAGTTCGACTTCGCGCTGTACGGTCTCCTGTGGAGCCTTGCGGCGCAGTGGGGGCTGCGGCTTAACATCGGCGGCTCGTATGTCATGCTGAAAGTACTGAGCACCGTGGTCGGCGCGGTGCTCATGGTCGTCATCGAGCCGTTCCTGCTGCATTTCTGGGGGACAACGCCCGGAAAATGGCTGTTCGGCATGGAGATACGCACGCCGAACGGCGAAAAGCTCGCCATCCGTACCGGCTTCTACCGCACCTGGCAGGTATTCACCGGGGGCATGGGCTGGGATATTCCCATCTGGGCTGGTACAGGCTGTATAAGAGCTATCAGGCGAGCACGGCAGGCGAGCTGCCGTGGGACATTGACAACGGCTGCCACATCGTCGTGCATGAGCGCAAAGACGAAATGGTACCGTGTGCTGATGTTCCTGTTCGCGTGGCTGCTCGTTCTTGCGGCGGAGTTCGGCATCAGTCTGTATGCAGACCTGCCGCGAAACACCGGACGGCTGACTTTTGCACAGTATGTGGATAACTGCAACAATGTGCTGAAATACCATGTGCTTGGGCGCTCGATGCTTCGGACGGCAGTCTCGGTCAGGGCTGGGACTCCGATGACAGCGCGACGTATACGCCCGAGGTCACGGCGGAGACCGACGCGGACGGCTATGTGACGGCGGTCGAGCTGCATATCGACACGGATAACGTCGTCATCGGGACGGGGCGCGGACGTCAAGGAAATGCTGTACTACGGCTATGCGCTGCCGCACGAAAAGAAACGAAACGATGCTCGCGATGACCGATGAGATGCTCCAGAACACTGAGGATTTTACGGCGACGCTCGGCTCGCTGACCATCACGCAGCAGCGTCGCTACTCCGAGAACTGCAACCGTGAGAACAGGACCAGCCGTTATGACACAGTATCGCGGAAAACTGGATAAAAACTGGAACAAGGGTTGCCCGCCGAGCACCGAACGAG
>VOFK01001056.1_pt1 | contig 30411 bp, 22 predicted proteins | sample 5384121 | NCBI WGS metagenome assembly VOFK01 (sample SAMN12384730, study PRJNA508395) | human gut metagenome | isolation source: healthy gut J | host: Homo sapiens | reverse complement strand
TGCGCCAAGCGCGATAACCAAAGTCTGCAATACACCAACTGCGCTGTTAAAGAAATCCATATAAACCTCGCTTTCTGCCGCTAAAACGGCTCAAAAAATGTTGTTGGAAATAAAAATGCCGCCGTTTTTATTCGGCGGCTGCGTCCTCGTCGGACAAATCTATTTCGTATATGTCAAAGGGTTCGTCGGGCTTTACGATTGCCGGACGGGTAGACATATACCGTTCAACGTCAAAAGCGTTTTTCTTGTCGAAGTCGGAAAGGTATTTGTAGTTCGGGTGCTGCGTTATATCGTATTTATCGCTGAAAAAGGGGCGCACACCGCGCAACTGCAAAATACATTTTCCTCCGTCCATAACTGCGATTTCGTCCTGTGTCATCAACTCCTTTCCCAATTTCTGATAATTGAGGCCATGAGAAACCTGCGTACCGCGATTTTCGGAAGTGTTGAAACTGTCGATTGTTTCCCGTCCCAAGTTTTCCGAAATATCTTTTGCATTTTTCCCGCGCCCTCCCAAAAACAAGGTGCTGTCGGCATTATCAAGTATGATTTCTGCCGCGTCCTTGTAAATGGCTTTTAGCTGGCTCTGCGATTGCAGAATGATAGAAGCCGAGATTTCCCGGCTGCGGATTGTGGCAATCAGCTTTTCAAACTGCGGGATTTGTCCAATGTTTGCAAACTCGTCTAACAGGCAGCGAACATGAACCGGCAGCTTGCCGCCGTATTCGTCGTCGGCCTTGTCGCACAAGAGATTAAATAACTGCGATTGCAGCATAGCGATAACAAAATTAAACGTGCTGTCCGTATCGCTCATAATCAAAAACAAAGCTGTTTTTCTGTCGCCTAACGTGTCAAGTTCTAATTCGTCGTAGGACATAAGATCGCGCAATTCCTTTATATCAAAAGGAGCGAGCCTCGCACCGCAAGAAATGAGGATTGATTTTGCGGTTTTGCCCGCCGCCAATTTATATTTTCGGTACTGCTTCACCGCGAAATGGTCGGGGTCGCGTTCTTCCAAGTCGGCAAACAGCAAATCGACGGGGCTTTGATATTCCTCGTCGTCCTCGCGGGCTTCGCTGGCGTTGATAAGTTCCAACAGGGTAATAAAGTTCATTTCCTCGGCGGGGGCTTCGTACCAGATGTAGCCCACCAACGCGCAATACAAAAAGCCGTTCTGCCTTTTTACCCAAAAATCCTCCGCGCTTTTTTCTCCCTCACCTTTGGTATTCGCTATCAACGTATTTACCAGCTTCAAAATATCTTTCTCGCTGCGGATATACACAAAGGGGTTGTAGTGCATAGATTTTTTGAAGTTAATCGTATTCAGTACCTTAATGCGGTAGCCCGCCCGTTGCAGCAGCTTCCCGCACTCAATCAAAACCGTACCTTTCGGGTCGGTTAAGACGTAAGAGGAATGAAGCTGCATTAGATTAGGTTTGACAAAAAATCTTGTTTTTCCGCTGCCGCTGCCGCCGATCACGACGACGTTCTTATTTCTCGCGTACTTCGGCTGCTTCGGGCGGCTGTTCATGGTAAGCCGTTCCGTCTGCGTCAAAATGATGTTGTTTTTTGGAAATCCGGGTCTATGTAGGGCTTTATATCTTCGGCGTTTCCCCATCGGGCAGAGCCGTACTCCGCGCCCTTGCGGTATTTCTTCGCGTTTTTCCCTTTGACATAGACTATCAAGCGGATAATCACCGCACCGACAATGCCGACAAGCAAATCCAACGGGTAAACGCTCGGCAAGGCGTTTTCAAAGGCTGCGGAAAATCCTTGTGTGATATTCAGTATCTTTGCAGAAATATCCGCGCCGGGGGCAAGCCGCACCGCCTGTCCGACTTTATCAAAGAGATAGACAAAGAACACATAGGGGATATTCGGAAGTATCAGCTTTTTGTAGTTGATCTGCTTCATATCTCGCGCCCCCTGTCCATTTTCTTTACCTTGTCGCGGGCGGCGTTAAGCTGCTTCGCCTTGTCCTTTGCAGCGGCAAGGGCTTTGCGGATAGAGGGCTTTTTCTCCCGGTTCAGCTTCTTTGCGGAAAACTCTTGAAACGCTGCGGTCATAACGTCCGCGTCCCGGCCTTTGAAAAACACAAGGTAACGGGTCTGCTCGCCCTTAACCTTTTTTAGCGAAAAATCTATGTTGTATTTCTTCGCCGTACTCTCAAAGGCTTTAATATTGCTGTCGGTGATCTCGATGTTGGAAACACCCGCGTTCTGCTTCATAAGCTGCCGCATGGTCTGTTTCCCATGCGCGGGTTTGCTTTTCTGCTCCAAAAACTTTTGGATTGCTTTCTGTAACGCCTGTTCGGTAAGCCGCGCCGCGCCTTTTCCCACTTTGACGTATAGGGCAATCGTTTTTTGGGTTACTTCCTCCTGCAAGGTATCAACTCCTTTCCCGGTAAAGTGCGGCTATGCTCATTCGCCGCCGTATAAGTCGTGATTGACAAGGGCGGTATAGTAGCTGTCAATGGTACTCGGCGCGTTGAACAGCACCGCTTTTTTAGATACTGCTTGATGTTGCGCACTTTGGTTGTGTTCTCCCTCATGCAATCCAAAACAAACTCAATATGGCTGCTGTTCAGCTTCAAAAACTTGATTTCACCAATTCGGCGGGGTAGTCGTCCCCGGCAATACGGATTGTCTTTCGGGCTGTGCAGACGGTTTCCAGCATAAGGTCAACAATCTCGTCCAAACGGTCTTTGTCAATTTTGCAGTTTTGAATGAGATGGTCGTATTCGATATTGTCCTTGATAATCTCCCCTGTAAATCTCTACTGCGCTATTGCTTTTCGCTTCCGTTCTTTTCCTTTCCGGCGGCGTAGCCGCTTCGCCATGCGCAAAGGGCAAGGGGTTTAGGGAATGGAAAGGAATGGAATCGGTACTTGATAAATCAGTAATTGATTGTTCTTTACTTAATATATCTTTATTTAATTGCGTTGGATTTTCCAACGTAGGTTTTTCCTGCGTAGGTTTTTCCAACGTTGGATTATCCAATGTTGGATTTTCCAATGTAGGTAAATCCAATATAGGCGGCTGTCCGCCGCTGGTAGCTGCTTCCGGCTCTCGCGGCTGCGGCTGCTCGTATATGACGTAATCTGCGCCCCGCAAGCGTCCCTTTCGTCGCGCGCCCCGGCTGCGCACGATATATCCGGCTTTTTTTCGAGTTCCTTTACCGCTTCGCGGATTGCGTCGATCTTCTCCCGGTTGATATGGGATAAGCCCGCAAGGGTATAATCCCAATCCTCCGGCAGGACAGCATTTGCGACAACAAGCCCTTTGCCTTTAAGGACAATTCCTTGTTTCGCAAGTGGTGGTTGCTCATAACGGTATATCCCGTATTTCGCTCCACTCTGAAAACTGCCATATTTCCTCACTTCCTCTCTTGGTATGCGTGGACAATTAGAAAGCCGTTTTCGGCTGTTTTGGTATTGCAATATGCCCTTTGCCGTTTTCGCGTCTGCAAAGCCGCATGGCACAAGGGCTTTTGCCCGTCTATTTGTCCATGCTGGCGTGCGTTTTCCGCGTCCTTTGCCGGGGCAATAGGGACACTCTTTGAAAACCGCAAAACTCATATTTCCACCCGGGGCGGTAGAAACGGCAAGTGCCGCAATCTTCATCATCTCCGGCACAACCGGATTGATAGCGGTCAAATCCCGGCTTCTGCTGCATGAGCAATTCAAACGCCCGCTGCTTGCCCTTTGTGAAATACATTCCGGCTGCACCTCCTTTCCTGCGGGCATAAAAAAACGGCGTTACTTTCTCCCCCAAAGGGGTTAAGGTAACGCCGTTTGTGTGCGTATTCAGTTTTTAACACATTCCCTGTCTATCCGCTGTCCGCAAAACCATTGATTTTATTAGCTTTTTGCCGCTATCGCTATCACACCTCATTATTTAACCGTCCTGACTTCAACGAAATTATGAAGCTCGGCGAGGAAGGAAAAATCGCAACACTGATTGTCAAAGACCATTCCCGTCTCGGACGTAACCGATTGGTAGTCGGTTCCTTGTTGGAAGAAGAATTTGACCGAATGGGCATTCGCTATATTGCCATTATGGACAATATCGACACCAAAAACGGAATCAGCGATCTTGTACCTATGCAGGACTGGTTTAACGAGTGGCACGCAAAGAATACCAGTGACAAGGTGCGCAAGGTATTCAAGAGCAAAGGCAAATCGGGCAAGCCATTGACAAGCAATCCGCCTTTTGGATATATGAAAAGTCCTGATGACAAGTATCAATGGATAATCGACGAGCCTGCGGCTGAAATCGTCAAGCGTATATTTAAGATGTGCGTATCCGGAATGGGGCCGTCACAAATTGCCAACAAGCTAAGCGCAGAGAAAGTTCCAACACCAACGGAATACTGGATTAGCGTAGGCAGAAAGTGCGGTAAGCCGCCGTCCGTTCCGTTTCACTGGTGTCCGGCTATGATAGCGAACATCTTGAAGCGACAAGAGTATTGCGGTGATACCATCAACTTTCGCAGCACAACCAAATCCTTTAAGAACAAGAAGCGTGTTGACCGTCCTGAAAGCGAATGGATAATCTTCGAGAACACCCATCCCGCCATTGTTGACCGTGACACATTCAAACTTGTTCAGAAAATCCGAGAAGGCAGGCACCGTCAAACACGGACGGGCAAAGTCAGTATCTTTTCGGGATTGGTGTTCTGTGAGGATTGCGGACAGAAGATGTACTACCAATCAGGCAAGAAGGACCGGCGAGATCCACCGCACTTTATGTGTTCAAGCTATTCCAAGAATCCCGACACCTGTACCTCACACTATATCGGCGAGAGAACGCTGACAAACCTTGTTCTTGAAAGTATGCGGCGAGTGTTTCTGAACATTCAGGCTTTTGAAAAGGAATTTGTCCGCAAACAGGTTGAGAGCTACGACTCTGACAAAAAGAAAGAGCTGACAGCAAAACGCCGAGAGCTTGAAAAGGCAAAGAAACGTATCGCTGAAATTGATAAGCTGATACAGCGAATCTATGAGGACAACGTTATCGGTAAACTGAGCGACGAGCGATTCGCAACCTTGAGCAACACATACGAAACCGAGCAGAAGGAACTAAAAGAAAAGCTCCCCGAAATGGAGAGCTATCTTGAAGCCGAAACAGATAAGACGGTTAATCTGCAAAAATTTGTTCAAAAAGTAAAGGCAATCACCGAGCCAACCGAGTTGACAAGTGAGCTTGTTCACGAATTCATCGACAAGATTGTTGTATCAGCCGCCCGCTATCTTGACGGCAAGCGGTATCAGATTATCGACATTTATTACAACGGTGTTGGTATCATCAAACCGCTTAACCCCGAAGATATGGAAGCAGGCTTCCAACGCCATATGGCAGAAATGCAACAGAAACAGAAGAAAACAGCATAAAACCTGAAATATCAAAGTCCGGTGGGATACCTTCTTTATGTAGTGTGTCCCACCGGGCATTTCAATCCACGCTCTCCGTGAGGAGAGCGACTATCTCGGAGATTTTAGCACGAGATAAATAAATCTTAATTTCAATCCACGCTCTCCGCGAGGAGAGCGACATTTTTTAATCTGCTTATGTTGCCAATTTATCAAATTTCAATCCACGCTCTCCGCGAGGAGAGCGACCTAAAACTGACAACTCAAAAATCATAATAACAAAATTTCAATCCACGCTCTCCGTGAGGAGAGCGACATTACTCGTCTTGATATTGCTTATGATGATTTCGAATTTCAATCCACGCTCTCCGCGAGGAGAGCGACTGGCAAAAAAAATTAATGGATAAAGTATTAGATATGATTTCAATCCACGCTCTCCGCGAGGAGAGCGACCAGCAAGTGCATAAATCAAAGTGACAGCCTCGCTGATTTCAATCCACGCTCTCCGCGAGGAGAGCGACCAGCAAGTGCATAAATCAAAGTGACAGCCTCGCTGATTTCAATCCACGCTCTCCGCGAGGAGAGCGACACTTTTTTCTCAAGTCGATTGCATTTTATTTGACATTTCAATCCACGCTCTCCGCGAGGAGAGCGACAGGGCGGCGAAAAAAAAATAACTGATAGAAACATAAAAATTTCAATCCACGCTCTCCGTGAGGAGAGCGACGCAAATACCGGGTAAATTAGTACCAAGAGCGATAATTTCAATCCACGCTCTCCGTGAGGAGAGCGACTTATGTTGTATAAACAACCTATGATACGCCCCCTTTATTTCAATCCACGCTCTCCGTGAGGAGAGCGACGGGGGTAAGATACGCGGGTTGCAATATCGCAGACGACATTTCAATCCACGCTCTCCGCGAGGAGAGCGACGGCGGCTACAAAAAAACGCCAGGCAAAAATAGCCTGGATTTCAATCCACGCTCTCCGCGAGGAGCGCGACGCTCTTTTCCTTCTTGATACTATGGCAACATAAGCAATTTCAATCCACGCTCTCCGCGAGGAGAGCGACCACTAATGATGTTGATAATCATTATTTTAAGTCCATTTCAATCCACGCTCTCCGCGAGGAGAGCGACACTCTTTTCCTTCTTGATACTATGGCAACATAAGCAATTTCAATCCACGCTCTCCGCGAGGAGAGCGACAGCAAGTTCAGTTTGAGATATTTTGAGATATATTTTTTTCTTCACATTTCAATCCACGCTCTCCGCGAGGAGAGCGACCATATATTGATTTTGCTACATATCTATATATCAGCGAAAATTTCAATCCACGCTCTCCGCGAGGAGAGCGACTTGTGTCAAGTGCCACGCCTGCATAATTCAAAGTTTGATTTCAATCCACGCTCTCCGCGAGGAGAGCGCCCCGAGCCGCACTAATGAGACATATATGCTTATATCTCATTTCAATCCACGCTCTCCGCGAGGAGAGCGACTGCTTTTTAACGCTTTATTTCTGATAATCTCATCAATTTCAATCCACGCTCTCCGCGAGGAGAGCGACACGACTATTTCTCGCTACATATTGCTTTGTAGCAAATTTCAATCCACGCTCTCCGCAAGGAGAGCGACAGGTGAAAGCTCACTTGCAGTATTAGTGGAGTATAAATTTCAATCCACGCTTCTCCGCGAGGAGAGCGACATTTAAAATTAAAGCTAAGTATGACAGGGCAACAGGAATTTCAATCCACGCTCTCCGCGAGGAGAGCGACTGATTACAGAAATGTATTAAGATATTATTATTTGTTATTTCAATCCACGCTCTCCGCGAGGAGAGCGACCGCCGTCTGCGGACGGCGACCAATTTTTTTTTTTGCATTTCAATCCACGCTCTCCGCGAGGAGAGCGACTATAACCCCCTTGGGGGGGCAAGGGGGGCTTATTATTTCAATCCACGCTCTCCGCGAGGAGAGCGACCGCAAAAATGCAATGCAAATGCGGGTGGTAAGTATCATTTCAATCCACGCTCTCCGCGAGGAGAGCGACTTGTCCTTGGCTTGCTGGTTATGAGACTGTAAGAGATTTCAATCCACGCTCTCCGCGAGGAGAGCGACGTTTTTGCTTACATGATTCGGGTTGTAATCGTTAATTTCAATCCACGCTCTCCGCGAGGAGAGCGACTTTTGGCTACTTAATACTCCCTCAATCGCTCCTGCGATTTCAATCCACGCTCTCCGCGAGGAGAGCGACATATCTCTAATTTGCTGCGAATTCGGACTCAGTATTTCAATCCACGCTCTCCGCGAGGAGAGCGACTATTTTTTCCGCTTCTTTCGACAATCAATCCATTTATTTCAATCCACGCTCTCCGCGAGGAGAGGAGAGCGACGGGCAAGCTTATCCATAGGCACAGACCTTCCACATTTCAATCCACGCTCTCCGCGAGGAGAGCGACAGCAACTTAGTAATCGTTTTACGATTACTGAGCAATTTCAATCCACGCTCTCCGCGAGGAGAGCGACCCCAATCAACAATCCTAAAACTGACAACTCAAAAAATTTCAATCCACGCTCTCCGCGAGGAGAGCGACTAAACGAGATTTTTGACGGCGATACAACTTATATAATTTCAATCCACGCTCTCCGTGAGGAGAGCGACTGTTTGGTCTAAATATTAAGTGCAAAAAAATCAAAGATATTTCAATCCACGCTCTCCGTGAGGAGAGCGACCTATCGTATCGTGCGGGTAACATCTACTAACGCAAAATTTCAATCCACGCTCTCCGTGAGGAGAGCGACTTTTGTTGTTTTTGCAAAATAGATACGCACTTGTGATTTCAATCCACGCTCTCCGTGAGGAGAGCGACATTATTTTGTTCTTGGCTGCGATACTACAAACACAAATTTCAATCCACGCACCCCGTGAGGGGAGCGACGCGATAATGTCAGTGATTGATTCAAACAAATTTAACATTTCAATCCACGCTCTCCGTGAGGAGAGCGACAGCCATAACCATATTGACTATCATTATTAATCCAAATTTCAATCCACGCTCTCCGTGAGGAGAGCGACTTAATGAGTTATTCGACGGTGATACAACTTATGTTATTTCAATCCACGCTCTCCGTGAGGAGAGCGACTCTATCACTCTTTTTATATCTATAATCACCGCAGTTATTTCAATCCCACGCTCTCCGTGAGGAGAGCGACATAACACGACCGATACGATTTACTAAAGCATTTAGATTTCAATCCACGCTCTCCGTGAGGAGAGCGACGTTGAAAAGGGGGACATTAACTTGATTATATAAATTTCAATCCACGCTCTCCGTGAGGAGAGCGACCAATCCCCTAAAAATTTAGACTAAGTAAGACAAATATTTCAATCCACGCTCTCCGTGAGGAGAGCGACTATTCATCATAATTTTTCAATACTTGCTTCTTTTTTTATTTCAATCCACGCTCTCCGTGAGGAGAGCGACTTCGTGCTTGTTTTTAGTTTACTTGCAAAGCCTTCCATTTCAATCCACGCTCTCCGTGAGGAGAGCGACTTATAAAATTACTCGGTCTTGAGTGCTTGGATTTTATTTCAATCCACGCTCTCCGTGAGGAGACGACTGTATAATATTGAGGATATAAGATTATGACGGATACGATTTCAATCCACGCTCTCCGTGAGGGAGAGCGACTATATATAAAAATAAAATTTGTTGCCGTATAGGCGATTTCAATCCACGCTCTCCGTGAGGAGAGCGACCCAGTAATCATATTATAAACATCTTTAGGTAAGCAATTTCAATCCACGCTCTCCGTGAGGAGAGCGACAGTTGATTTATTTAATACTTTTAATTATCGCACTATTTCAATCCACGCTCTCCGTGAGGAGAGCGACATAGGAGTTTTTGAAATGAGTTTAAACGGACTATCTGATTTCAATCCACGCTCTCCGTGAGGAGAGCGACTATTGATTTTTTGTCAATATTATGATATACTTATATATTTCAATCCACGCTCTCCGTGAGGAGAGCGACAGGCTCACAGAGTTGGCAACCACTGTTTTTTGAGTGATTTCAATCCACGCTCTCCGTGAGGAGAGCGACAAGTTGAGTGCATTTTATTTGACGAATTTCAGTCAATTTCAATCCACGCTCTCCGTGAGGAGAGAGCGACCTCTTTATATGTGTCGTTTGTAAAACCGCAAACAGATTTCAATCCACGCTCTCCGTGAGGAGAGCGACTTATGGAGATTGTCAGTTGCATTGAAAATTTATGTATTTCAATCCACGCTCTCCGTGAGGAGAGCGACTTTTGGGAAAACCGAAGAAAAATAGACCATTTTGGATTTCAATCCACGCTCTCCGTGAGGAGAGCGACAGAAATATGCCGCGCAAGCAAATATTTGATGACTTATTTCAATCCACGCTCTCCGTGAGGAGAGCGACTGTTGTCTTACCCGCTGACCTGTTAGTAGATGATATTTCAATCCACGCTCTCCGTGAGGAGAAAGCGACTTACCACTAACAGTTATTACTGTTCCGCTTTCAATTTCAATCCACGCTCTCCGTGAGGAGAGCGACCTCTTTACCACTAACAGTTATTACTGTTCCGCTTTCAATTTCAATCCACGCTCTCCGTGAGGAGAGCGACACGATAACAAAAGTATTGCAAAATGGTTAATTGAATTTCAATCCACGCTCTCCGTGAGGAGAGCGACAGCAAAATCAACATAATATTTACTCTTAAATCAACTATATATCTGCACTTTTTCACAAAATTATAGTTAGGTATATAAAAGCAGATTTAATATTAGATTTGCAAAATTATATTTTTATGGTGCGAATATCCTTGTAAATTTATGTAAGCTTACTATTCGCACTAAAATAGCAACACTCCCTCCACATCGAATGTATTATCTATACCATAATGTTCCACTTTAGTTTTATAGTTATTTCCAAGGTAATAGAATCTTATGCTATCAAATTTCTCATCTATTATATTTATTAGTTTTTCTTTGACTAGCCTGCATGTTGCTGCATCCATAACACACTCGAAAACCGAGTTTTGAACTCTTTTTCCATAGTTAACACATTCTTTAGCAACCTTACGCAAGCGTTTTTTGCCGTCAGTAGTTTCAGTATTTACATCATAGGTAATAAGCACAAGCATATAAATTACACCTACTTCCACATAAAGGGCGGATAACCATCAAGATCACCTCTAAAACATCTTGCAAGAAGTAATGACTGAACATAAGGAACCATACCCCATTCAACTTTCTCTTCTAAAAATGGGTGTTTTATTTCAAGTGATTTTTTATTCTGCCATGACTTAATAATTTTCTTTTTACCATCATCATTAAGCAAGACCGCTCCATTTTCTTTGATAAAGAAATCATTCTTATTTACGATTTTTTTTTTATTTATTACAGTAAGCACAAAACGGTCTGCAAAAAACCGCTCTGAGTTCTTCTATCATATCAAGAGCAAGCGATACTCTTCCAGGACGGTCTTTGTGCATAAAGCCAACATATGGGTCAAGTCCTACACAATAAAGAGCTGAAGCAGTCATATTTGTAAGCAGTGTATACGAAAATGATAACAAAGCATTAACTCTGTCTGTTGGAGGTCTTCTGTTTCTTCCATTAAAAACAAAGTCCTCCTTTTGTTGTAAAATCAAATCATTAAATACAGAAAAATATCTCGTTGCAGCTTCGCCTTCAATACCTCTAAGCTGTTCGGTATTTTTGCAGTCATTAAGATTTGCTATTGAATCTTTAAGTTTTGCAGAAACACTCTTTAATTTATTAATATCAAGCGAATTAGGATAATCACGAGTTGCTCTTTCAATAACCCAACGAGAATTATACAGTTTTCCAGCTATCATATTTCTAGCTATTTCAGTACAAGCATTTTCATCATCAGAAAGTTTATATTGGGTTTTCCTAAGAATCACATTACCGCAATATGAACCTACCACATTTTTGCAAGGAATCTTCCACTTCTGCTCAGAAATGAAACACCTATACTATTATCAGCACATTTTCCAAGCAAAGCAGGACTCATTCCACTATATCCCAAAGTAACAATTGATTCTATGTTATGTAATGGAACTCTCGTTATTTCCTGTCTTTCTTTTGATAGAACAACATTTTCTCCATCGAGTGATAAATATGTATCCGGAGAACTGATATAGAGTGTATTAAGAAGCTTTTTCATAATTCAATCCTCGTTTGTCATATCAGAAATATATCTTTTTACAGTTTTTATTTTTGTTATCTTTGGCAAGCATAAATCCTTTAGTGAACACGCTCTGCAATTTTTATTTTGCTTAACTTTAGGTGTATATTTTCGTCTATAAAGTTCATGCATTTCTTCAACTACACTCTTTAAGCGATTTCTTATATCATCAGTAAGCTCTATTCTCTGTCTGCGTTTTGTTTTACCATAGAATATATGCACCTCATTTATACTTGTACAAAACATATTTTCAAGGCACAAAGCTTGTGCGGCAACCTGTAATATATCTGCATCTGATACCTTTGGTTCACCATGCTTGTATTCAACGGGAATGATAGTATATTTTCCAGGCTTATCATAAAGCAATGCACCGCTTTCAGACGGAATAAATTCAACAACATCACATTCGCCGAATATGCCAAGTTCATATGAAGCAACTTGCATTCCTCTTGATACTATTACACCGTTTCTTGTTTCCGAGAAAGTATTGTCATGAGCCTTATTGTGCATAATTTCGCCGCTAACAGTAAGTAAATTTTCTGCCCATTGCTGTTCAATATGAATTAAAGCCCATTGTCTGCGGCAAAACACAAAATGTTGTATTCCAGATATACTTAGTATGTTGTCATCATCATAAGTCATTCAATCACTTCCGGAGTTAAACCTTCAAGATTTCCATCATATATAAATTCATAATCCTTAGCTGATGTAGGCTCTTCACACAAAGCCTTTGCGATAACGCTGTTATGTACCTTTGCTGATGAATATTGTCCCGACTTGCAGTTATGCTTAAACCAGAAAAGCTTTTCAATGTTCATAGTTCCTTCAGGGCGAGCTGATGAACAATCATTCTCAAAAAGTGTTGCTACTGCGTTTTTAATCTTCTCAGCGTCTTCTTCTGTAAAGCCTGTCTTTTCTGCAAGCTGGCAGTTGATGCTTCCTTTCAATACATATATACCAAACCTGACTCTATGCTTCATACCCATTGTATCAGATGCTTTACCTGACTTACTTTCACTATTAACGCTCTTAGTAATCTGTATATCTTCAATTTCAATTGGTTCAAGACTAAATGCAGGTTGAATAGTCACAGGACCTCTTACGCCTACCGAAACCGTATCGCCTTTAAAAGCAAAAACCTGTCCGAAGGTTCTTACATCAATCCATTTTTCGCAAGCCAATTTTGCAAAAGCATCTTTGCTGGTTTTTTCTTACCCTCTGAAAGCTTTTTCAATTCCTCATAGCTATTAACCCTGTCGTTAAGGCTCTTACAGCCATCGTCGCTGCGCTCATCTGATTGCACAAATACACATTCACCCATATCCTGAAGTCTGTTTCTGATTTTACGCTTAATGCAGACATCAGAAATCTCTCCAAAACCTTCCATTGTATCTCTCGGACGATTACCATTGATTGGGTCACCATTAGGGTTTGCATGATTAACTGAAATAAAAGCTACAAAATCCACCTTGTTATTAAGTACTGACATAATTATAAATCCTCCTTGTTATCATCATTTTTATTTTTTCTTGATGTATAAAGATATTGTTGTTCGCCATAGTAGCCCATAAAGAATAAAGGCTCAAGAGGCTTTTTCATTTCATATTCTCCAGCTTTAAACATATTATGTATTTCTCCAAGTTCTTTCTGATAATAAACATAAAGACCATAATTTTTGTTTATTATTCTTTTCATATATGGGTCAAGTCTTTTACGAACATTTCCCCAAGACTTATACGGAGATGCAATAACCGAGTTCATAAATCTTGCCGCATTAGTCATTCTTGCCTCGTTATCATCATATGTATCAGTTTCAAGCTTCTCAGCAACAGCCATAAGTCTACCATAAAGATAGCTTCTATTATTGTAACTTCTATCAAGTTCCATAGTAAGTTCAACTCCTTCACCTTCATAATAATTTTCTATATAATGCACAGCAGACATCAAGAACCCTTTTCCAGTTGTTTTGCTCACTATAAAGCTGAGGGTTTGAGGCTCTTGTAAAAATTCTTTTCAGTATGTTCTCTGGAAATCTTGCTCCAAGCGTAATGCAAGGATAGATTTGCTTAATTACCGTCTTAAAAATACCAGATTTATAATCAATAATAAGCTCTCCATCTCTCTCATTACCATAAGCACATCTTGCAATCTCGATAGGGGTAGGTGTCTGCACACAATGTATAACTTCACCATCATCTGTCTTATAGCAACTATGCCAGTATACTTTGCTATACCAGTCTTGAATATTTTTATAAAAATCAGTAGAAGTAAGTTCCTGATACATAATAATTGAAAGTCTGCCAGATGTAGCAGAATCTAATGCCATAAGAATAACCTTTGAAGAATTTAAATCCAGATTTTTTTTATATCCCTTAATTGCCATTTCGATTATATTCTTATACTGCTCTGCCGTCTTTGCATAAACCTTATCATCCTTATCCTTTGCAAAAGAGCCAGAATTTTCGCTTGCATCAAGCGCTATTCTACCAAACACATTTGGTATTTCATTCAGACAGCTTTCCCACGCAACATATTTTTCATCACCAACACTTATGCCACCAGTTTTAATAAGCCACTTTAAAGCAAGATGAGCTTTCTGACTTACAATTTCACCTACTGCAAAAAGCTTCTTCTCTATTTGCAAATCTGCCTCTATAAGTAAAATTCGATTTATCGTTTGAAGAAATAAGTTTAGCCTTATCACCTCCATTTCGAATTCTAGCCATATGCTTATATGTTACAGGAACGATTTTTCCGCTTGCATAACAAAGCTGGCAATCTCTTTCTTTACCCAAAGCTTCGTAATAAGCTATGTATTTATCAAAAAGTGCCTTGCTTTTCCAAACCTTTATATTTTCCCCTGAGTCCAAATCATTGACAACAAAGCGTACAAATGAATCTATTTGCTTTGCTGACTTTGTTATTTTATATTCTTCATCAAGAACAGCACCTTTTAGTTTCAGTATACCATCGCCGATAAGGTCGTTTATGAGCATTCTTTTGCTAAGATAATCGTATATAGCTGTAATACAAATATCCGAATACTCCGACTCTGCCCAAGCCTTTAAAGCCTTGATATATGTCACAAAATACTCATCAGCATCACTTTTAGCTTTTGCAACATACGTGCTGTAATCACCTGCAATATAAATCAGCTTATCACAAAGTGGGTTTGGTAAAATGCCATTGCCTCTCGAACCTGAATCTTCCGTAACAGGTATTATAGTTTTTGCATCATCAGCATCAACTACTTCTGCGTGTGAAAATGTTCCGTCGCTAAAAATAGTAACCTGTATCTGTGCATTACTTGTAGAATGATAAAGCGGAAGAATGGGTTCCCATTCATCGCTATCATTAACCTTTTCCTTGATTTCATCGTATAAGGCGGCAGTTTCAGTTATCCAACTCATTTTTATCTACCTCCCTAAATAATTCTGTATGAAGTGTATCAACACTCTCACATTTTTCTGTATCAAAAACTTTCTGTTTAGCATCTCTTATATGACGCTTAATTGTGCATTGCTCAGGTCGAATAAAATCAATCTGTCCATTTTTCATAACTGGCGTATGGAAGCAAACAGTCATCTTACCTTTATCTTCTTCGTTAATCGCCTCATCACAATATATTATGCTGTGATACATCAAGCCAAATGAGATTTCCGAGTTATTGCCATCATCATAGCAACTTTTTTCCTCATCAAAATTACAAGGCTCAACATATGCTGGACACTCGCTAACACCAAGCTGAGGAGAGCGTCTGCCGCCAAGCTTTATCATTCGTTTAAGTATTTGATAATGCTTGTCCTCATTTCTGTCATTTGCAAATTCGGGACGATTTTCGTTCCAAATGAAATGCCCTTTTACTGCATAAGCAACATCAGTAAGATAGGTATAGATTGAGAGGTCATTTACCGCCGTTGTTGTATTTAATTGGTCTGACTCGCTTAGATACCGTTCTTATTGGTTTAAGCACTTTTACAGAATCAATCACATAAAGCAAAGTCGGTTTAAAATAGATAGCTTTTGTAATACCTATAAGAGCTGAATATGTAGGTATAGGGTAACTCATCTTTTCTCCACCAACTCTTGTTATAGGGTCGGAAAAAAGTGCATAATCTCCATAGACCTTATAACAAAATTCATTTTTATATTTCACCTCACAAACTCCTTTCTATTAATTTGAATTTATTATATATCGTTTTTTTGTACTTGTCAATAGAATTTGTAAAATAATTTATTTTAGGCTATAATATTTTTGTCATAGCTAATATCTTAGTTATGTGGATTGAAATTATTACTTTGACTTTATTATTGTAGTTTGCCAAAGGCTCTATCGAAAGATAGGGCTTTTGGCTTTTTATTTAGAAATAGCAAAAAATCCAAATTAGGATTTTCCGAGAAACCATATATTTCATCATAATATCCATCTGTAAGAAAACGAATACCAGTTTTCTTATCGACACTTATATAAGAGTCTTTAAGCTTATTTTTCGGCAATCCTATCAAATATCGCTGAGCCTTTTTTATAATTGCGTCATAATCCTTATATCCCTCTGATAAAAGCTCGGATATAAGCTCCTTGCCATCTTTATAGGGTACAAGGACGCTTTCATTTATATCAGTTATAACTTCAAAGCATTCTCCAGCGGTTTTCATAGCCGCCCTAAGAAGTGTTTTAGTATGGTATGAGCCTTTTTCATTAGTGGAAAGCATTTCAAATATTGAGCATGTAAAATCTTCAACATATAAATCTTTTTTGTCAAAATTTTTATAATAATCAATATAAAACTTTTTTATTGCTTTTAAATCAAGCAAATCCTCATATTCATCTGGTTTTTTCTTTATGCGTTTAAGCAAACCAATAGTAGCACTTTTACCCTTTTGAATGCTTTTCAAGCTTGAAACATTTTCATATTCATTGCTTATATTCAATATGTAAACATAGCCAATATCTCTTTCAGCATTTCTGTTACATCTGCCTGCCGCCTGTACAATACTATCTGTACCAGCAAGAGAGCGGACAACTGTTTCAAAAAAATATCAACGCCCGCCTCAATAAGCTGAGTACTTACACAAAGAACACGCTTGCCATTTTTCATTTCATCTTTCATATTCTTGATAACATTAGCTCTATGTTCAGGACACATATTAGTTGAAAGATGCACAAGCACTATTTTTTCATCTTCAAATAAATGCTTTTGCACTTTTAAACACCTCAAAAGCCGCTTTTTTTGTATTAACTACGCAAAGAATAGTTCGACAATCTTCTGAAAGAGAATGTAAAAAATCAGCAACATTATCAGCAGTATATCCTCCTGGAATTGTTTTATCTATAATTCTTGTACGCCTCATTTTTTTCGCTGTAATCTTCAAAATCGTTTATCATTTCACAGCTTTCATCAAGCCTTAAACAATAATCCATATGTTCAAAAGGTGGTTGTGTCGCTGTACATAAAACAATTGTACAATTACATATATAAGCAAGAAATTTCATTGCCATATTAAATAATCTGATAAATTCATATGGAATAGACTGCACCTCGTCTATAATAATTACCGAATTTATAAGACCTCTCATTCTTCTTATTGAACTTATTTTTCCATCAAAAAGAGAATTTAAAAACTGCACCATTGATGTAGCTATAACATAAGAATTCCAATTTTCACTCATATATTTAATATTTTGTTCAGTAGCTAAACTTTCATTATAATTACAATAAAGCATATCTCCGAAATGTGGCAAAACAGAAACATCATCAGGCAAAAAAGATTTTATTTCATTATAATTCTGTTCAAGTATTGAATTAAAAGGAGCAACATAAAAAATCCTGTTCTTATTAAATTTTTTAGCATGATGAATGGCATATCTTAGTGAGCTTATAGTCTTTCCACCACCTGTTGGAACAGTCATTCTTACAATATTTTCAGAATTTTCTGAATAAGCTAATGCCTTATCAGATATTTCTGCTCTTATCTTATTGAGTTCAGTATCTTTATTAAACAGCTTAATCTTTTCTTCAAAATAATTGCAACATTTCTCCCATAATTCTGCATCTCCATATAACTTAGGTCGTTCTATCCGATTAACAAATTCCGCAGTATCAGAATGGTCAGAATCAACCAATATTGAAAGTAACACTCTTATCAGCAAAGAACAATTAAATAACTTAATCCTTTCTATAGATTCGCCATCTTTTCTTTTATCTTCATCTTTACTGCAAAAATTCAGAAATTCATTAACTTCATTTTTAGCGTTGAGATAAAGCTCATCAATTTCCTTTTCGCTTATAACCTCATCGAGTGTAAGCTTTTTACATTCATTGTAATCGTAATTTGTATTATTTATTTTTGTAACAAAGCCATTTTCTTTGCCTGATTTAGGATAATCAAAATCAAACAAACCATGATGTGACATAATAACCGAAGAAATAATTTCAACAGTATAGTTATTTGTTTTATCAGAATCATTGTTCTTTATAAATTTTTCGTATATATATCTTCCGCCACAATTTGAATGTACAACCTTACCTTTGTTCCACTCACCACCTGAACCAACTGTCCTTTGATATTCATCACTGCGAGCAGTGTTTTTACCCATATCGTGTAAAATTGCTGCAAGATAATAAAGGCTTGGCATATTTATAAGCTCAGAGTCCCTTTTACCTTTTTCGGCTACACTTATGAGATGCTCTTTAACAGTTTGTAATCTTCCATCTTCTGTAAAATGTGCTGCATATTCCATATAATTTCCTCTAATCTTTGCTTATATTATTTGTTTTGAAAGGTATATATCAAATTTTATTTAATTCACAAATTTCAACAAGACATATGTAAATTTGATATAGCTATTATAGCATATAAGGAAATAATTGTAAACTATTTAATTATTTTTTGTTAAAACTGTATAATATTATACAAAACTTTTTCTTTTCAAATATGAGTCAGTTTTGTTTTCATAAACACTTATATGTTAATAACTTTTTGACATTAAAAAATTCCTCCTGATGTATATTCTAAATCAGAAGGGTTCTGTTTTCCTAATTTTACGGACTTGTCCATTTTTGTTGATTACTTTATTGTTTTTTTATTCAGAAAATATCGACAATATTATTATTTATATGTATAATATTATTATAATTTATAAATTCTATATTCTGAACGATAAAGGTACAAACTTAATATATAAGTAAATTTAAATAATAGGAGTAAGGAAAATGGAAAAGTATACTGAACAACTTGAAAATATAAAGTATGAAATTTCACCAGAAGATGATAACTATACAGAAGAACTACTTTCTGTCGCTAAATCTTTTCGTGATTTTGATGAAACTTTGGATACTTTTATCATTAATAAGGGATTTATCGGAGATATATTGAATATTGATGAAAAGGTTGAGTTTATTAAGGATAAATTTCAGAAAGCGGATATTTTACCCTTGCCAAGAAATATAAAGAAATGGTTTACAGAGAAAAAGAGAATTGAAAAAAGAAAAATTGCTTTTCAATTTTGTTTTGCTTTTAAACTTGATTTAAAGGAAAGCGAGGAATTTTTCAGAACAGTATGCTTACAGAGAGGTTTTGATTGCCATTATATTGAGGAAGCAATTTACTATTATGCGATTAGTAATGAATTGAGCTATGCTGAAACAATAGATTTGCTTGAAAAGGCACCAAGTGATATAAAGGGAAAAGTCGATTTTAATGATGAGGTGCTATTTACTGAGTCGATTATTAAAGAGATAAATAGGTTTAAATCTAAGGAAGAACTGATACAATTTTTTAATAATAATCTGGAACAGTTCGGATATAATAATGCAACAGCTTATAAATACATAATGAAAATATGGAATGAAATTAAAAAATCTAAGGGTTTAGCAGAAAGGGAAAAGGCTTTATTATTTCCTAATCTTATAAATAATGGTGATAAGACAGAATCAAAAAAAAGCGTTCTGTATGGGATATTTATCTTCAAATACTGGGATTGTATGATTTTGATTATGATAATTCTCCTTTATTTGTTCTTGATACTGATAGAACTTTAAAACCCATTTTGAAAAACAATGATTTATTGCACCCTTTGGCAGAAGATTCATTTCCAGACAGGCAAGGCTTGGAGGCTATACTAAGAGGAGAACATAAATCTAATGAGCTAGTACGCAAAACCATTATTTTGTTGGTCTTTTATGAATATTGGACAAAACGCTTATTAAAAAATAATGTTAAAGTTTATTGTGCTGATGATGACGACAATGAAAGATGCTATGCAGAAATAAACAGATACCTTATAGATGCAGGTTATCCTACCTTATATGCTGGAAATCCTTATGATTGGATTTTTCTCTTTGCTATGCAAGATGAATATCCAATGGAAACATTTCGCTATTTTATGAGAGAGCTTTATATAATAAAAGAAGATGAGTTGAGGGCTTCTTCTGATAGTGTGGCTTGCACTCAAAAAACCATTTGACGAAAAAAGCATTGTAAAATCTAAGTAGAAATATCAATGGAGATGTGAAACTATGGATACAAGAGTTGCATTAAAAGATAAAACAGAACTTAGATTTTATAATTCTTCAAATGGAGTTTGTGTATATACTATTCAAAAAGAGCTTGCAAGAGGGGCGGCTTGTATTGTATATGATGCCTCTTATGTAAATAATTCAGGAGTAAAAAAATCTGTTAGAATAAAGGAATGTTATCCTTTTGCTCTTGATATTGAAAGATGTGAAAATAATTTTCTATTTCCTAATGAAAGTGATAGGGATAGTTTTGAAAAACGCAAGGCTGAAATGTGCCATGCGTTTGATTTGGGAAATGAGCTATTTAGCACAAGTGGTTTGACGAATTTTACATCAAATACAGTGGATATTTATGAGCTTAATAACACCATTTATGTTGTTACTAACTATCAGGAGGGAGAAACTCTTTCGCATAGTAAGTTCATATCGCTTAAAGATTGTATTGCAGTTGTGAAAAGTACAGCTAAGGTGATTATGAAAGTTCATCGTAAAGGTTATCTATATTTAGACCTAAAACCAGACAATATCTTTTTGTTGACTGGAACGAAAGAAGTTGTACAATTATTTGACTTTGATTCTCTTGTGCCGATAACTGCATTTAAAAGTGGGGCAGAAGATTGTGAATATAAAATATCTCACACTAAAGGTTTTTCGGCTTTAGAATTACAAACTGGAAAGCTAAGGAAGGTTGGAAAGCATACAGATATATATGCAGTAGGTGCAATTCTATTTTATCTTGTATTCGGAACTATCCCGACAGCTTTAGATTGTGGGATATATGCTGAATATAGCTATGAACAATCAAAATATGCTGCAAAAACATTTCAGGATAAGATGTATTATGAATTGACGGACTTTTTTCATCATACATTAGCTAATTTTTATTTGGATAGATACCAAGATATGCAGCAAGTAATCAGAAAGCTTGAAGAAATAGAAAAGCTGGCTGATACAGCAATTCCATATATTCTCAATTATTATGCATCTTATACAAAAGCGATTATAGGCAGAGAGAAAGAACTTCAAAAACTTAATGAGTGGATTGAAAATACAGGACAAAGCCTGCTTTTTGTTACAGGAATGGGAGGCATTGGAAAAAGCTCCTTGATACAAAGTTATCTAGCGAATAATGCTCAGAAATTTGATACTGTGATTTCTTTGAAATTTTATCATTCCTTAAAGGAAACAATTGCTGATGATAGGCAGTTTGTTATCAATGCAGTAATGCAAAGCCCTCAGGAAGAACCAGATGAATATTTTATCAGAAAGTTGGCTATTGCCCGTAAATTAACACATAATCAAAAGGTTATCTTAATTATTGATAATTTTATTGGAGATAATTTCAGTGGTGTAGAAGAATTATTAAAGCTTGGCTGGAAAATTATCATCATTACCCGTAAGGACATACTTAAAGGCGAATACTTTTGCCTTAATATAGAAGCAATACAGAAAAAAAGTGATATGTATTCTATGTTTGAGAGTTACCTAAGACGAACTATTGAGCCTTATGAATATCCTATGATAGACTGTATTATAGAAAAGGTTCAAGGGCATACCTTAGTGCTTGAATTGATTGCCAAACAGATTGCAAATAGCTTTCTTTCTATATCAGAAGCTGAAAAATTGATGGAGAAAAATGGTTTTTCAGAAATTGCACCTGAAAAAGTACCATATACAAGAGATTTTATAGCTTATACCGATACGATAAAGAATATTATAGATACGCTATTTATTTCATCGCAAATAACAGAATATAAAAAATCTGTTCTAAAGGGAATATCATTTTTTGGTATAGAGGGAATAGAGGTAAAATTATTTGCTTCTGTATATGGGCTTAGAACAAAAGATGTGATAAATGAATTGACAACAGACGGCTGGATTTCCATAAATAATTATAAAATTGTAATGCATCCAGTTATTGCTGAGGCTGTTAAAGGTTGGAAAATTACTGACACATTCAGAAAAGCTTCAACTCATATTATGATAGAGCTAAAAAAGGTGCTAAAGGAAGACAAAAGAAAGGCTTTGCATTTGTGTGAAGAATTTTTGGAATGTTGTAAGAAAGATAAAGAACTTGCAAGTCAAAATCCATATAGGGAATTATTTTTTGAAGTATTATCTGCAATGCCTCGTTATAGGGAAAGCTATATACTCAATAATGCCATAGAGCTGATAAAAAATCGTGGCGATTTGAATGGCAAGGCAGTAATCAAATTATATGAGTTTATTTCTGAAATCTATGAGGAACAGCGTGATTTAGATAAAGCATATGAATGTATTATTAGTGCAGAAGATGTCATAAATGCATTTTCTGATGACCATATAAAAGGACAATATTACTATCTTTTAGTGGGTTATTATGATTATAAGCTTGATGGGTGGTATGATACAAGAAATAAAGAGGATGCAAAAGTATTGTCTTTGCTGATGAAAAATCTTGATAAGGCAATCAGGTATATGAAAAAATCTTATCATCAAGATGGAAAAAAGCTTCTTGCTGAGTATTTAAGATGTAAGGCAAATATACTGATAAGAAGTAATCCGAAAATGAAATTCAGAATTGATTGGTTGCTTAATAAAGTAGATGATATAATAAAAAAAGAAGCCTATGAATATACTGAGCTTGGTTGTGGCTACTATCTGACTTGTGCTTGGTATTATACTTATGTTGAGCCAAATGGAAAAATAGTTTCTAAGTATATTCATAAGGCTTATGAGATAGAAAGTGCGATTTGTGAAAATGACTTGGATTTCATTGATAATATAATTATTCCAAGTGCGAATATTTCACTTGAATCTGGACAAGAAAAGAAAGCGGAAAAATGTTTGCTTTTTGGAATAAAATTATGTGAGGAGAATGATGAGATTATTCCATTTATCCGAAAGAAAATGGAGCTATATACATATTTAGTAGATGTATACTACTTTACAGACAATAAAGAAAAATATTCTGAAACTATAAAAATAATAAAAAAGGCAAATGAGAAATATAAGGATATTGGCTTATTTACTGATATTAAAGAGCTATAAAAAACAAATAAATTCACAGCATTTAGAAGGATATTTCTAAGTGCTGTTTTTCTTTTGCAGTCACAAAACCAATTTCAAATATTCATATGTTAAAATAAAGGCGGTTAAAGTATTAATAGATAAAATTTTTAAAAATAAGGGGGTGTGTAAATTATGGGAAAATTTACGGTGCAGATGATTCATATTAAAAATCATATAAAGCAAGTTGTTTTATGAATATCTGTGCCAAATAAAGAACTAATTTCTATCATTACAAAATTATTTTAGGGGGAAAAGTCTATGTCAGAAAAAATTGAAGTAAAGAAAGCTGGTTTTAAAATGGATAAACGCTTGATTTCTTGTATAATTGCGTTAATCGGTTCGATAATGTTAATCGCAACATTATTTCTGCCCTTTGCATCAGCTACGGAAAAATATAGAGAGCAACTTGAAAAATTTCCTGATACAATGTATGCAGAAGAAATTGGAATGACAAACAAAGACGCTGTGAATATTTCATTATTTGAATTTGGTAAGATTTATTCTTCAACTGCTGCTGCACAAAATGCACAAGCTGTAAGTATTACCTGTGTGGTTATGATTTCTGCTTTTGCAATTTTTGCTTTATTGTCAGCGATTTTCTCGTTGTTGAAAAAGCCGATAGCAATAATGATATTCAATGTTTTGTCTTTGGCAACATTTCTTTTATTAAAATGGGATTTCAATGACAGAGGTGTACTTCCAAGTAGCAGATATGACTGTGGAATGGCACAATATTTTTTGTTACTTTGGAGTAGCTATGGTGTTTGTAGGTGCTATTATTATGTTATTAATAAAAATTAATCAAAATAAAAATTTAGAACAAATGGAGGAATCAAAATGAAAAAAATAGTATCACTTATCCTTATTGCAATGTTGGCATTATCATTGACAGCTTGCGGAGGAAAAAATTCCAATAGTCAATCATCTATATCAGATAAGAGTAGTTTCTCAAGCAGTGAAGCATCAAAGGAAGCTGAGAGCGGTTCAAATAGTACTGTTTCTGAGGAATCAAGCGAAATAGATGAATCGAGATCAAACGAGAGTAGTTCAAATAGTATCGTTTCTGAAGAATCAAGCAAGGAAACAAAATCTGAAAGCAGTGCAGATAATGCTACATCTAAAGATTTAAGCAAAGAGTTTAAAGAATCTGTAAAAAAGGATATTAAAGACACGATTGAATCTCTTGAAAAAGACTATAAACAGCTGAAAGCAGATATTGATACATACGATAAATATTCTAAAAATGCTGATAAGATAAAAGCTTTCTATGATAATATTAATGAAACTCATAAAAGCTTGTGTATTAGAATGAGAGAGTATGCCTTAGATTATGCTGATAAAATTATATCATCAAATACTTCTAATGATGAAAAATACGAAGAACTTGATAAGTTATATAAAATCATATATGATGGCGGTGAAAGCATTTATGATGGAGTATATGATGGAATATTAAGTGATATGTATAAGGATTTCTATGATGGCATTTTAGCAGATGCATATGATAGTGTTCCATACGCTGAATTATCAAAACTACGAACACAGGAATATAAGTGGTGGTCAAATACTCGCTCAAATGTCTATAAACAATGGTCAAACTTTCGTTCTGATGTATACAAATTTTGGTCCAGTTTAAGAAGCAAAGTTTGGAATGATGAAATTGATGAAACTAAAGAGATAATGTCTGATTTCAAAGCTGACATCAATGAATTAAAAGAAAAGAATTAATAGCAATATAAAAAATATTTCTATGAATTTTTTGGACAATGCTTTCGTATTTATTGCGAAAGCATTGTTTTTTAATTTGGAAATTTATAATTTGCACTGCTAAAATTATATAGACAGTATAAAAAAGACTATCTAAGATAGAAAATTAAATTTTAAACAACAAGCTGATTTCGTTTTTCTGAAATGCTTTCCAAACATCAGCCAATAAGCTATAAGTCATCTACTTCGATGAAGTATGCAGAAATAAAGCTTTCCAAAGGGGACTTTGTTATAGGTTGGATATGATTTTGAAGGATTCTAAGCGGATATAGATAATATCGTTATCAGACTTACTAAAATCGTTACATTTGAGAAAGAGGATAGGATAAGCTTATTAGAGAAAAATGGCTTTTTGCAAAAATTGTTGTAATACAAAGATTAGACGATAAGTAAATCAATAAGCATCTACATAAAAGTTTCTAAATTCAATTATAATTGTGTAAAATTCAACACATTATGATATTTTATGTATTGTTGAGTTATAATTCAATCATAAAATTTAAGAAAGAAGGATATTCTATGAAAAAAACAATCAAACAAACCTTAGCTATTGCAATGACAGCAGCAACACTCCTTGCAGTTCCCGTGGCATCTATGAGTGTTGCTGCAACAGACAATGCAACTACCTTACAAGCATCAAATTCGGACAATTATACCTTTGTAGAAAATCATTCTATCATTGATTGCACAAACCGTTATAAGATGGATGATGGAAGATTTAATTTTACAATTAAACTTCCAGCTGGCACAGATACATATGCTGTTACTCTTGAGGTTACAAGAAATGACCAAGGTGAAAAGCTATTCTCCGACCGTTTGATGTATTTTACAGGTGGAATTTGGAACACAAGCTTGAGATTAATAGATTCTTATGATGGTTCAGATTATTATGAACTTATAACAGATAAGTCTGTAAATGCTGGTGTAGGAATTAAGCTTTATATGAATTACGATGGTGCAAGCTATATGGCTACTAATAATGCAGATGGTTCTACTGTAGAGGGCAGAGGTTATTGGCTTAGTGCATAATAAACTCCTTAGATTGGTGATGACTTTGGTTATCACCAATTTTTTATATAATAAAACAAGCTTCTTGTTTAAAAGAACTTGTTTTAGCTGTGTATTTATTAAAACTATTTTACGACAGCAAGAAGCATTTTGAATTTTGTTACAGCCTTTACAGAGTGTGGTACACCACAAGGCATAACGACAGATTCGCCAGCTTTAAGAATATATTCCTTATTGTTTATAGTAATGCTTGCCTTACCTTCAAAAATATAGACCAAAAGCATCACCTAAAGCAGTGTGTGTGCTTATGTCCGTATTTTCGTCAAAAGCCATAACTGTTATACCAATACCAGGTCTTTGTGCAAGGGTAAGGCTTGCTACTTTGCCACATTCATATGCAACTTTGTCTGCAAGTCTGATGATTTCAGATTTATCTATATTTTTAATAAGTTTTTCCCATTGTTGTTCCTCCTAAAATAAAAATTCTACTTATATTATGCCATAAGTCTTCCTATAAAATACTGTTTTTTAAAAAAACTATTAAAAAAAGTGTTGACAAAATAATCCAGTAGTGCTATAATACAAAATATAGACGAAGGCGTCGGATTTATTTCCGACGCCTTTTTTATTTTCTAAAATTTATTTTGAGGAGAGATGTTTTATGAACAGCGGAAGTGTCAGCTTTATAATCATATGTTCCGCACTGGTTTTCCTGATGACCCCAGCACTCGCATTTTTCTATGGAGGTCTTGTAAGAAGAAAAAATGTCCTTAACACAATGTTTGCAACTATGTTTATTGCAGGTACGGCAATAGTTATGTGGATTTTGTTTGGTTACTCGCTTTCTTTCGGAAGTGATGTTGGTGGAGTTATCGGAGGCTTCGACTTCCTCGGTTTTAATAATGTAAGCATTTCAGAAAGCACAAGAGGACTTGAAATTCCTGACGCACTTTTCGCAGGTTTCCAAATGATGTTTGCGGTCATCACACCTGCTCTTATAACTGGTGCTATTGCGGGCAGAATGAAGTTCAAGGCACTTGTTCCATTTATCTGCCTCTGGTCAATCGTTGTTTACTATCCGCTCGCACATATGGTATGGGGTGGCGGTTTCCTCGGAGCAGGAACTGACGGAGGACTTTTCGGTACAGGTCTTTACCTCGATTCCGTAGACTTTGCTGGTGGTAATGTTGTACATATCAGCTCAGGTATTACAGGTCTTGTTCTTGCAATTATTCTTGGCAAGAGAAGAGATTATGAGAGAAGTGCATATAAGCCACACAATATTCCATTCGTACTTCTTGGTGCAGCATTGCTTTGGTTCGGTTGGTTTGGCTTTAATGCAGGTAGTGCACTTGCAGCAAACGGTACAGCAGTTCACGCATTTATGACATCAGCAGTTTCTTCGGCAGCAGCTTTGATTTCTTGGATGTTTATTACGTAAGCAGACAGGCAAGCCAAATCTTATTGTAAGTTTATTCCATTACAGAGTGAAGCTTTATTTCAATTGACAATTCTTCAAACATGCATGACTATTTAGTGTTAAGGTGTTAATTTGGTCATTACAGCAAGTCTTTTTTCAATTATTGAGCTTTGCTCCTGGAGTTTCATCTAATTTTAAAAGTGAATGGTCTTAAAAACTTTAAGCATTTTGCAGATGACATTTAGTAGCTATTCATGGCTGCTTGTTACACTTATTTATGGAAATATGTCATGAATTCTTCAAGCTCCATGTGAATGGGCAAAAAGATTAAGCCCTCAGATATACCCAGCAGGCGAAGTCCCATTGATCTTGATTAATATATGAAAGAGGTAAAGTTTCAGAAGCTATAAATTAAAAGTGAAAATGGAAAGACACTTTAAGTCAATAGAAGTTCGAGGAATTTATTATCTCAAATTTATAGGAAAGGAAGTTCCCAAACCAAAATGCTTCAATGAGTAATTATTCTTTCAGCACTTTCTGTTAATACCGGAGGCCGAAGATTTGAATTTACCCATAGTTTCTACTTTGGAAAGAATGGAGCGGAAAGAAGCCATAGATGTTAGCTAAAGGCAAGCTTTGGGACATTTGGATAATGAACGAGGAATAAAAGCAATCTGAGTAATATAAAATGCTGCAAAATGTTGCAGTGGTTTAGAGTTTATATTTCCAACCCTTGCATTTTTAATTACCTTTTAAGACTATTAGGGAGTTTCGCTCAGGAGTCTTGAGGCCGGGGCCTTTGAGGTACTCTCACAGAGGCAAGAGCAGTTCCTGGGTGCAGGAGAGGGTGAAGCTTGTTCAGTGATGGCTTTTTAAAAGCCAGAATTTCAGCAGGTTTCTAATAAAATTGCTTTAGACTTGCGGAATTCGTTTTTTGCAAGCAAATATTTAATTTATTAATTAACATTTATATTGAGAGTTGAGTAGGCCTCCATACATTACTTAGAGCGATTGAATTAAATAAAATGGCAATATGGTATGCATTAGAATATATCGCAATTTAAGCGTTTACTTCCTTCTTGAAAATTTACTTTTGTTGATTACTTTTGAATTACTTTTCAAATACATAAAGAAAGATAATGATAATACAAAACAATTGGAAAATCACTTTGATGGTATATTTTTAATTTTGTTAAATAACCGTTTCAAGAGCAATGAAATCCGTATACTGCATTTAACTGCTTGACTGCTAAAGAGCGGCACCATAGGCTCTTTGGCCTTATAACACTCTTGCATCGCGCTTGATGAACTTTACAGTGCAGCACTCCTAATCAACAGTAAAGCTTGGTGAGAGTTAAAGGCTTCCGGTTGTTTCAGGTATTGACGATAAAATATGCTCTTGGTGGCATTAAAATTTCTAAGACACAGAACCACTTGTTTGACAAATATTCAAGTAAACATAAATCAACATAGAGCTTGATTCTAGATTTAATGAGCGTCTTTGTAAGTAAAACGCTTGCTGAGATGTAATGAAATGAGCGGCCATTTCTCTCTGTAAACAGGAGCTGGAATAAAGTGATCTTCCTGGATACACAAGCGAACGGGGAAACATAAAGGGCTTAGACTAATGCGATAGAATCCGCTAAAGATTGAAGCTTTATGTAGTAATGGAGACCTCAAGAATGCACTCAATGCCTTTAAACAGGTATTTGATGGAAAGAATCGTTCAATCAGTGCTGGCAACTCTTATTACAAAAACTTTGATGAGGTTAAAGTGACAGAGCGTCAAGGCGGCTGTAGAGATGACGATTGAAATGTTGGCCCATTCTTCCAATACTTTGATTTCTTTTCCGCCTCGAATAGAAGATTTTTTGTATGGTCGCGTGCAGATAGATGTTTGAGGATCTTTGCTTTGACAACGGATTAGATTGCTCACATGTTGCAAGGCGATTCAATCCATGATACCTGGTTCTTCTCACGGTTAACAGGCCAGGCTGGAAATATTGCCTTTATTCTCCGAGGAGGAAACTTAACGGATAGGGTAACCTATCCCAGGCAATGGGCACAGGCGCTGAAAAGTCTTACTCTGCCAGCTATACTTTTGTGCTTTCCGCCGTATTCAGTTTTGCAGTTCCCGCCTGTTCTGGATGTGGCAGGCTGCTTTTATGCAGACTAGAAACGCCAGCAAAAAAAACGGCTGGAATGCTGGGCTGAGAAAGCGGCTACGGCATCAAATTTTCTTCTTTTAAATCATTGCTACAGCCATCCCAGACCCATTAATCCGCATGTTCTCCTCTGAAATCTCCCCACGGAAATAATTATGCAATTCTCGAATAAGGGGAGAATATGTCATATAACCATGATTTGATGCTGGGCATATTGCAATAACAATGAGTGAATGACGGGATTGCCATTGCCACATTATTGATGGATGAAAAGCAGATTACAAGAATCTGGACACAACAGCTTTTATTGAATGTACAAATCTATGCAAAGTTTTCTACACAATAATTATTATTCGGTAAAAAAAGTACTCTACCTTGTTCCCAAGCAAGTTTTGAAAGATGAAAATAATTGTAAATAATAAAAGCCCCATAGAGCTGTCGAACAGATAGCCGATGAAGTAAAGTATATTGCCCGGTAGTGGTTTTACCGCCGGGGATGCACAGGATGCTGACGCATTGGTGATCCGTACCGTACCCGTGAACTGCTGGAAGGAAGCAAGGTGAAATTCATTGCTACTGCGACCATCAGTTTTGATCATATTGATGCTATTTGATGAGGAGAATTGTATGGAAAAATTCCGATGTAATGCGGCGGTGTGGGCAGTACCTGCATTCAAGTAGTAATGGCCCAGGACACCCGGAAGGGAGGTGAGATTGGAAAGCTGTCTAGGATTGTTAGGGGTAGGACATGTAGGAAGCCATGTCAGCATAGCGTTGGAGGATGCAGGTCTTGCTGAATGATCTCACGTGCGGAGCAAGTTTGTGGTTCCCCATGTACTGAGATGGCAGTATAATAGCCAGCAATCTTGTAAC
>VOFK01000983.1_pt1 | contig 30421 bp, 40 predicted proteins | sample 5384121 | NCBI WGS metagenome assembly VOFK01 (sample SAMN12384730, study PRJNA508395) | human gut metagenome | isolation source: healthy gut J | host: Homo sapiens | reverse complement strand
CGAACCCACCTTCGGCCGCGCCCTCCTAAAAGTGCTGTTAGCGCTGACCCCTCGGTGTTCCCGACTCTCATGGTGACGGGCGGTACGCCTGAACGTATTCACCGCGGCATGCTGATCCGCGATTAGCGATTCCGACTTCACGCGGGCGGGTTGCAGCCCACCCGAACTGGGACGGCTTTTAGGTTCGCTCTGCCTCGGCTTTGCATCCCTCTGTTGACCGCCATTGTATTACGTGTGTAGCCCAGGATATAAAGGGGCATGATGATTTGACGTCGTCCCCACCTTCCTCCCGTTTTGTCAACGGCAGTCTGCTAGAGTGCTCTTGCGTAGCAACTAACAATAGGGGTTGCGCTCGTTGCGGGACTTAACCCAACATCTCACGACACGAGCTGACGACAACCATGCACCACCTGTCTCTTGCTTTCCCCGGAAGGGCACCTAATGTATCTCTACTTCGTTAGCAGGATGTCAAACCCTGGTAAGGTTCTTCGCGTTGCTTCGAATTAAACCACATAATCCACCGCTTGTGCGGGCCCCGTCAATTCGCTTTGAGTTTCAACCTTGCGATCGTACTCCCCAGGTGGAATACTTATTGTTTAACTGCGGCACGCAGGGGGTCAGTCCCCGCACACCTAGTATTCATCGTTTACAGTGTGGACTACCAGGGTATCTAATCCTGTTTGCTCCCCACACTTTCGCGCCTCAGCGTCAGTTACTGTCCAGCAAATCGCCTTCGCCACTGGTGTTCTTCCTAATATCTACGCATTTCACCGCTACACTAGGAGTTCCAATTGCCTCTCCAGTACTCAAAATACAGTTTCAAATGCAGTTCATGGGTTAAGCCCATGGATTTCACATCTGACTTTGCATTCCCGGCTGCACGCCCTTTACACCCAGTAAATCCGGACAACGCTTTGCCACCTACGTATTACCGCGGCGGCTGCTGGCACGTAGTTAGCCGTGGCTTATTCTAGAGGAACAGTCTTCTGCTCTTCCCTCTTAAAAGAAGTTTACAACCCGAAAGCCTTCTTCCTTCACGCGGCGTTGCTGGGTCAGGCTTGCGCCCATTGCCCAATATTCCCCACTGCTGCCTCCCCGTAGGAGTCTGGGCCGTATCTCAGTCCCAATGTGGCCGGTCAACCTCTCAGTCCGGCTACTGATCGTCGCCTTGGTGGGCCGTTACCTCACCAACTAGCTAATCAGACGCGAGGCCATCTTTCAGCGATAAATCTTTGACATTCAGATGATGCCACCCAAATGTATCATGCGGTATTAGCAGTCGTTTCCAACTGTTGTCCCCCTCTGAAAGGCAGGTTCCTCACGCGTTACTCACCCGTCCGCCACTGTCCTCTGCTTCACTTGGACGAATCCTCGATCCACAGATTCTCGTTCGACTTGCATGTGTTAAGCACGCCGCCAGCGTTCGTCCTGAGCCAGGATCAAACTCTCAATAAAATGGTATTTCAACAGCTCTCGCTGTTCAAACCTTTATCGAGCTATTTGTCATAGCTTGCAAAACTTTTTACCCTTGCCTTCTGCCGTAATTGACTAAACCGGCTTCCGGCAAGCTCGATGTCTTTTTCAAGACACCTCATATCTGGTGCTTCTTTGTTCTTCGTTGTTTAATTTACAAGGTACACGCTCCAACCGCGGAACATGTGATAGATTACCACGGGTTTCGCGGTTTGTCAACAGGTTTCGACGATTTCAGTCCATCTCGTTTCCCGCTATAAATCACTTCTATTATTAGCCATGCTTATGCTCCCTTCTACAACGCTTCACGCCGCCTCGCTGGACGCGCCGATCAGCTGGTCGTAGCGCATCAGCAGCAGCGCAATCTGCGCGCGGGAGACCGCCTGCGTCGGGTACCAGACGCACTCATCCTCCGCGATGAGGCCCTTTTCCCACGCCCATCGCACCGCGCTCAGGTTCGTCTCGCTGACCTTCGGCGCGTAGGGATAGTCCTCCAGAGACGCATTGGACTCCGGGCTGCCCGCCAGACGGTGCAGCACGGCAAGCACCTCCTCGCACGAGCAGTACGCCTCCACGCCGAAGCTGTCCGTGCTCTCCGGCTTGATGTAGCCGTTGGTATCCGCCCAGTTCACGCAGTCATAATACCACTCGCCGCTTGACACATCGCCGTAGGTATGGCGCGGCGCAGCGACCGGCTCGCCGCCGGCAAACCGATAGAGGATCATGGCAAGCTGCGCGCGGGTCATGCCATAGTTCGGGCGGAAAAAGGCTCAGCCCGCCGCCGACGTCCGTGCCGCTCATCAGGCCGTTCGTCACAACATAATTTACCGCCGGAACGTACCAGTCGTTGATCGTAATATCCGAAAAGACGTACACGGTCTTCTCACCGTTCCGCTCGACCTCGAGCTGCATGGCGCCGCTCTCCGTCTCCGTCACCACGCCGAGCTTCAGCCCTCCGCGGGCAGTTCCGCCTTGCCGCTCTGCTGCGCAAAGCCCTGGCCGTCCGCCGGATCGTTCTGTTGGTCTTTCTTCCCGCCGCAGCGCGTCACGACCAAAACGATCAGCACCACGAGCAGCAGCAGGATCACAAAGTAATTTCTTTCGCATAGGCGTCTCCTGTTCCTCGGTTTCTTTCGTAAGCTTAGCAGGTAAATGTGTCTATTTCTTTGCCATCATCTCGGAAATTTTCCGTTCCAGCGCCGCCTTGGCCTCGCGCGGGATCGGAGATGTCCCATACCGCGCTCTCCATCGGGCGAAGCCCGTGTCCGTGCGGTTTGCGGATGGCCGGCACGACCGTGTCCGCGATCGCCTCGATGCCGTGGGCGCGCAGCGTTTCCCGCGCGGGGACGCTCATAAGCGGCGCGTAAGACCGTCCGAACGCCCAGCAATACATACAAAGCCGCCGCCTTGCCGACGATGCGGTCTGCCGCCGACGCGCCGGAGAGTCCGTTCCTCGTTCAGCCAGCGCATCAGTGGGCGGACGCCGTGCTCCCTCAGGCAAAGTTCTCCCCCGCCCGGCAGGCAGCGCAGGTGTATTCCTCATTATTTTCAAGCAGCGCCTTCGCCTGCTCCAGATCCTTATTCATAAGGGTGCTCCTTTTTTAGAAATCTTTTTTATCATACCCGAGTGCAAAAGGGATGTCAAGTTTTTGTGCCCTGCTTGCTTTTTCGCCGCGTCCGCGGTATACTGGACGCAATTTCAGAAAAAGGCGGAACGAACATGGCACGAAACACGAATCGCATCCACGACTGGCGCAAGCTCAAATGGCCCTTCTGCGTCACCTTTTCATACTATGCGCTCCTCTGTCTCTACACCGGCTCGGCCGAGGCGTCCGAAACCGGCTTCCTCGCCGTTCTCATCATCGCGCTGCTCATCGACGCGGTCGCCTACGCCTGCTACCTGTTCTTTCTCAGCAAGGCGGAGGAGAATATGGGCAAGCTCTGGTTCGCTTTCATCCTCGCCTATGTCCTCGCAAGCTCCGATAAGCTCGCCATCGTCTGGCAGATGCTCGCCGCCAACGCCGGCACACATTGAATCTCCCACCTGTATTTTCACCGTCGATAAAAAGCGCAGACCCGCGGGTCTGCGCTTTCTTTATTATAGCCGCAGTCACAGTACGAATCGCCGGAGGCAAGGGCGTATTTGCGCGCAAAGTCCGTCACGCCGTCTGCGGACGGCGGCTCAGCCGTGACCCTCGGCGGCGATCATGTGCAGGGCGTGCTCCAGCGCGCCGAGCACGGCGGCGAGATTTTCGCGCGCCGCCTTTTCCGAGCCCGGCAGATTGACGATAAGGCTGCTGCCGCGCGTACCGGCGACGGCGCGGGAGAGCATGGCGTTTGGCGTGATCCTCAGCCCCTCCACCCACATGGCCACAGGAATGGCGCGGATCTCCCGCTCCAGCACGTCGGCGGTCGCCTCCGGCGTGACGTCGCGTGGGGAAAGTCCCGTGCCGCCGGTGGTCAGGATGAGGTCGATCCTTTTTCTCATCCGCGCAGGCGCGGAGCAGCGCGCTGATCTGCTCGCGCTCGTCCGGCACAATAGCCGTGTGAACGACGGTGAAGCCCGCGTCCTCCAGCATGGCGCGGACGGCGGGGCCGCTGGTATCCTGCCGAAGCCCCCGGCTGCCAAGGTCGCTAACGGTGATGACAGATGCTGTGTAGCTCATAGCGTTTCCTCCTGCTTTCGATAGCCCAATGCGGTCGAGATCATGGAAGCCGTGACGCAGACCTGCTCCACGGCGGCGCGGAATTCCTCGGAATGCGGGCTGCGGAACATACCGATCACGCCCACGGCGTAGGCCGCCTTGCCCTCCACGGTGTAGACCGGCGCAGAGACGGAGCGCAGGCCGATCTTATACTCGCCGTTTTCGATGGCGTAGCCGTTCGTGCGGCAGGTCTCGATCTCCCGCATCAGGGCGGACGGGTCAGTGACGGTGTGCGGCGTGAACTGCGTCATGGCTGCGCGCGCAGCAGCGCCCCTCGGCGCCCGCGCGGGACATATTCGCCAGAAACACCTTGCCCTGCGACGTGCAGTAGGGGGCAGGCGGGAGCCGACGTCGGACACGATGTGCAGCCCGCCGCGCGTTTCCGCCTGATCGAGCGTGATGACGCTGCCGCCCTCGCACACGGAGAGCACGACGGAGGCTCCCGTCTGCTGGCAGAGATGCTCCATGTAGGGCCGCGCCACAAGGGAAATATCCCACGAACGCTCGACCTGGCGGCCGTATTCAAACAGGCGCAGCCCGAGCGAATACTTTCCGTCGGGCGTCTGCGTGACCACGTCATACGTCCGCATGGTGGTCAGAAGGCCGAACACGGTACTCTTCGGATAGCCGCACTGCGCCGACAGCTCCTTGAGCGACAGCGGCTTTTTTGACCGACTCAGAAGCTGCAGCAGCTCCATCGCCTTCGCGACCGACAATATGATATTTCCATCCACCACGGCGCACGCCCCTTTACCGTCAGCATAGCGCCCGCGTGATATTTTGTCAAGAATAATCCGATAATAGCAATCGAAAATCCGATCATATCGCACGTTCGATTTGAAATGAGCAGGATGAAAATGTTACAATGGGTGCAAACGAAAGGATCGGCGCCCTATGGAAGATACATTTGGCAGGAATATCCGTTATCTGCGGCTGTCGGTGACGGAGCTTTGCGACCTTCGCTGCCGCTACTGCATGGCGGAGGAGGGCGTCTGTAAGCGCGGACATGAGGAGCTGTGCTCCTTTGAGGAGCTGCGGGAATTCACGGCGGCCGCTGCGGCGCTCGGCGTGACGAAGCTCCGCGTGACCGGCGGCGAGCCGCTGGTCCGGCGCGGGATCGTAGAGCTGTGCGCCATGCTGCGCGCAGTTCCCGGGATCGAGGAGCTTTGCCTGACCACGAACGGCACGCGGCTGGAACAGCTGGCCGCGCCGCTGAAGGAAGCCGGCGTGGACCGGCTGAACATCAGTCTTGATACGCTCCGACCGGAGCGCTACCGCGAGATCACGCGCACAGGCGAGTTGGAAAACGTGCTGCGCAGCATCGAGGCGGCGGAGCGCGCGGGCTTCGAGAACATCAAGCTCAACTGCGTGCTGCTCGGCGGCATGAATGACGATGAGATCGGCGACTTTGTTCGCCTGACGGCGAAAAAGCCGTGGCAGGTGCGGTTCATTGAGCTGATGCCGATGGGCGTGTGCGCGGCGTGGCCGCCGGAGCGCTTTCTGCCCGCGCAGGAGGTCCTCTCCCGCGTGCCGGAGCTGCGCCCCGCGCCGCAGCGGCGTCGCGCAGCTGTACCGCCTGCCGGGAGCGGTGGGAACGGTCGGACTGATCGAGCCGATGAGCTGCGCCTTCTGCGCGGACTGCACAAGAATACGCATCACGGCGGACGGGAAGCTCAAGCCCTGCCTGCACTCGGACGCGGAGCTCGCGCTGCGCGGTCTTATCCGGTGCGGAGCTGGAAGCAGCCATCCGCCGGGGCATCCTGATGAAGCCGGCACGGCACCGCATGGACGAGACCGGCGTCACAGAGACGCACCGCGGGATGTTTGCGATCGGAGGATGAAGATGGAGCTGACGCATTTTAACGAACAGGGCCGCGCCCGCATGGTGGACGTGAGCGAGAAGGCGCAGACCTATCGCGTGGCACGCGCCGCCGCGACGGTCCGCATGGCAAAGGCGACGATGGACAAGATCAAAGAAGGCTCCATCGGCAAGGGCGATGTGCTGGCGGTCGCGCAGGTCGCGGGCATCATGGCTGCGAAGAAGAACAGTGAGCTCATCCCAATGTGCCACCCGTTGCTGCTGACCAAGGTGGACATCTCATTTGAAATGGAAGAAGCCGCCCTGCATATCCGCAGCGAGGTCCGCTGCCATGGCGAGACAGGCGTTGAGATGGAAGCGCTGACGGCGGTGAGCGTCGCGGCACTGACCGTGTACGATATGTGCAAGGCCGTACAGCGCGATATGCGCATCGACGGCATCCGCCTCCTTTATAAGGAAGGCGGCAAGAGCGGCGTTTATGAAGCGGAGGAATGAAGAAATGGCACAGGTGACCGCAGTCAACATCAGCGAAAAAAAAGGGGTGCGCAAGCACGAGGTCCCCTATATCGACCTGAAGCTCCGTCACGGCATCGTGGGCGACGCCCACGCGGGCGACTGGCACCGCCAGATCAGCCTGTTGGCGCAGGAGAGCGTGGACACGATGCGCGCCGTCTGCCCCATCGCGCTGGACGCGGGCATCTTCGCCGAGAACATCAACACCCGCGGCATCGAGCTCAGAACGCTCCCTGTCGGCACACGCCTGCGCGTGGGCAAGACGGAGCTTGAGGTCACGCAGATCGGCAAGCAGTGTCACAACGACTGCGAGATCAAGCGCGCGACCGGCAAATGCGTGATGCCGACCGAGGGCATTTTTGCCGTCGTGGTCAAAGAGGGCCGCGTGCAGGCCGGAGACGAGATCGAGGTGCTGAAATGAAGCTCATTCGAACCGAGGACGCGGTGGGTCATGTCCTCTGCCACGACATGACGCAGATCATCAAGAGCAAGTATAAGGACGCGCGTTTCCGCAAAGGGCCACGTCGTGACGGAGGAGGATATCCCTGTACTGCTGAGCATGGGCAAGGAGAACCTGTATGTGTGGGAAATGACCCCCAACATGGTGCATGAGAATGACGCGGCCGAGCGTCTGCTCACCCTCTGCGGGCAGGAGAATATGCTCCGCAGCGAGGTGAAGGAGGGCAAGATCGAGCTGAAGGCCGCCTGCGACGGCGTGTTTCTGGTCGATTCCCAGCGGCTCATCGCTGTGAACAGCCAGGACGAGGTGATGATCGCCACGCGCAGGGGCGGCACGGCGGTGCGCGCGGGCGACAAGCTCGCGGGGATGCGCGTCATCCCGCTCATCATCGCCGAGGAAAAGCTCCAAAAGGCCGAGCGGGCCGCGGGCGGCGAGCCGCTGCTGTCTCTCAAGCCCTATGTGAGAAAGACCGCCTGCATCGTCGCCACCGGCGGCGAGGTGAAAAAGGGGCTGATTCAGGATACCTTCACGCCCGTTGTCATCGACAAGCTCAAGACCTACGGCATCGAAACGCTCGAGGTCGTCTACTCCGGCGACGGCGTGGAGAATGTGCGTGACGCGGTGCTTGCGATGCGTGGAAGGAAGCCCGATATGATCCTCTGCACCGGCGGCATGAGCGTCGACCCCGACGACAACACGCCCGGCGGCATCAGGGCTGCGGGCGCGGACATTGTCTGCTACGGCGCGCCGGTGCTGCCCGGCGCCATGTTCCTGCTCGGCTATTTTGACGACGGCACGCCTGTCATGGGACTTCCCGGCTGCGTGATGTACGCGGGCGCGACAGTCTTTGATCTAGTGCTGCCGAAGGTCGCGGCGGACGTTCCCGTCACGCGCGCCGATATCGCCGCCATGGGCGAGGGCGGGCTGTGCCTTGGCTGCAAGCCGTGCCGGTATCCGGTCTGTCCGTTCGGAAAATAAATCCTTCGCGCCTGCGGGCGCGAAGCTTTCACCATTCATTATCTTTCACGAAGGATAACGATAGAGAACTATTTTGAAAGGAAAAAGAAGCCCATGAAAAGGCTCGTATCTCTGCTCCTCGCGCTCTCCCTCGTGCTCGCGCTGACCGCCTGCGGCTCCAAGGCCGACGGCGCCGCCGATGCTGCCGCCGGGTCCCCGCCCCGGGACAGCGCCCCTGCGGAAGAATCCGCCGGCGATCCGGTCGAGCTGATCGTGTTCGCCGCCGCCTCCATGACGGAGACTCTGACCGAGATCGCGGAACTTTACAAAACCGCCGCGCCCGAGGTCACCGTCACCTACAACTTCGATTCCTCCGGCAAGCTGCTCACCCAGATCAGTGAGGGCGCGGACTGCGACCTCTTTATCTCCGCCGCGCCCACGCAGATGAACGCGCTCGATGGCAGTCTTATCGGCGACACGGAGAAGAATCCCGACGGTCTCGACAGGATCGTGACCGGCAGCCGCATCGACCTGCTCGAGAACAAGGTGACGCTCGCCGTTCCCGAGGGCAACCCCAAAGGCATAAAGAGCTTCGACCAACTCGCTGAGCTACTCAAGGGCGGCGAGGTCCTGCTCGCGATGGGCAACAGCGACGTTCCCGTCGGCCAGTACACCTTGAAGATCTTCAACTACTACGAGCATTGACGAGACGACGCCGACGCGGATAAGCTGACCTACGGCAACAATGTCAAGGAGGTCACCTCGCAGGTGAGCGAGGCTGCCGCCGACTGCGGCATCATCTACGCCACCGACGCCTTCTCCGCCGGCCTTACGGTCGCGGACAGCGCCACCGCCGAGATGTGCGGTCAGGTCATCTATCCCGCCGCCGTGCTCAAGGGGGACAAGGAGGAGGCCACGCGCGCCTTCCTCGTATCTCCAGACCGATGCCGCTATGACCGTATTCGAGTCCGTCGGCTTCAAGCCCCCGTTCGATTTGCTGATTTGGTTTTTTGTTGAACCGTTTTCGTTCCTTCGTACCAACTGCGCAGCAGCGGCTGAGCGGAAAGAGAAGCACGCCAAATCGTTCAGAAGAAAGACGCCCGCATACGATCCCCAAAATGTAAGCTGAATTTCGCAGTTCGGGGGTCAAGGGGGGGCAGCGCCCCTTCGTTTCTTTGGGGGATCAAAGGGGCTAAGAATGGCCCTCTTTGAAATCGCCCGCTGGCGGCTTCGGAGGTCACCTATGGACTGGTATCCTTTATGGAACTCGCTGCGCATCGCGGCGATCATCCCATTGGGCTGCCGCCCAACGGGAGCCCTGAATCCCTGCCCGGCCGAAAATGAATTCCGTCCGCGCCAAGGTTTTGCCTGCGGCAAAACCGCGCCGCACTCGCGGCGTATGTGGAGCTCGCCTGAGTCTCTGCAACGTCTGAACATCGGAGGTCACCTATGGACTGGTATCCCTTATGGAACTCGCTGCGCATCGCGGCGATCTCCACCGTCATCATCTTCTTCGCCGGCATCTTTGCCGCGTACTATATCGCCAAACTCCCGCGGCTCATCAAGGGCGTTCTGGATGTGGTGCTCACGCTGCCGCTCGTGCTGCCGCCGACGGTCGTTGGCTATCTGCTGCTGCGCGTGCTGGGACCCAAGCGCGTCATCGGCGCATGGGTACTCGAGACCTTCGGCGTCAAGCTGGTCATGACCTGGTGGTCTGCCATCTTCGCCACCACGGTCGTCATCTTCCCGCTGATGTACCGCACGGTGCGCGGAGCCTTTGAGGCCTTCGACGAGACGCTGGCCTACTCCGGCCAGACGCTCGGGCTCTCCAACGCCTACATTTTCTGGCGTATTCGGATGCCCTGCTGCCGGCAGGGCGTGCTGGCCGGCACAGTGCTGGCCTTTGCCCGCGCGTTCGGCGAATACGGCGCGACCAGCATGATCACGGGCTACACGCCCGGCAAGACCGCCACCATCTCCACCACCGTCTATCAGCTCTGGCAGACAAACAACGACGCGCTGGCCTACCGGTGGGTCGCCGTGAACATCGCAATCTCCGCTGGTGCTGCTGGCGGTCAATCTGCTCGAACGGCGCGATTTTCTGCGCGGCGCGAGCCGCGCAAGGAGGGGCGAAGGCATGAGCCTGTATGTTGATATTGAAAAACGCCTTGGCGCGTTCCGTCTGAAATCGAAATTCGAGGTAGCGGACGAAACGCTGGCGCTGCTCGAGGGCCTCCGGCTGCGGCAAGAGCGTGACGCTCAAGTGCATCGCCGGCATCATGACGCCCGACCGCGGCAGGATCGTGCTCAACGGCCGTGTGCTCTTCGACAGCGAGAAAAAGATCGACCTCGCGCCGCAGCAGCGGCGGGTCGGCTATCTCTTCCAGCAGTATGCGCTCTTTCCCAACATGACCGTTGAGCAGAACATTCTCTGCGGCATCCGCGCGGGGAGACGGTCGGAAAAGCGCGCGCTGGCCGCGGAAAAGCTCCAGCATGTTCCGGCTGGAGGGCTGGAGGAAAAAGCATCCCGCGCAGCTCTCCGGCGGACAGCAGCAGCGCGTGGCGCTCGCCCGCATCCTCTGCTCCGAGCCGCAGGCGATCCTGCTCGACGAGCCCTTCTCCGCGCTCGACAGCTATCTCAAGTGGAACCTTGAGCTGGAGCTCTCCGACCTGCTCGCGGGCTTTCACGGCCCGATCCTCTGGGTCAGCCACGACCTGGGGGAATGCTGCCGCAACTGTCAAAAAAGGTCTGCGTGATGGAAAACGGCGTTTCCTCTCCCGTGACGGACACGGAGACGCTGGTGCGCCATCCCGCCACGCAGAGCGCGGCCCAGCTGACCGGCTGCCGCAATTTCCTGCCGGCGCACCGCTGCGAGGGCGGCGTCTGCCTTGACGGCTGGGACATTCTTCTGCCGCTGCACGCCGTGGGCGAGCGGGCCACCGTCGCCGTTCCCGACGGCGCGATCACCGTGGAGGCGGGACCCATACGGCGCGCGTCAGCCGTGTCATCCGCGATCTGAACGCCACCGCAGTCGTGCTGCGCGCGGCGGAAGCGCCCGACGCGCCGCCTCTGCGCGTCGTTCTGCCCGAGGGAGTCCGGGCAGCAGAGGGAGACACGCTCTCCTTTTTCGCGCCTCGCGGACCGTTGCCGGCTGTGGGAGGAATGACCGCCGCGCCAATATGAAAAAGCCGCTGCCGCACTCCAATCAAACAATACAGGCAAGAGCCGCTGCATCGCAGCGGCTCTTGTTTTTTCATTTCATCGCGCTTCGACCGCGTCAATGCTTGTCGGAGGAGCGACGCTTCAGCAGCTCCTGGATCTTCTCGATCATGGCCTGTGACGAAAACGGCTTCGAAAACACATAGGACGCGCCGAGCTCGGTCGCGTCCCGCACGATCTTCTGCGTCGGCAGGACCGTCATAAGAATCGTCGAGAGCCGGTGTCCGTGCTCCCGCAGCTGCCGGAGAACATGAAGGCCGCCCCTTATGCGGCAGCATATCGTCTAGCAGAAGGATGCGGCTTGTGGCATTGAATCGTTCCATCACCTCATGCTCCTCCCGCGCGTGGAACACGTGAAAGCCTCCGTGCTCGTGCAGGGGACTCCAACAGCAGCGTACTGAAGCCCTCGTTGTCATCTGAGAGTAAAAATCCTTTTCCGATGCGGCATTTCTGTCCGCCCCCTCCAATTTGATTTGATTTTACACAACTGACCTTGTATAAAATAACGCGATCGGATCGAATTTTCAATTCCCTTTATAAATCTTAACGCGATCTTTGCTCCAGCCCGCGCAGGGCGGCGGGTCTGTTTTCACCCGTCCGCGCGGTCATAAATACGCACTCAACGCATGCCATCCAGAATAAATAAGCAGAAGTTCAAAGAATATATTTTATTGTATGTTTATGCGATTGACGCCGCATGTATTTTGTTTTAGAGTATAGATGGTCATCTGTACGCAGTTCCTTCTTACGATTGCTCGGCCCTTTCCCTTTGAAAAAAATCAAGGTACTATGGCCTGGCTGACTTCTTGCAGTTCGTTGTTACTGCGGCTTTCGGATTTTTTCCCCTACACACCCGCCGCAAGACCTCCCTGGGTAAAAGCAACAACTCGCTTCCCATGTAACCGCCACATTTACCGCATGGGATTCGGGCAGCATTGGACTTTGTGTTGCTAAGCACACTCGTCCGTCCCTATACGGCCTACTATGTGATTTCTGTTCGTCGGTTCAGGAGTTTGCCTGCCAGCATTCTTTTTCCTTGCTGACATCTATCTTCCTTCAGATTCCACCCACGGTGAACACCCTTGCCTTCGGCTAACGCTTCCTACTGCCGAGCGCGCAGTGGTCTTTCACCATATAGTTGTTGAACTTGCCGGACGCACATATAAAACGGAGCTGCCATGATTGTGGCAGCTCCGTTTTATATTCTTAAATGTAACATATATGCCATCGGAACTCTTCGCGATAACCGCAATCCGCTTTTTTACCCCTCGCACAGAATATCGATCAGCTCGTCTGCCTGCAGCCCCGCGAAATAGCCGGCTGTCTCCACACCGTCCAGCGCCGCCGTGTAGCCGGCGCAGTCCGGCGTATGGCCGACAAAGCGCGCCGCCAGCGTCTCCGGCTCCTCCGCGCTGAAAAAATCTCCCTTAAAGGTGACCGCCGAGATGACCGTGCTCGACCGTGATGTACGCCTCGATCAGCCCGCAGCCGTCCACGCGGCGGCGGCGCAGCATCGTGCAGGCGGGAGACCTCCCGTAATTCCAATCCCATGTGGCGTAGCGCTCCGCGCGCAGCTTCTCCACCGCGGCAAGGTCGTCGGGCGTCAGCGGGTATTCTTCGCCCTGGTTTTCGCGCAGAATGTTTTCCAGCAGGATACGGCGGAACTCCGGCAGCGTGACGCGCTCGGGCAGATGCTCGGCGACATTCGTCACGCGGCTGCGCACCGAGCGGATTCCCTTGGTCTGGATCTTCGTCGGATCGACACGCAGCGCCTCGCCGACAACGGAAAGGTCCGAATCGAACATGATCGTGCCATGATGCATCACACGGCCCTGACGGAGATACTGCGAGTTACCGGAGAACTTCTTCCCGTCGATCGTGATGTCGTTGCGGCCGTTCACCTCCGCCTTGACGCCGAGCGTCGCCAGCGTGCGCACAACCGGCTCACAGAAGACCTTCATATCCAGCGTGCTGCTCCCGTCGGCATCTGTGATAAAGGTGAAATTCAGGTTGCCCATGTCGTGGTAGACCGCGCCGCCGCCGGAGAGACGGCGCACCACACGGATGCCGCGCTCGCGCACAGCCTCTTCATTGATCTCGGAAATGGTATTCTGATATTTGCCGACAATGATCGCATTGTCATTCTGCCAGAGCATGAAGTACATCCGGTCGCGCGGCAGACAGTCGAACACATACTGCTCCATTGCCAGATTGTAGCTCGGGTCCGTCGTCATCAGGTCCAGATATGATAGTTTCATCGTTGTCTCCTTAATCGCCGTTATCCTTGCCGTTCTCTTTTCAGATGAGCGCACAATCGCCGCGCCATGATCTGACGGCCCTCCGGCGTCGGGTGCAGACCATCGAGCAGCAGCTCACGCCTTAGCCGTCCGTTTGGATCGAAAAAATCCGCACGGAAGTCGATACACTCTGCACCAAAGCATTTACTAAAGCGCCGCAGCCATGCGCAATACTGCTCCACCTGCCGTTCCGCACTGCGGAAATCCACCACGGCCGCCCACGCCGGCGGTGCGTTCTCCGCGCAGATCGGCGTCGGTATCCCTATCATCGTATGCACACCCAGGCTCAGCAGCTGATTCAGCATCGCTCCCATATTTGCCCGGGCGCCGGTATCCGTTCCCGAGAAGAAAATATCATTGGCACCGCCCATCAGGAGCGCCAAAGGGCGCTGCACGCAGATATCACGCTCCGCCAGCAGCGCGCGCAGCCGCACCAGCATACCGCCGGTCGTGTCCCCGCTGATGCCTTCGTTCACGATCTCCCAGCCCGTCTCCTGTGCGCACAGCCTTGTCCACCGCTGGAACGTCCGCACACCATACCCGAAGGTCAGGCTGTCACCGATGCATAGCAGTTTCATTTCTTTTTCACTCTCGCATTTTCCCGAATATGCCACCACTTGTTCTTTGTTTCCGCATTGTAACACACTTTTATTTGAAGTCTCAAGAAATATTTGTTGTACTCCGCAGGCCATGCCCCGTTTTCTGATTCCTTGATCCACGCTGCGTCAAAGTCTCACGAGACGAACTGTAGCCCCTGACGAGCATACTTGTCTCGCCGAAGTTGTCTAATCCCATATCGGTCTATCGCTATCGATCCCCGCTATCATGCAGTCCGTCTTGACCGCATCGCCAATCTCCAATGGGGCAAGAGCCTCCAACCCACGCGCGTAATAATTACTGGAAATGGGAAACGGATGACACCGTGCCGTACTTCCGGGTGAGCGGGGTTGCTCAGCACCGCCTGAAACATCATCTTTCTACACTCCTTCCTTTCTCTCAATCTCCTCTATATCGGTTTTGAGACAGGTCCCGTCCCGGTGCCAACAGATAAAACCGTGTCTGGCATGAGGGCAGTCCTTACACCGCTCACTGCGGCGACATACAAGCGGCTCAGTTTCCTCTCTTGGAGGAGTGGGCGCAAAGAGCGGGGAGCTGCGTCGATCGGATTCGTATTTCATCTTGTGGTTCCTCCTACAAAAAAAGCGGCATCGAATGATCGACACCGCTTACATACTTTGTTCCATTGTCTGCGTCTGCTCCGGAGGCTCCGGCAATAAGCACTTGATCTGCTCCATGATGGCCTTGATCTCCTTTTCCCTTCCGATGGACAGGTCCTCGTCCTGCTCGCAAACGAAAGTCAAGGCCCGATGCATCTCGGCGAGTTGTTCCGGTTCAAATAATGCTTCCTTGGGAAGAAGCCCGCTGCGTCGGACAAAGTCGTGCTTGGCCTCCTCGTAGCCGTTTTGGAAGTAGTGACCGTGGTGGACACCCTTGCGGTCCCAATCCCACTCCCACGTCACAAACCGGACGCCGCGCTCGGACGGATGCCCCGCCAGCACAGCATCGCCGAAGTCAGCGAGGATACGGTAGTCGCCCTCCAGCCCTGTGGCTTGGAGCTTCGGTGCGCGCTCCATCGCCGTCATGTATTCCGCGGTCATGGCAGCGGTATTGATGGCGGTCTGCAAAGCGTCCTGCGCGCCGATGCCATCCACGTTCTCCTGCCGGTACAGCACACTGCCCTTCCGGAAACTCGGCAGAGGTAGTGATTCTCCCATCGGACGGGCAGGTGCTGATCTTTGATCGGTTCTACCGTGAAACCGTTCTGCCGCAGCCGGATGGCGGATTCTTCAAGGAAACGGAGCTGCGCGGTTTCGTTCTGTTCGTTCATTGTGAAGTCCTCCTCGTAAGCAAAAAAATAGGCCGGAGCATCCTAAAAATGCTCCGGCTGGTTGACGGATTAAGTTGTGAAATGAAAAAGGGCGCCTACTTGATGGCTTCGACAAAACCAACAAACAGACGCCTGAAAGATCGTATGGAATTTTGAGGAAAATTCGCTCTATTCTTCGCCCGCAAAAAGGGTGCTTCTCAGGATTTTTTACCTTTGAATCTGTGAAAGGGGGAGTTCGAATCTCCCCAGTTACCAAAATAACGCGAAAATATCTTTTTTTCTGAGTGCAGAATTTGAAAAAAAAAAGGTGGCAACCCTTTGGTATTCTAAGCGTTGTGCTTAAAAATATCCGAATTGTTGCCACCTTATGGTATGCCCGACTGGATTCGAACCAGCGGCCTTTAGAGTCGGAGTTATCAGGCCGTCAAGCCGGAATCCACTGCGGCGCAGTGCAGTGGTTTGATCATGATTGCACAAATTTTTCGGCATTTTGAAGAAAAACCCTCGGAAGCCTTGCAGCACAAGACTCCCGAGGTTTTTTGCGATAGTAGTCAAATAGTAGTCTAAGCGTTATGCCAACAGCTCCATCAATTTCCTTGTGCAGCATCCATGCAATCCCGTTAAAAAGCTCTTCGGACACAGGTATATAAGAGTCAGATGGATAGCGGGTTTCAATATAAAACTGGTTTACATACGCACAGTCTCTGAGGTTACCTTTCAACGGTGCCCCTGCCGCAGTTGCCTTTCCTGCACAGAAATACAAGGCTATGTCCATCTAACAATTCGCCTGTCGTTTTTGAGCAACCAGCCTTTAAGCATTTTCTCCATCGCCTGCTGGCAATGAAATGCGACTAAATCATTACCGCCATCATGCTCCATTAAGATTTCTGCACCGCGCAGGTCATATGCCGCTTTTTTCAAAGCAGTCCTGATAGCGAAGGCTGTCACCCATAGAGTACAACCCCTCTCCGTTTCAATTTATTGGCAAAAAGCTCTGGCTATCCGCTACACTGTGTTCCCCATTCTTCCGGCGTATACAGAAGGAAGTCAATCGGCGTATCAGATTCCGTATCACAATATAAATCCGTCAATAATGACCGTTTGTCCTTTTGTCGATGCTATGACACAAAGATCAATATCACTTTTTTGCAGTCGCAGTTCCTTTTCGCCTGCGAACCGAATAGTAGAATCTTCTCCGGAGCGCAGAGTCGAATGACTTGTTCTCGAATTGCATTTAGCTTTTCCACTGTATCGCCCCCCTCACAGCAAATTCTTTATTTACAGTATAGCATGAACCCTTTTAAAATAAAAAGTGCTTTTTTATGGCAGTTTCTTTCATAGTGCCGTTAAACTGCCTGCCATAAAAAACAACACCATCCTTTCGGATGTTTTTATAGAACGGAATAATATCTTTCCACTCTGCAAATTTATCATAATCGATGCAGAGGACAGAGAGCAATTCCCTCCCGCACTCGAGTTCCAGGTCAACTACAAGGTCGAGCATTTGATCTTGCATTGCTTTTGTTGCTCCTGCGTGAAGGGAGAATTGCCACATCAACATCTGAGCCTTCTGCTCGAGTTCCACGTGCGGTAGAGCCATTCTCTTTCATGAATCGTTCCTCCCTCGTTCCAGCCGTTGCTTGGTATCGTCTTTTATTTAACCCCTGGTCTCCAGCCAAATGCCCCCTATGCAAATCACTTGTAATTGACTATATATGCAAGCGGATAAAGCAGTGTATTGTTTTTTTCCGCCTCTGCAATAATTTTCTCGTCAAATCCGCTTTCTGAGAACAGTGCATAATGAAATTTGGCATACTCTTTTTTGCGGTGCAAGTTTTGCTAACGTATCAAGGTATTCCGAATAAGAGAATGGTGTTTTTTGAACTTGCACTCGCCAACCAAAATATTCCTTTGCATCTTTGTCGATGCATAGAAGATCGATCTCGTTTCTGCTTATTCGCAAGCCACTCGCCGCAGAATCATCGCGCACCGTGGTTTTTCCTGCCCAGCGCCCCATCTTGGCATAGCGAAAAGGCAGCTCATTCTTTTTTCTGCATTTCCCGAACAAACTCACGGCACACATCTTCGAACGCAAAAGACGCGAACTTATGCAATTCCGGTTCAACGGCAAATTCATACACACCGTTTACATCGCCATCTTCGAGCTGAGAGAAGTTTGCAAAGCCAAAGGCATACCAGAAGCGGAAGAAATTATCTGTCAAGCGATAGGTCCCGCGATTAGAGTTTGCCTGCTTCTTTAGCTTTGCATCAACAGAAAATTCCTTTCCTCTACAATGCCGAGTTCCATCAGATTTTTTCAAGTATACACTGGTTTTTGAAGTATCCTCCACTAACGATTTCTGGCTAATATCATTTAACTTCGTATTACCAAGTGCCACCGCTTCAATGATCGAATTATAAATTGGTGTCTCCCCGAAGCTCCTGATGGAGCAGAAAATCTACCTCGCTGTAAAGAATACAGCCCTTTTGTCAGAATGTTCCGTTTGATATTCTCGCCCACTGAAAGCTTCGGATTCCACTGACGCAGATAATGGGGTATTCCGCCGAGGACGGCATACGCAAAGCACCTTGTCATAATCCGAGTAATCAGGGAAAAATTTAACGGCATCGTAAAAGCCCATTTCTCTCATTTTGTAGATTCCAGTCGCTCTGCCATAAAGAGGATTTTTCTCAGCCAGCAGTTCTTTTTCGATAAAACTCATCGCACTGCCGCAGAGGATGATCATCACATTACTGTCCCGAAATGCAGCGTCCCATAGATTTTTTGCAAAATGGAAGGTATGCTCCGGATTTCCTTTGCACATATACGGGAACTCATCAATTACGAGGAGCTTTTTACTGTTGCCATAAGGAAGATCAAGTACGGCCCGAAACGCTCTCTCCCAATCTGTAAACGCAGAGATATAGTCTTTTTGCCGGAATATCTTCCTTCATCATTCGAATTGAAAAAGTTTCGAAGCTGTACTGGGTCTGTTGTCTGCGTACAGGAAAAGAATGCATGCGGTTTTCCTTTGCAAAATTCTCGAAAGAGTTTCGGTTTTTCCACACGCCGCCTGCCATATAGTACGATCAGCTGACCGCCATTCTCTTCATACTTATCATTTAAGAATTTCAGTTCAGTCTCTGCCGATAAACATCGAGATACCTCCATTTATTATCTAATCCTGATTTATTAAATCGTGATTTGATAATAGTATAACCGACTTATACGAAAAAATACAAGTGCTTTTTATGTGGTTCGCTTCCCGTGTCCAGTTTTTCCTACACATACCATGCCGCAGCAAACAAGAACTCATTCATGCCCTGAACGATATGCAAGGTCTTTTTCACTATGCGAGCTTCCACAGGAGCGGGACACATTTTTCTACTCTTCAATTTTGCATCAGAGCCGACCCTATACTGACCTCATACTTAAAAGATGAGGTGCCGAATATGAACGAACGGAACACGCTCAGTATGCCGAATATCCAGCCTGCCGCGCAGGATACCCGCTCATAATGCCGGTGACAAAAGAAACAAGCGTCATTTCCTTTGAGGGCGGTAATGTATCTTTACTAGCTATGCACTTCCGCAGAAAACGCCAGCGCATTTGACGGCTGCGCTGCGTGCCGCGCCGCACCTGCCGCCTGCGCGAATTACGCGGATACCGCACCCGAAAAGCCGCTTCGCCTGATCTTCTGTGCCGAGCATCTTCCGACTGCCATTCAAGCCGCCGCCTGCCTCGGCTTGCCACGGTGCGGACGAAGAGAAGTCCGGTCAGAAAGACGATGTTGGGACGATCTGACGCCTATCTTGATCTGGGAGAAAACGAGAATGAGAAAGATCTGTCCGACCTGCTCGTGTTTCTCGCGGACGCCGCGATGCTCGATCCCGCCTGTGCCGATGCCGAATCACCGCTGCATATACAGCTGCTCATGCAAAAACAGGCTGTGCTGCGAAATGTATGGCAGCAAGCAAACGCGCTGCTTCTCTATTCCGATGATGAGCTGCCCTCGCAGGCGCTGCTGGATTTTCTTGCCGCAGCGCCGCAGAAATCGCTTTCGCCGTGCGTAAAAAGCAGCTCAACCGCGCTTTTGCTCAATCCAGCTCTGCTTTGAGCAGGGATTCCGCGTCTGCCGTTTGGGTACTCCTTCCCGCAGCTATCAGGAGCGTGTATTCCGCGCCGTAGCGGCACAGGAGAAGGTATACCTCGCTCCCGAGGTTGATCTGTGTTCCGTTCTTACCCGTCTTGAACGCCAGCGCGGCGCATTATATTCCGACGCGGAATTTTTTGCTCTGCTTCTGCGTCGCGCCGTCGAGGAACACGGCAGACTCCGGCCCCTACTTTACCGAATATTTGCTTGCACACGATGAGATCTCTATGGAGGATACCGCCCCAAAGGCTGGAAAAGCTGATCGGTTTGCGGGAGGTCAAGGACGCATTGCGTGCCGCATTATCGCCGTAACCGACCTGGAGAACAGGCGTGCCGGGGGCAGAACTCCCACGCCGCCGCGCTGCCGCAATCTGGTATTTCCTCCGGCGAGCCGGGCACCTGCAAGAGCGACCGGCGGCTGCTCGCCCAGCTCGCAGGAATGCGGTAAGCGGCGGAGCTTTCGTTGAAGCATTGGACGCGAGCAACTCATTGGACGCTATATGGGCGCGACTCACCTCATGGTCGCCAAGCTTTTGAACGCGCTCGCGGCGGCGTATTATCGACGAGGCAGGTGCGCTCATCAGCTTCCCACGGCGGTGAGGACTTCTATGCCGGGAAGCAGTCAACGCACTCGTCCGCCACATGGGCTGTGTCCGGAAACGACGGTCATCTTTGCCACCTATCCCGACGAGGCAGATACGCTGCTCGGCCAAAACCCGGGCTTCCAGGCCGCATTGCACGCGTGATCTCCTTCCCTTCCCTACACGGATGCGGGCTGTGCGATATTTTTGCCTACCTCTCGCAGGAGAATGGCTATCGGCTTCCGGACGGCTGGCGGGATCCCGGCGACTTCGCCCAAAAAGCTGCGCGCACAGCAGCGCGACCGTTTCGGCAATGGCCGCGAAATGCGCCGTCTTCTTACGGAGGCCATCGGTGAGTTGGCCTTGCGCGTGAAAAAGCGGAGAAAACGCCTCGATACGCTCAGCACCGACGACCTTGCCGCTGCCGCACGGGAACTTCTCAGCGAAACACGGCGCACAGAAGCATCGATAGGGTTTCTGAGCAATTCTTCCCGAATTCACCTGTATAGCATCCGGCAAGTACCGGTAGTGGGATAACATTGGACGGAGGCGGCCTATGCAAAACCGGTATCATTCATGAAAAGCAGGGACCTCCCACAAATCTGTCATGGTCTCAATCTGTTCCCCCTTTGAAATGACAGGCTCATTTCTGAAGGCAGCCTCCATGGAGGGAAACAGAAAAAACCTGCTATAAGCTGTCTAGCTTTTGATCCGGCAAACGGCATTGTCGGGCACGAATGCGTCAATGAGCTGATTGCAGACAGACTGCTGACCGAGCTGGGGGATAGATCATCTTCACCACCCAGCTGATCCACGCGGATAGCACCTTAAAAAAAAGAAAATGGGATCTGTTCTTATGATGAGTTCGCGCTACTTCTAAAATCCGAAGGACGCTGCGCGCAGGACAGCTTCTATATCCGAAATAACGCTATGAACGGTTGCAACTCATCCTGCCGTGCAGGCTGCTTGTTTTTTTCCCATTCTTCTGTATACTTAAAAGAAAGAAGGAAAATGGAAGGAGACATTCCATGCCAAAAAGAACGTGCAGTCCCCCGCCGTAGGGAACAGCCGAAAGGAATACACCTCTGCCACACAGACTCTTTTGGAAGTCTGGCAAACCCTGGTCAACCATTCAAGTGCCGAAAAGCCTTTATCCGTCCCTGAATCTGCAGCCTTATGAAGGAGAACTCTCTTCATGCTTCGCCCTCCGCCGCCACACTGAAGCGGGCGCTGCCTTCAAAGGCCGACGTACTCAATACGCTTCACCCCAACAAAGGTCGGCTTTGTCAGGAGGATCTGCCCAACATTCTGCTCAGCTATTTTTTTTCCGACCATACTCTTCACGTCGTTTTTGGAGGACCCGTCTCGGCAGTAATCAAAGAAGCCGACTGCACCGTTATTGTTGAGCCAAAGGCCGAGATTTTTGCCGCCATCCTACTCCACGGTGGAAAAAGCTTCTGCAAAAAGCTCATGGCAGCAAATGCCGACGCGCTTTTCCGCTCCGCTTGAAATGCGTGCGTCTGGAGAACGCACCGAGCGGCAAGCGGTACATCCCCACGTCGAATGGGAGGAACGCTATGAAAAAGAGGGTCTGAAAAACAACCAGGCCGGCGCTACTATCTGGAAAGCATCCTTACCTGCTGAATGGCGCATTTTTTTCCGACCTTGTGCAAGTCTATCCCCACATCAGCAAAGCCCAAACAGATAAGTTCCTTGGGGTTCTCAAGAAATTCTCTCCTGAACTCGAAAGCCGCATCAACCGCCGTTATGCCTTTAAACGCGGCAGCGGGATGCAGTTTGGGCATATCCGGATCATCGACGACGCTATCCGCAGCGGCCATCCCGTCAGCCTGCGTTATGGGGAATACCGCCTGGAACAGGAGAACGGGGCATGGGTGCCGAAACTCACGGAACGAAAACCATGGGCATCTAACCATTGACCCTTATGCTCTCATGTGGTCAAACGGCTATTATTATCTGGTCGGGAAGGAGCAGGAAAAAAGGGCGGTATGATGAATCTGCGCGTAGACCGCATTCTGTCTATCGCTCCGCTCGTTCAGCAAAAATTCCAGCGGATGCTTCGTTCGATCCCTATGCCTATCGCGACCAATCGCCTGTCATGTATCCCGGTACGCCGCAGGTTATTCGGCTGCGCTGCCACACCGCAATGGTCAATACCATTCTCGATTTTTTCGGTACGCAGGCACACTTCTCAAGACCCATTAACGATAGGACGGAGGTAACGCTCAACATCGCGCCAAGCGGCGTTAAAGCTCTTCGCCCTGCAATATGCGATAACGTAGAGGTTCTTGAACCCGCCTCCCTGCGTGAGGACGTGATACAGAGTCTGGAAAACGCGCTGCGCCGCTACAGTAAACGGTAAATGAAAGAGACCGCGCCCGAAGCATCGGCGCGATCTCTCGTTACTGTCCATCGGAATGCAAGCGCATCCCATTCCTCCGGCGGCGGCAGGACGCGCCGCATGGCGCGCAGCAGTCTCCGAAGCAGGACAACGCTTCCGGCGTTGGAGGGATCAACAACGCAGGGGGTATTGGGACAACGGGAGTTGATCGTTCACCACCGCATCCACAAACCGCGTACACGCTTTGAACGTATCAGCCCGCGCGCCACCGTTGTCGGTCAGCATCACGGGAACGCCATGGCGCAGCAAAGAAAAATCATGGGCGCCCTGCGCCGTCTGCACGGGCGAAAAGCTCCGCCCGCTTGAATCAACTCCGCCAGCGTCGCTGTGTGCATACCGCCATTCGCGCGAGGTATCCGCTTTGTTTCGGCCGATCGATCCACCGCAGTCACGGCCGTATCCAGAGGGAAGTTCTATCAGCTCTCCGCCAAGTGCGATGGAGCAGTACCGCGCGGGCGACTTTCCCGCGCAGCCGCTCCAGCACCTGCGCGTAGGACGCGATCTGCGCGGTATACTCGCTGCACAGCCGCGCACGGAAATCCTCGCGGCTCTCTCCTTTTCTGACACGGTCGGTTTTGTAGTCCACAACGGTCCACTCGCCGCAGCGCCATATGGCAAGGTCGATCACCTTGGAGGGCAATCTTTTTTCCCCGCAAAAGGGTCTTCGGCTGAAATGCTGGTCAAGATGGCGGAACAGCGCACTGTCGCTGTCGGTCTCGCAAAGCGTGAACGGCAGCTCGGGATAGCGCGCCGTCCGTCAGAACGCGCAGCGGAGAGTTGTCGTCCGAGAAAAACGCGGCGGCTTCGGCGGCTTTTTCGGCGACAAACGCAGCGCGCTCATACACATCGACGATCTCTTTCCCGCCAAGCACCATGTCCCACTCTCTTTCTGAGAGGCGCCGTTCAGCAGCACGGAGGAGGCCGCCTCCCGCGCATACTGTTGCCAGCGCCGAGGGCGAATGATCGCCGCGCCGCACCGCCTGCTCCATCACGCTGTGAACGATCGTACCCCAATGGGCGCCGCATGGCGTCGCCCCCCTACTTCCTCCGTTCGGTCTTGCAGTACTGTCGGAGCGGCGGGCGTGCCATCTTCTGCATCCGCTGCCCGATCCGCGCGCGTCGGCATACGCGCCATGATCCAGTCCTGAGGGCGTGATCGCAAAATAGCGTGTTTGTGCAAGCTTCCCTGCCCGCTCGGCAATACTCCGTTCCAGCGCAAAGCCGTTCACCGCAGGAATCGCGGACACGGTAGTCCGGTTAGCTGCAGCGGAAGAGGGTGGGATCGGCGCATTTCCGGCAGAGGCCGTCTGCGGGACTTTTCCCGGAAGCAGGCAGCCAAAGGCGTCCGGGTATCTGCACAGCAAGGTCTGTCCCGCGCCTGCGGCGTTTGCGTCTTCCGCTGCCGTTGTACTGACTGCCGGCGCCCAGAAAGATCTATCTCTTCGCCCTCCACATTGATGAGCAGGAGTTCCGCTGCGCGAGTCGCAGCAACATATAACAAGCGCACCCGCTCAGCCTCGTTTCTGCGTTTTGCAACGTCCTTTGCCTTGAAGGATGCTTTTTCTGCCCATTTTTCGGCGCGGCAGCGCCTTCCCATTCCGGCGGATACGCAATGGTGGAATATGCCGCGCCGGGGTACCGCTGATGCGTCAGGCGCCGCATACTTTTCGTTTCGCCGCCGCTGCGCTCAAGCATTGCCGTGGGCGCGGCAAGTCCCCCTTTGTGGAGTAGGTAAGGATCACTACGCGCGCCTCCAGCCCCTTAGCCTGATGCAGGTTCATCACGCGCACGCAATCCTCCTCCCCCGAGTGTCAACTCCTGGCTGACCTCCGAACGCATGCTGTCGATGGCGAAAGCCGCCAACGCAGGAAAGCTGTGCTGTTCGTATCCGCGCAGCAGCGCCAGAAACTGCAGCACCAGCCGCATTGCCGCCGATGCTCCAGCGACGTGCCATCGTCCCCATATTCCGCGGCAGCTGTGCAGGAATGTATTCGATGGTACTCATCGCAGGCGCTTCATGCGCCATGCGCTGCACCACATTCAATTCTTCCAGCGCGCCGCACAAAGCAAGAACAGATCATCAATTTCCCGCGCTTATCCGGATCGGTCTCGGCGTCGCGCTCCTGCCATATCTCTGCCGCAAGCTGGGAATAGAACGGTGTACGGCTGTCATTGAGCATAAGCGTCTCGGGAAATAGTACGCAGGCCGCCGCGCTGCAACAGCGCATGGACCGTGGAAAAGCTTCACACGGTAGCCGTCTTTCAGCAGCCGCAGAAGCGTCAGCTCCGCATTGCGTCAAGCAGCCATTCCAAATACATTTTGCAGGCGCTGTAGGGCAGAAATTCGCCGTAGGTATGCTTTGCCGTAATATTGGCAGGGATCCCCGCCTCAGCCAGCGCATCCATATAAAACGGGACCGTCGAGGTCGTTGGCGTGAGCAGCATAAAGTCCTTATACCGGTAGGGTTTCCCCGCAGCATTGGAGGAATGAACCATTTTCTCGATAAAGGCGCTGAGCATCCTCGCATCCGCCTCGGAGCATTCGCCGTCTTCAGAGCATTCCCCTCCGGTCGGCAGCCGTAGAAGAACGCCGGCATCGCCCCGCCGATATATTAACATCCATTTCGGCAAATTGCGCCTGTCTGTCGGCATCGCCAGCCTGAAACAGCTTCCCAAACACCAGATTGTTGTAACGGCACACCGCTTCGCTGGCTCGGAAAGAGCAGGTCAATGCCACACACCGACCGATCGGCTTTCCCTGTGCGGCATCTGCCGTTCCGTCAAACAACCCGCGCACCTCACGGTAAATCGAAATGTCCGCCCGCGGAAGCCGTAAATACTCTGCTTCGGATCGCCGACAAGAAACAGGCTGCCCGGAACCGGACGGCAGTTCCTCCAGTCGTTCGGGTCAAAGGATGTCTCGTCGGCAGTCAGATAAAACAGAAGCTCCGTTTGAATAGGGTCCGTGTCCTGAAATTCGTCCACATAAACCCGCCTTATAACCCCATGGAAATAGGCTCGCCCCGCCGAAAGTCACGCAGCATATCACGGGCAAGCATAAGCTGATCGTCGCTGAAGGCTTGCCTTCTCTCGCGCTTTCTCTGTCCGGTATGCCTCAAGGACGGGCAACATTTCATGGATCAGCCATGCGTACAGCAGCAGCTTGAGTCCGTGCGTAAAAGCAGCCGACCGGTTCGTCCTTCTTGACGGTGGCGGTGCTTTTCCAGCACTGTCTAATGCCGTGATCGCGCCGGTCAGCGCGTGTGCATTTACAAAGCTTTCCCCCCCTCGGCTGAAAGATTTTCGAGGTGAAGCGGCAGCAACTTCACGAATGGTCTTTGCCGTGTCGTCAAAAGCGCGCAGCGGGAATGCACTCGCGTTTTGATTGATCAGGCGGATCAGCGTAAAAACTGCGTCGTCATCGTTTTCAAAGGAATTTTTATCCATACGCAGCACATTGGCAAGCGCTGCGTCTATATGCGTCATGTCGTCGTGCACGAGGGTATTGCCCAGGAGCGTTCTGAGCTTCCTATGCAGTTTCTTGGCCTCCGCCTTACAGGTGTTCTCCCACGCCGTCACTTCCGGGTCGGTGATCGGCTTGACGACAACGGCCGCGCCCTTGTTGGCGCAGCGTGCCGCAAAAAGAAGGGAAACGAGCGCATCATTTGAAAACCCCGAACCTTGACTGCACCAAGCGAAAAGGCGTTCGATTATTCTTTTGCGGTATCGGGCAAAAAATGCGCGGGCGTTCGCGCCCTCGTCTTCGCCGAACTCCGCGCTCGGGCCGAGCGGTGAAGCAAAGGGCATGATAGAGAGCATCGTTTGGCAAAAGCTATGGATCGTGCTGATCTGCATTCTTCCCGCGTTGCGGACCAAATGCGTCAATCTCCTGACCCGTCTGTCTTTCTCATCGACGGACAGCTTGGTACCGGACTCATCCGTTCCCCGTTTTTCGCGTAATCGAGCCATTCCGCCAGTCTGCTGTCCAGACGACCGCGCATCTCCTCGGTCGCCTTTTTGGTAAAAGGTGATAGCGACCAGATTTTCCGGTTCGCAGGCGCCGGAAACAAGGTGATTTGCAATGCGGCGCACCATTGTATAAGTCTTGCCCGCACCCGCTCCCGCCTCGACAAGGCAATTCTGTTGGAAGGTGGCGGTATCCTCTGCGCCGATCAACTCCTCGCGCAGTTTCTTTTCTTCCGGTTTCATGGACATCCGAAGGCCTCCTTCCCGTGAATCGGACACAGCGCGGCAAAGCCGCAATAACGGCGGCAGCTGCTCCACTGGTCGCCGCGCTCCTCTGCGCTGCCAAGCTTCAGTTCGTCTCCGTCCAGTCGATAGCACGGCGCGCAGGTCTGCGCCTTTCCTCGTCCGAAAGGATACGTATCAGGGCCTCCGTCCGCTTTGCGGCCTCCCGCTCGACATGCCGCACCTCTCTCTCCTCCGCATAGCATTCTCCGTCGTTGGCGGCAAGCAGCAGATAGCCCGCCTCATCGACCTTGCGTTCCGGGTGCAGCGCTTCCTCCGCAAGCGTGTACAGATAGTGCTGCAAATGCAGGTTTGACGCGATCTCCTCGAAATCGCTCGGGGTTGGACGTCTTGTAGTCCACAATGGCATAGCTCCCGTCCGCATGTTCGTCCACGCGGTCGATGCTGCCGGTCAAGCGGATCGGCGTCTGACCGACCGTGATCTTGAAATCCCTTGTGATCGTTCCCGCTTCGTCTCGCTCAGGGGCGAATTTCTCTTCGGTGGAAGCACCTTCCGGCGTTCTCTCTCCCGTCCATGTCACAGCAGCGCCGATCATTGCGCGGGCGCGGCGCTTGTCGCGCTCCATCATCCACCGCGCGACCGGCGGATACCTCTTTTCGAGCTGTTCCACGCCTCTTCAAAAATTTGTGTATCGTCCGTAAACGCAGCGGATCCATGCTATAATAGCGCTCCAGTACCTCGTGGCAGGGTCCCCAGCTCTGTTGGGAGTAACGCAGCTTCGCCGCGTTTCGTTTTGGCCGGTTCATGCAGCATATGCGGCGCCAGCCATTGTGAAGGGACAACGCAGCGCCGTTTTCAAGGCTGGAAGCGGAGAAGGTCATCTCGACCTCCTCGCTCTGCGTCTTTTCTCGGTTTCTCTGTGCGCGCCGCCGCGCGCGAAGTATCAGGTGGCATGGCGAGGCTGAGCGGCATACCGCTTCCGATCGATGATCCCACGCGGGAAGCTTCGTTTCAGAAGCACATAGGACACCATGCGGCATCCTTTTTCCGGCAGAAGCCCAAGTGTTTGGCCGCCGTGCGAAATGCGGGTGCGGGCGACAGCTCGCTTTTGCGCGTAATATCGAAGTCGGAATAAGAAAGCACGATCTCGCCTTCGTGGTTTGCAAAGAAGCTCCCAAAAGCGGTAACTGCGCTCTCACTGCGCGCGCAGCGTCGTTCGCACAGCGTCGGGTTTGTCCCTTGGAAGCGCTCGCGCTCCTCGTCAAGGAAACAGGCAGTCTCCTTCCCCGCCGTGTCACGACTGTAGCAGGGAAAGGCCGCAGATATAAAGCTTTTTTCTTCCGGTAAAAGCGCCTGCGTCAGCGTTGTGCAAAATACCGCTCCGGCGCGGCTCCGTCCGCGCGATAGAGCCGTATCTTCAGCAGCTCCATCGTGCGGTCCAGAAGGCGTTCGCCCAGGGAGGAGGCTTGCGATTTGGGCGGCTGTCGTGCGTACACGGCAGAAGGCCGCGACCTGCTCGGCGCTGATATGGCTGACATATTCTCCCAGAAAGCTCATCAGCGCGGCTTTCTGCGCCGTAAGATCAAGTTTCTCCGGTTCCGTCAGAGAAAGCAGCACCTCGAAGAAGGACTCCCACGCCTTTTTTGTCCTCGGTCGTGACCTTATTGTTATCCGACTCCCACAACAATCGATAGCGCGGTCACGCCCATGTCCGATCTGCAATGTATCCAGCAAAGACGCCAGCTTGCGCTTTCCGGCGATCCGGAGGGCGCTGCACGAAGCTAGATCGCATCAACTCCCGTCATAGCCGCTTTCCGCAAAGGGCGCTGACGCGGTCGAGCAGATAGTAAAGCAGGCTGGCTGTAAAGGGAATGCCCGCGCCCATCGTAACGGGAACGCCGTAGCGCGGGCCGTTTCAACAGCAGCGGCGCATATTCTCCGGGAAAGATACACGATAGCACAGTCATCTGCTGATATGCTCTCCGCCGCACCTAAGCAGATCGCGGAAAATATGGTCACCTCTGTCTCCAACGCCGCGGCGGCGAACCGACGAAAGCGCTTTCCGGTCAGTGGATCGATCTCTGATGTCGCCATCTCCCAACCGCCTGCGGGCAGCGTCTCCCAGGCGCATCGACGGGACGACGGTCAGCCGCGCGCCGTTTTCGGAAAGCGCATTCACCAGCTGCCGCTCAATTCGCTCGGCCGGTAGAACCGAGGAACCACATTAGTGTGCGCGGCAGCGGATCGGATCCCAGCGCCGCCTTTTCCCGCGCGCGGCGCAGCAGATCCATGCGGTCAGAGCAGCAGCTCACCCTTTCTGCGCGTACGCCTCACGCAGTCTCTGCACCCTCGTCCAGCTTATCGCTTCCGCCGATCCGGTCGACACAGGCAGCGTCAACTCACCGAATACGCCGTACAATTCTTTTGCCGTTGCAAGGCAGAATGTCTTTCCCTTGCCGAAAAAGCTGGCTGGTCTTCATACATTGAAAAACGAGTTTCCGCCGCCTCCACTTCGTCGATAGAACGGCAGACGCGCTCGTCGGCAAGCGCGTCTGCACACAGCTCTACGGCCAGCGTGAGGCGGCGTTTCCCGCACGCCGACAAGCATCGTTTCGCGGGCAAGCGTTGTCAGCACGCGCCGTCCAGCGCGGCTGGCGGAGACAAAAATCGTCTCCGCCGCTCGTATTGTTTGAGTGCATTCTTCAGCTGCTCCGTTGAGTTTGCTCATGAAGGCATCTCCTCTCGGCTTTTTCTTCAAAACATTCAATCCAGCCCGTTCGCAATACGGTACAGATTTCTCGCATAGGAGTCCGTCATGCCGCTGATAAAATCCGTGACCATGAGAAAACGAAGATAAGAGCTTCTCCGCTTCGGCATCTTCTTCCGATTGCGCGCCCTCTGCGACACGTTGGCATCCACCTGCTTTTTGCGCCCAGATAATCCATTTTGTTTAAAATTGTCGGGTATCATGTGGAGAAACGGTCGTCGATCGTTGACAGATGTTCTCGTCCGGCTCGTCCGCATATTTCAAGCGTGGATAAAGTCGTTGAGCAGCGATTCCACGATGCGCCTGGCGGAAACTCCAAGGGAGATCAGCTCCTGCGAATGGAAGACAAAGGTCACCATGGCCTTTTTCAAAAATACGCAGCAGATCCGTGCCGTTGCCTTCGGTCAGGTCGCCTTGATATTCCCTCCATGATGCTCTCATAGTTTTTCGTGAAGGTAAATTCCGCGCCATACATCAGCTTCACATACCGGACCCGTTCCAGCCAGTTCTCAAAGATGGTAAATTCCGTTTCCGGCGTATCGCTGTGAGCAAGCGTCTGACAAAACGCGCTCTCTTTCCCGCGGCCAACTCCGGCGTCCGATCGTCTCGGATCGCTTTCTTCAAGTTCGATCTGATCCCGCGCGATCCCTTGCGCTGCTTGGCAGCTCCTCCGCTCGGCATTTCCAACGACGGCATCGGTTCCTTCTCGTAGAACTCAATAAACGCGCGGACCGTAAAAAAGCGGCCCTTTTTCACCGCGTCGGCAAAGATCCGCGGTGGCATAGGCACAATGTCGTCCGCGGGCTTCCATGATATAAACCAACGGGTGGCGGACGTATCCCGCGTCTGTTTTTCGTCCCCCGTAGCCGTGCAGACCCTGTCCATCTGCGCTCGGCATAGTAATAGCCGACCGCTGATAAGCAACGTCGGAGCTTTCCGGTCAGCAATACGTGGC
>VOFK01000295.1_pt1 | contig 30450 bp, 44 predicted proteins | sample 5384121 | NCBI WGS metagenome assembly VOFK01 (sample SAMN12384730, study PRJNA508395) | human gut metagenome | isolation source: healthy gut J | host: Homo sapiens | reverse complement strand
ATCAGTGGCGCTTTAGTTCAGTTACGTATTGCTCAAATTGCAGTGATCGCCGTCGCCAACCAAAAGGTGGCGTCGGCAAAAGCACCAGTGTCTACTGCATCGGTGCGGGGCTTGCCATGGACGGCAAACGGGTTTTGCTTGTGGATGTTGACCCGCAGGGTGATCTCACCAAGATGCTGGTCAGCGCAAGCCCCATGAGCTGCCTCATACGCTGGCGGAGCAGATGAACGCCGTTGTGCAACAGCGCCGAGCCCGGAGCACCGGAAATTTTGCACCACCATGAGGGGCTTTGATTTTGTCCTGCCAACCGCAGCCTATCGGCAGTGGAGGTGGGGCTGGTCAATGTCATGAGCCGTGAAACCGTGCTCAAACGCTATCTGGACGGTATCAAAGAAGAATTACGACTATGTGCTGCTGGATTGCCGCCCGTCGCTGGGTATGCTGGTCATCAATGCCCTGTCGGCTGCGGATCATGTACTCATCCAGTGCAGGCGGACTATCTGGCGCCCGAGGACATGACGGAGCTTGTGGGCACGGTGCAGAGCATCCGGCAGCAGATCAACCCAAAGCTGAAGATCGGCGGCGTCTTTCTGACCATGGCGAATGACACGAACTTCCGCAAAGACATTGTGGCCGGGGTAAAAGAAAACTTCGGCAAGCACCTGCCCGTACTGGATGCCGTCATTCCCGCTACGGTGCGGCTGGCGGAGATCCAGCACGGCAGACAAAGAGCATTTTCCGGCATGAGCCGAACGGACGTGCCGCCAGAGCCTACGGCACGCTGGTGAAGGAGGTGGAACGCATTGGCGAAAGCAACGCATCCGGCCTGCTGACATCACTCGATAGCCTGTTTACCACGCAGGACAGCAGGGACGAAGCCAAGCGCGACAGCGTGCAGGACATACCGATTTCCCAAATCAGCGATTTTCCTGAGCATCCCTTCAAAGGTAAAAGCAGGACGAAGGCCATGTTGGAAATGGCGGAGGCGTGCGGCAGTGCAGCGTCTTGGTGCCGGGGCTTGTGCGGCAGCTGGAGGACGGCAGCTATCAGATGATAAAGGACACCGGCGCAAGCTGGCAGCGAACTGGCAAGGGCAGGGACACGATCCCACCGTCGATGCGCGACCTCACGAACGATGAAGCCGTTATTATCATGGTGGACAGCAATCTCCAGCGCGAGCGCGTATTGCCGTCGGAAAAGGCTTTGCGGCGTACAAAATGAAGCTGGATGCCATGCGAAGGCAGGCGGGTAGACCGAGTAAAAAGAAAATGGTGTCCCACTGGGACACCATTTTCAACTAAAGAAAGATCAAGAAGAGATTTTGGCAGACAATTCACCGGACAGTAATACACAAATCCAGCGCTTTATATCCGCCTCACCAACCTTATCCGGAAATTCTGGACATGGTGGATGACGGTCGGATCGCCTTTCGCCCTGCGGTGGAGCTTTCTTACCTTACCGAACAGGGAGCAGAGCGCGCTTTATGACACCATGGGACGCGAGGACTGCACGCCGTCGCTTGCACAGGCCATTAAGATGAAGGCGTTCAGCCGAGACGGAGCTGACCGATGCGGTGATCCCGTCCATCATGGAGGAGGAAAAGCCCAACCAGAAGGAACAATTTCGGATACCCAAGGAGCGTATCAGCAAATATTTCAAGCCGGGGACGCCCGCACGGACTATGGAGGATACGATCATCAAGGCACTGGACTATTACAGAAAACGGCAAAGGGAGATGGAACGCTGAATCTTCCGCCCAGGGGAAAGTCTGCCCATTGGACAGGCTGTGTGCCAGGGGCCGGTTTTTCCGCTCCCCCTCTCCACACCTCACCCCCTTCCTACCGGCTGTACCGGCTGAAAAAGAGATTATCTCACAAGTCCATATCGTACAGAAAGCAGCATTCTTTTCCGGATGGTGCTTTTTTTTTTACTCTTAGGAGGTCTAACAAATGAAAAAACTCTATCGCAGAAGCATTTCCGGGCTGTTGGCTCTGCTGATCTGCTTCACCGCCATCCTCGGCGGCGGCATGACGGCCTATGCCGCCGCATTCACCGGAGAAACTGCGGATTCGTACTCGGTGGCATTCCCCAGAGACGGCGACGCCAATCTGGATTACAGCGGCACATGGGGACACGACGAACTCCACTACATGAACGGCTGGACATCCGGCGAGGCAACATGGATGACCACGCTGCACACCATCGGCTCCTTCGACGGCCCGGCCTGTTACTGCATTGAGCCGGGCGTTCCCGAAACCTGTACCGTTCCTACGAAAGCTATGGGGAGCACTACTGGGGACACCTTCCCCGCCGAATATAACCGCACCATTGATGGCCGAACCATGAAAACGCTCCTTGGCCGCATCATGCAGTACGGCTATCAGGGAAATCTCCCTCGACTGGCGCTCTCAGAACAAGGCCGACGCCGACAAGCTGGCCCATTATGATGGCCACGCAGGTGCTGGTGTGGGAAACGGTGGTCGGGGAGCGGGATGCGGACTTCGAGCATATTGACCCCAGCAGCGCCGATGCCGTGAAAATCCGTCTACCGCACATCCCATCCGCTCTATGGCCGCTTCTCCGCCTACTATGACGACAGCATCGAGGCCAGCGTGAAAAAGCACACCGTCGTCCCCAGCTTTATGGACCGCAGCGAGGAAGCTGCACAGACGGTCGAACTGGTCTGGGACGGCAGTCGCTACACGGCCACCCTGACGGACGCCAACGGTGTTCTGAGCGAATATGTCTTCTCTTCGGCTCAGTCGGATATGACCTTTGCAGTCGAGTGGGAACAACTGACCATCTCCGCCGAAACAGCCCCCGCAGACGGCGTGACCATTACCGCCGTCAGAAACAATACCCGGCAGGGCGTGGTGGTCTGGAGTGACGGCCACTACGGCCCCGACGGAACCATGCAGGATGTCGTCACCTTCCGGGATACCGTCAGGACCCCATGTACGCCTACCTGCACCTGAAGGTCGGCTATGGCAGCGTCAAGATCATCAAAACCAGTGAGGACGGCGAGGTATCCGGCATCTCCTTCACCGTTTCCGGCAACGGCACGGAGCAGACCGTGACGACCAACTCAGACGGTGAAATGCAGCTCGATGATCTCCGCCCCGGCGCTTACACCGTGACGGAGCAGAGCAGTGACCGGTATGAACCCCAAGAGGTGCGCCAAGTGACCGTGATCTCCGGTCAGGTCGCCACCGTGACCTTCCACAACACACTGAAACGGGGCAGCTTGGAGGTGGTCAAAACCGCCGAGGACGGTCTGAACGAGGGCGTGAAGTTTCATTTGACCGGCACATCCCTTGCAGGGCTTCCGGTGGACGAATACGCCGTGACCGGCAGCAACGGAAAAGCAGTGTTCTCCGACGTACTCATTGGCACGGACTACATCCTCTCCGAGGTGGATACGGGCATCTGTTATGTCGTTCCGGAGGACCAGACAACAGCGGTGGAGTGGAACACGGTCACGCAGGCGGAGGTTCGCAACGTTCTGAAAAAGTGGAGCGCTACCATCACCAAAAGCGGCGCCGAAACTGGCCTGCCGCAGGGAGACGCCACCCATTGCCAGTGCCGTCTATGGCGTTTACAAGGGTGATGAACTGGTGGACACCTACACAACCAACGAAAGCCCAGTTCACCACCACGGATTATGTCTGCGGAGACGATTGGACCATTCGGGAGCTCTCCCCCAGCGAGGGTTATCTGCTGGATGATACCGTGTACCCCGTCGGCGCACTGAGCCGCAGCGCTATACGGAAGAATATAATCCCATTGCGCTGGATGTGACCGAACAGGTCATCCGGGGGGCGTGGCCCTCACGAAAGTGGACAAGGACTATCCGGAAAACAAACTGGAGGGAGCCGTGTTTGAGGTCTACCGTGACAGCAACCGCAATCAGGAACTGGATGCTGAGGACGAACTGTTGGGCACGATGGAGGAACTGGGCGGCGGCGAGTACGCCCTGACCGGCCTCTGCTACGGCGGCTATTTTGCAAAGGAAACCAAGGCCCCGGAGGGCTTTTTATCTGGATGAGAACGCCTACTATTTTTCCATCACCACGGACGGCGAAACTGTGACCGTGGAAAACGAAGCCGGAAAGGGCTTTCTCAATGCGGCGCAGGTGGGGTTCGCTCCGGATCGTCAAGACCTCCTCGGATGGGAAGCTGGAGGGCTTTTTCCTTCCGTGTTACCGGGGCCAACGGCTATGACCGGGTGTTCCAGACCGATGCGGAGGGTGCCATTCTTATCGAGGGCCTGCGCATCGGGGACTACACCGTGTCTGAGGTGCGGGACGGCACTTCGGACGGGTATCTCCTTCCGGCTGACAAGACGGCATCCATTTTTTGAGGGAGCTGTGACGGAGGTGGAGATGCACAACGAAAAGAAGCCGGATGAGCCAGAAGGCACCGCAGACCGAGGGACAACAGCCACATGGCGCTGTGGCTCAGTCTGCTGGGCATTTCCGGCATCGGCGCTGCGGCTATACTGCTGATGCGCAAGCGTAAAAAATAAGCGCCAAGGGGCGGCCAGATCGGCCGCCCCTTTTTTCTATGGGAAAGAAAAGTTTTTCGGCGTGAACCAACAATAACAGGATGGTATTTGTGAATAAATGGCTATACTGTTTGTGTGCCATCTACTCAATTGTTTCGTATTCACTTGACAAGTTTTCAGTTTTAACGGTACAATTAAGAAAAAGTGAAACAAAAAGGCGGAAGCGAAGGAGTCTTTCTGATATGCTATCTTTCCTTAAATTAGTATTCGGCCCCGATATTACAGTGAAGGGATTCGACTACACGGATGACACGCCCTACTATATCAAGGACGGATATACCCCCAATTGTTAAGTTGGGGAGACCATGCGTGTGTTCTTTTGAAGCCAAATGGCTCTTCTTGGCGATTGCCTACATTAAAAAAAGCAGTTGAAGAAGTTTCAGGAACTTTGTTCTCTTCCCCTGTGCACTGTGCTTAGACAACCTGTCTGCGTTACAACGACGGAGTATGCTGGAAGAACACATCCCGTTTGTGTCTCTTTCGCAGCAGGTGTACCTTCCGTTTTGGGGGTGCGCTTTTCATGAGCAATTCAAGGCGGACGCTGCCATTATGGCAAAATGGCACCCGGTACACAGCTTGTATTTCTATATTTATACTATGCAGAGAATACTGGGTCCGTAAATCTGACACAGATTGCAAAGGCACTTTCGCTCTCAAAGGCGACCTGTACAAGGGCAATCAATGACCTCTGCTTCGGGTCTGATCTCGCAAACAGCAGAAGGCACGAATAAATGGATCACAACGGCATACACCAAATCAGAACTTTTGGAAAAAGCATACGGGCGACTGAAAACGCCTGTTGATCGAATTCTTTACGTAAAAAGGAACCGCCCAAATCGAGCATCCAATTGCAAGTGGAATACGGGCGCTGGCACGGCAATCCATGATTGGGGTAAACGATCAGGATGGTGCTATTGCGATTTCCAAAAAAGGAGGCGGCAAAAATCCCAGCAGAAGATATCTGCACAAAACAGTATTTTTGAAGACTTTGGCGGTGCTGTTATTGAAGTGGTGGTCCTATGACCCGATCATTTTGGAGAGAGACGGCTGTGTAGATGACATTTCATTGCTGCTCAGCATGGACAACGACCCAAACGAACGAGTTCAGACGTGCTTGGATGAAATTCGGCAAAAAGCACGGACTACCAATCAAAGAGGAAGAATAAAGGAGAACGAAATGGTAAATGGCATAGATATATTCCCGAGAGCACTTCAATCATTTTTTTAAGGAGCAATATACTGTAATGGAGGCTTTGCCTGTGATCTTCTGATGAACGATGCAGGACTTGATTTCAGGCAAACCGTTGACATCGACATGGTGCTGATCGTCGAGGCTTTTTAACGACAGACTTTGCAAAAGCCTTTTGGGCTTTTATTGAAGCTGGTGGCTATCAGGCCAGGCAACGCAGTAACGGTCAACCGGAGTTCTATCGTTTTGTGGACCCAACGAACCCCTGCTTACCCCAAGATGATTGAATTATTTTCAAGGCCACAAAGCAATGTGGTCTTGCAGCCAGATACACACTTGATGCCGCTGCATATTGATGATGAAGTTTCCAGCTTGTCAGCGATTTTGCTCAATGATGATTATTACCACTTTCTTCTGGATGGACGAACAGTTACAGATGGTATCTCCATACTAGATGCTGAACATATTATTCCGCTGAAAATGAGAGCTTGGCTGGATTTGAAAAGCAAGAAAGCAGAAGGAATCCATGTAAACGCACGTGACATCAAGAAACACCGTCTGGATGTGTTTCGCCTGTTCCAACTTTGTACGGGAAAATCAGAGAATACCTGTCCCGCAGTCTATAATGGAGGATATTACTCGGTTTATAGCACAAATGCGGCAGGAGGACATTCGTTTAACGGATATAGGTATTCGCCGCTCGAAAGACTCTATTCTGGATATTTATAGTCAAATGTACATTACAGAATAAAAAGCGCCGCCCCCATGCTGAACATTCAGTGTGGGGGGCAGTTTCATGGAGTGGAACAAATCGTCGCAGTGTCGGTCTTTGTGTTTGCACTCCTGCATTTTCAAAGAACGAATCCCAAGGGGGCGGCCGGATTGGCCGCCCTCTTTACATACCGAGGTGAAAGGAGACGGAATGGGTATGAGCAATCAAACGGAAGAAAAAGGAGCTGTTCCATGCGGTATCCCTGTCCGGCGGTAAGGACAGCACCGCTATGCTGCTGCTCATGATTGAGCGGGGACTGCCGATCCAAGCGGTCCTGACGGCAGATACAGGCATGGAATTCCCGGAAATGTACGAGCATCTGCAAAAGTTGAACGACTATCTGTTTGCAGAGCGAGGCCTGCATCTGACGTGGCTGCGCCATCCCAAAGGCTTTGAGTGGCTGATGTTTGAGGAAAAGAAGCAGCGACCGGCCAGCATTGAAAACCGGCAGCGGCTGGGTGTTTCTCTATACGGAAACGGCTGGCCCGGTCCCCGTGTGCGCTGGTGTACGGGGCAGCTGAAAACGCATCTCATCCATAAGGAGATCAACCGGCTGAAAGGACAATACCGGGCCGTGAGTTATGTGGGTATCGCCGCAGATGAGCCGAAGCGCATCAAAAGCGAGCGCTATCCGCTGGTGGATTGGGGAATCACGGAGAAGGAAAAGCCCTGCAAATCTGCTATGACCGGGGTTATGACTTCGGTGGGCTGTATCAGATTTACCACCGCTGCTCCTGCTGGTGCTGCCCGTTGCAGGGCATTGGGAGCTGCGAAAGCTCCGGCAGTATCACCCGGAGTTATGGGAGCGGCTGCGGGAAATGGACAAACGTGCGTTGGCACAGTTCGGTCCCGGCCCGCTGGGGCAATTCAAGAAGGATTGGAGCGTGGAACGATTGGAGCAGCGATTTGCGGCAGAAGCGCAGCAGCTTTCTATTTCATCCTTGCAGAAGGAGCGTGAGCGATGATGTATCGAGAACCGAGTAATTCCCCTTGGGGCCTTGTTGTACGCTGCGACACTTTGTGTCCCGGTGTGTATAGCGTATCCACGGCAGGCCACGGAGGGATCATGGCCCAAATCGACGCAGCTCGGCAGTTGCTGTCCCTGGAAGCACAGCAGGTCGGCTTTCAGGCAGGCGGGTATCTGAATTTTGAGGAGGACTGCGATGCGTCGGTGGCTCCTGCGGGAACTGATGGACAGCGGTATCATTGCACCCCGGACGGATAACTACTTCCGCCCCGGCGAATATGAAGCCTGCATTGACCGGAGCCTGCAGCGCTGGAACCCGGCCTATTGGCAGGCACGGCAGGCACGGCTCTCTGTACGGGAGGCAAAAGCGACAAAGGAGCGTGAACGGTAATGGACTATGTAATCAGAATTATAATCCCGGCAGAACGCAACTACTGCTATACCGGCAGTCCGCAGCTCGACAAGCTGACCGGCTGCATCATCGGTCATTTGCGCGGGGACATGGACAGAAGCGGCAACGGCTTTTTCACCTCATGGGAGGATCATTGCGGGGAGCTGAAAACACAGGCGTTCAAGGATGAGTTTGATGATTTTATCAATGCCCTGCGTTTTGACGAGCGCTATGACGGCATTTTCAAAAACCGCAGCAGCCTTTCCCGATACTGCTATGAACACAAAAAGAAAGTGTGTTTTTGCCGAGAATTTTATTCCGCAGTACGGATTCCGGGTGGATACGCCGGAGTATGCCTATTGCTGCGGCTGAATCCCATGCAGGGCGATTATAACCTGTATATCTACTGCTATCGCCGGGAGATGCTGGAGCAGCACATGGAAAAAGGCGGCCCGCGGCATTTGCTTTCTTGATGCAAGCGGCAAGGAACGGTTCCGCATTCCCGATGGGGACAGTATCCGTGTGACCCGTCCGGATGGCAGCCATAGCGACCACATGCCGCTACATTGACGAGAACCGCGCCGAGATCGGCTACGGGGTCGATAACCTGTATCACATGGCGCAGTTTGCCGAATGGATGGCGCGAAACGGCAACACTTTATGTGCCGCTGCGCTCCTCCTGCCGAAAGCAGTGCTACTCTCCCTGCTGGACACCGGAAATGGTGATTTTGAAACGGGGCGAAACCGGCTATTACAAGACGGACATTCCCCACACCTCAAAGGAAGAAGCCCGTGCGCTTGTGGAGGAATATAACCGCAAGCTGGGCGTGACCCGCGCCCAGGAGGAGGCCATGAAGGGCGGCTCCATGTTCGGCTTTGACAAGCCATTGCCGATCCCGCCAACTACGATGCACAGGGACAGCCGTTAAAGCGCCGGGAGAAAGACCGAGGTGACGCACGATGACCGAGCAGAAACATATTATCTGGAGCAGCGATCCGGACTACGAGGATTGAGGGACGATCTGGAGGAACAGTACCCCGAGCTTTCCGAGCAGGAACGGATGGAATTGATGGTCGAGCAGAACAACGACTATCTCGATGACGAGCGGTGCAATCTGAACATTCAGCTCTCCCGCCCCATTCTGCTGATCGCAGACATCGGCCGATGGGATGGGCGGTATCCCGGTTATGCCGAGATCAAAAGCGGCAATATCCGCGATTGCCTGTATTCCGAGATGGACTATTCCACATGGTATGTAGACCGGCTGGGCGATCTGCGCTGCGGATGCCGTACATCACGACGGCACGAACCATTATCTCTACCGTGCCTACAAGGAGAATGTGAGCGAAGCACAGATCGACCGGCTGAAAGAAAAAGCTGTACAGCGGCACCGCCACCCGCGCCGATGTGACCCGTGTGACAAAGCGCCTGGGCGACGAGATCGGGCGGGTCTACGGCTGGCGGTTTCCGCCCGTCCGGGAAGCGGCGCGAGAAAGATAGGAGGAAAACGGTATGTCTGTTGATGCAAGAAAAGAACGCTTCGAGCTGGTGGAGGTGTTTGACCGTCCCATGCTCTTTACCTGCCTGCGGGTAGACCGAAACACGGTGCCCAAGGGGCTGTATCTCTATGAGGTACGCAATGACGACGATCAGTGCGGGATCCCCGTGGAGATCGGCCGCTGGATCATGGTTAACCACTGGGAACGCTGCTGTCTGCGACACCCATCAAGCTGGAGCCGAACCGGTACAATAACAACGCCTACCGCCATATCGACCCGAAAACGACTGGAACTACACCGGCGAGCTGTGTTCGGCCAGGGAATATATGGATAAATACCTGCTGAAAAAGGACAGGGAAAAACCAAAGGAAAGATAGGAGGTGCTGCCCATGGCACGCAGATTTCAGGAGATCACGGAGGTTTACCGGCAGGAGATCGCCGCACTGGCCCCGCAGACCGGTGGACGGCATTTCTGCGCTCTGCCTGCCGGAATTATAAGCTGCCCTTTGAGGAGCAGGTGCTGGTACACGCCCAGCGCCCGGACGCAACGGCCGTTCTGGAAATAGAGCGCTGGAACCGTCAATTCGGCCGATGGGTCAATAAGGGTGCTACCGGCATTGCCGTATTTGATCGGGACTATCCGGCCGACGCACGCGCCTCAAGTATTTATTTTGATATATCTGACACCCACGAAAGCCGTTTGTCCCGCCCCGTGCCGCTCTGGCAGGTGCCTGCCGAGCAGGAGCCGGATGTGATCGAAGCGTTGGAAACCGATTCGGTGCGCTGGACGATAAAGGCACATTGGAGAAAGCCATAGTATCCGCCATGGAAAACGCTGCGGCGGACAATATGACGGACTATCTTGATGATCTGCAGAATTGCCGGGACAACAGCCTGCTGGAAGAACTGGACGAGCTGAATTTATCAGTTCTCTATCGCCGTCTGCTGGAGAACAGTACGGCGTATATGTTGATGTGCCGCTGTGGGCTGGAACCGGATGAATATTTTGATCCGGAGGATTTCTCTGAGGTGTTCAATTTCAATACCCCGGAAAGCGCTGAATGCCCTGGGCGTGGCCACACGGGATATTGCCGAAAGCGGTTTGAGCGCCATCGCATTGACCGTCCGAAGCCGTCAAAAGCAAATTCGCACAATTGCGCAGGTACCGGGAAATGAGTATCCTACAGACAAGCAAACAGAAACACAGACGGAAAGGAGAGAAAACCATGGAACTGACATACACGATGAAGGACGGCTACCGGCTGCCGGATCTGCTGCCGCCGCAGGAGCCGGAAACAGCCCTTGTTGGAAATACGGCCTGCTACGCCGGAGGTATCTGAAGGAGCACCGGAAGGTGCTGTTCACGAACCTGCTGACATCGGGCAGGCTGAACGAGCATCTGGCGGAGATCGACCGGACGGCGCGGCAGCGCGTGGAACAGACGGTGACGGCGATGGCTCAGGCCGAGGGCGTGCCGGAGGAGCTGAAAGCCGCCGACCCGATGAAGTGGGTGGGGCTGATGAACAACCTGAGAAACGCCGCCGAGGGACAGTGTTGGCGGAGCTGATCTACAGCTGAACACCGAACCCGAAGAAGCGGACAGTGCGGAGGAAGCAACCTCTGAGCTGCCCGCTTTTTTGGATGAAAAGAAAATTTTCGCCATCATTGAAAAACCGCAATGATGATCTGATCCACAAGAAGGCGCAGATCGAACTGTTTTTTCCGGTCACATCCGGACGAGGCCGAGCGTGCCGAATATCTCCGCTCGGCATATCAAGACCGTTTCCACCGAGATCCTTGCAGACGGAGCACGGCTGGGGTATCGTCCACAGAAAACGGTCTGCTCATGTGGGAGGGCGCATATCTTTCCCGTACCAGCGAAAGCGTTTTTTCATGGAAGCTGGTGGCAGGCTTTTACGGCACAGCGCATTGACAAACGGGAATACTATGTCAACACCGAGATCAAGCCGTTTGTGCCGATGGAATCACAGCAGCTTACGCTGTTTGATATGCCTGCGTTCGACCAACCGGAGGATACACCGGTCGCACCACTGTTCTCCCATCCCAAGCTGCCGCAGCAGATCATGGATGAAGCCCTGTGCGTAGGATCCAACGATGAGCATAGCCGGCTGATCATCTGCGCTTACTTTATGAAGGATAAGCCGGACAACGCCGCATTCCTGCAAAAACACTACGGCGAGAACGGTGCAGGCTTCTATTTTGGCGGAGAGAAAGTTTCGCTTTGGTATGACGCCGAGGGGATGCGTATTGCCCGCGGCAGCACGGCGCAAAGCGGAGCAATGCCACACTGATCTCCTGGGAGGAAGCGGCAAAGCGTATCCGGGAGCTGTTGGAGCTGGGGCGGTATATGCCGCAAAGTGAATTGGATGAGGTCGATCACTACGAGCGGATGCGGCTTGCTGACAGCATTGCCTACACCAGCCGGGACATGACAACGGAAGCGAGAAACGCGGGATTTCTGCCGCTGGCCATGCTGGCGCAATCCGTCAAGGGCGGCTATCCGGAAACGCAGAAGCAAATTTATGAGCTTCTCTGTGCGCCGGATACGCTGCAAAAGTGCGTGGACGAATGGACGGCGTTCAACGCTGCGCTGGATGCCGGGCAAGACCTTTTGCGTTTTCGCTTTTATCGTCCGAAAGAGATACTGGAGCGGCTCCGTGATCTACAACGGGAGCCGCTTCATTTTACCGTTGCCGACGGGTTTGCTCCCGACCGGCAATTTTTTATTTCCGCCGATGAGGTGGACAAGGTGCTGCGCGGCGGCAATCACAGCACCGATTATCGCCTCGGTGTGTATGCCTTTTATGCTACCCACAAAGATAAGGCCGAGCGCGAAAAATACCTCAAGAATTATCACGGCGAATACAGCGGTCACAGCGGTGGGAACGACAACCTCACCCACGTCCGCGGAAAGGGCATCGAATTCAGTCACGGCAGTATTGGTGCGCCCTATGCCAAGGTCACGCTGAAATGGCCGGAGGCGGCCAAGCGCATTGGGGGAGCTGATCTCACAGAACAAGTTTCTCTCCGATGCCGACCGCGCCGCCATGTCGAAATACGAACAAGGGCGGCTGGCCCGGAAGATTGTCAACTTCTTCATGGATACATCGGAGGATGTGGTGCGGCCGTTTTCCCAAAACGCCATTACAGACTATTGGGAGTGCGTCAAAACCGTAGCCGCACAGCTTTTGGATTCTGACCGGGTGCAGGAAATTTATCAGAATATGCTCCCTGCCTGGGAATCCACGAAAGAGGACGACCGGCACTATAGCCTGCGAAAACAAGGGTTGGAGGCCATGCGGGCCTATCTGGACGGCACCTATTCCGTGTTTGGCCTTGAAAAACCGCTGCAAATGCCAACGGTACAAGCAAGCCCGGTTTGGCAGCAATATACCACACTGAGCGCACAATATCCGAATGCGCTGGTACTGGTACAGGTTGGAGATTTCTACGAGGCGTTTGAAAAGGATGCCCAGGCACTGCATGACCAATTCGGATATGCCACAACGAAACGTCGAGTCAGCGGCGGAAGCGGCTCCTATCTGATGGCCGGATTCCCTATCTCTTCGCTGGAATCTGTGCAGGGCAAGTTGGAATCGCTCGGTATTTCTGTCGTTGTCTCCGGCGAAAGTGGGACGGATTATTTTCCTGCCGAACTGCCGTCAGAGGAACCAGAAATGGGGCAGGAACCACTCACAGCAGAAACACCGACTTCGGAGACAGCCCCGGAAGTACCAGCCGAAGAAGAAACCGCTCTCCCCGCACCGAAGCCCATACAGGGGCGTGTGCGCTTTGCACCGCTCCACCCGGAGATACCGGCCCAGCGGCGGCATGACTTCCGCATCACCGACCGGACGCTGGGCGTGGGCAGCAAGGCGGAAAAGTATGCGGCCAATGTGGCCGCCATCCGCACCCTGCAGAGGGTCGAGCAAGAAAACCGGCTGGCGACGCCGGAAGAACAGGAAACCCTTTCCCGCTATGTGGGCTGGGGCGGCCTTGCCGACTGCTTCGATGAAAACCACAGCCGGTACGCCGAACTGAAAGCGCTGCTCACCGAGGAGGAATATGCCGCCGCCCGTGCCAGCAGCCTGACCGCATTTTATACCCCGCCCGTCCTCATCGACGCCATCTACCAGGCGCTGGCGCAGATGGGCTTGGAAAGCGGCAACCTGTTGGAGCCTGCCTGCGGCGTCGGCAACTTTATGGGAATGCTGCCGGACAGCATGAGGGATTGCAAGGTCTACGGCGTGGAACTGGACGGTATTTCCGGCCGCATCGCCCGGCAGCTTTACCAGAACAGCCGTATCGCCGTTACCGGCTATGAAAAGGCGGAGATACCGGACAGCTTCTTTGACGCAGCGGTGGGCAACGTGCCTTTTGGAAATATCAAGGTCGTTGACCGGCGCTACGACAAGCATCACTGGCTCATCCATGATTATTTTCTCGGAAAAACACTGGACAAGATACGTCCGGGCGGCGTGATTGCCTTCATCACCTCAAAAGGTACGATGGACAAGGAAAGCCCCGCCGTGCGGAAATATCTGGCCCAGCGGGCTGACCTCATCGGGGCGGTCCGCCTGCCGAATACAGCCTTCAAGGCCAGCGCCGGGACGGATGTCACCAGCGACATTCTCTTCCTCCAGAAACGTGACCGCATTGTGGACATCGAGCCGGACTGGGTGCATCTGGACACGGATGAAAACGGCATCCGCATGAACAGCTATTTCGTCCGGCACCCGGAAATGGTGCTGGGCGAGATGGTCATGGAGAGCACCCAATACGGTATGGACAGCGTGTGCAGGCCCCGTGAAGGGAACGACCTTCCCGACCTGCTGGATAAGGCCGTATCCGAACTGCACGCCCGGCTCCCCGCCTATGAGCAGGATGGGCCAGAGGAGGAAGATCTGTCCATCCCCGCCGACCCCGATGTACGGAATTACAGCTTTACCTCTGTGGACGGCAAGCTGTATTTCCGTATCGACAGCCGCATGGAGCCGGTCAATTTGCCGCTCACCACCGAGAACCGGGTGCGGGGTATGATGGCGCTGCGGGACTGCGCCCGCCAACTCATCGCCTATCAGATGGAAAACCACCCGGACGAGATCATTTGGCGGGAGCAGGAAAAACTTGGCAGTCTGTATGACGCCTATGTGAAAAAATATGGGCGGCTCTGCACCCGTGGCAACCATCTGGCCTTTTCGGACGACAGCAGCTATCCCCTGCTGTGCTCGCTGGAGGTGCTGGATAACGAGGGCAATTTTTCCCGCAAGGCGGATATGTTCACCAAACGGACCATCCGGCCCAACACGCCGGTGGCGCAGGTGGACACGGCTTCGGAGGCGCTGGCGGTATCGCTTTCCGAAAAAGCGCAGGTCGATCTCGCCTTCATGTCGGAACGCTCCGGGAAAAGTGAGGAGGATTTAGTACAGGAACTGTCCGGGGTTATCTACCGGAATATCCACTGCGGTCTTACGCCGGAGGAGATCTCCCCTGCGCAGCTTGACCTTTCGGCATACCCCTATGTCACCGCCGAGGAATTTCTGTCCGGCAACGTGCGGAAAAAGCTGCAAATGGTGTAGGCCCTGCAAGCGGCGTTACCGACTGAAAAGAAGCAGGAACTGGCCGGGTATGCCGCCGCATTGGAGGCCGTGCAGCCGCCAGACCTGACCGCTGCGGAGATCGGTGTGCGGATCGGTGCATCATGGGTGCCTACCGATGTCTATCAGCAGTTTATGTTCGAGCTGTTCGGTACCAGCGTATACGCCAGGCAGAGAATGCGGGTCGTTCGCTCCGAATACAGCGGAGAATGGAACATCAGCAACAAAAGCATGGACGGCGGCAACATCAAAGCCGTCACCACCTACGGCACCAAGCGTATCACGGCGTACCACATCCTGGAGCAGACACTGAATCAGCGGGTGGTCAAGGTGTTCGATACCGTTGTGGAGGACGGCAAGGAGCGGCCGGTTCTGAATGTGAAGGAAACTGCCATCGCCCAGGATCGGCAGGAGCTGATCAAGTCCAAGTTTGCCGATTGGCTGTGGCAGGACATCGACCGACGCGAACGGCTGTGCCGCATCTATAACGACACCTTCAATTCCATCCGCCCGCGGGAATATGACGGCAGCCACATCCGCTTTGTGGGGATGAACCCGGAGATCAGCCTGCGAAAGCATCAGGTGAACGCCATCGCCCATGTATTGTACGGCGGCAATACGCTGTTGGCACACGAAGTGGGCGCAGGGAAAACCTTTGAAATTGTTGCCGCCGCTATGGAAATGAAGCGTCTGGGGCTATGCACCAAGTCGCTGATCGTGGTGCCCAACCACATCACGGAACAGTGGGCGGCGGAGTGGCTCCAGCTCTATCCGGCCGCTAACATTTTGGTGGCTACCGAACGCGATTTTGAAAAGAGCAACCGCCGCAGGCTGTGCGCCCGCATCGCCACCGGAGATTACGATGCAATCATCATCGGCCACAGTCAGCTCATGAAGATCCCCCTGTCCCGTGAACGGCAACAGGCCATTTTGCAGCGGCAGATCGACGAGGTGCTGCTGGCCATCAGCGACGCTAAGCGGCAGAAAGCAGAAAACTTCACGATCAAGCAAATGGAGCGCACCCGCAAATCGCTGGAGACACGGTTGGAAAAGCTCAACGACCAGAGCACCAAAGACGACACGGTGACTTTTGAAGAATTAGGTATCGACCGACTGTTCATCGACGAGAGCCACAATTTCAAGAACCTGTTCCTGATGACAAAAATGCGGAACGTCGGCGGCATCGCACAGACGGAGGCGCAGAAGTCCTCAGACCTCTTTGCCAAGTGCCAGTATCTGGACGAGCTGACCAACAGCCACGGCGTTATCTTCGCCACCGGCACCCCCATTTCCAACAGCATGGTGGAGTTATATACGATCCAGCGGTACTTGCAGTATCAGACTTTGCAGGAGATGGGCCTTGTCCACTTCGACGATTGGGCCAGCGACTTTGGCGAGACGGTGACGGCCATTGAACTGGCCCCCGAAGGCAGCGGCTACCGCCCGAAAACCCGCTTTGCAAAATTCTTCAATCTGCCGGAACTGATGGCGACCTTCAAAATGGTGGCCGATGTGCAGACGGCGGATATGCTGAACCTGCCGGTCCCGAAAGCCAATTTTCACACCGAGGTCATCCAGCCGAACGAATTGCAGCGGGCGGTGGTAGCGGAACTGGCGGAACGAGCCGAGCGTGTCCGTGCCCGTGCGGTCGATCCCAGCACGGACAATATGCTCCGCATTACCAACGATGGACGGAAGCTGGCGCTGGATATGCGCCTTATCAACCCGCTGGCCGCCGATGACCCCAACGGCAAGGTCGCAACCTGCGCCCGCAATGTCGCCCGTATTTGGGCACAGACCAAAGATCAGCGCAGCACACAGCTCATATTCTGCGACCTGTCTACACCGAACAAGAATACGCCGATTGAAATGCAGAAAAATGCAGAAGGGATCTATGAAATGATACCGGATCAGTTTACGGATGTGTATAACGACCTGAAAAAGAAGCTCGTGGCAGAGGGTATTCCGGAGGAGGAAATTGCCTTTATCCATGATGCCAAAACCGAGCAAAAGAAAAAGGAGCTGTTTGCCAAAGTGCGTGGAGGCGAGGTGCGCATCCTCATGGGCAGCACGGCCAAAATGGGCGCAGGCACCAATGTCCAGGACCGGCTTATTGCCCTGCATGATCTCGATTGTCCTACTGGCGGCCCAGCGACCTCCAGCAGCGCCTTGGACGCATCGTGCGGCAGGGCAACCAAAACCCGGAGGTGGAGATCTTCCGTTATGTGACCGAGGGTACATTCGACGCCTATCTTTATCAGCTGGTGGAATCCAAGCAGCGGTTCATTGCCCAGATCATGACCTCCAAACTGCCAGCCCGTGCGGCAGAGGATGTGGACGAAACGGCGCTTTCCTATGCCGAGATCAAGGCGCTGGCCACAGGAAACCCACAAATCATTGAAAAGTGCAATCTGGATATGGAGGTCAGCAAGCTGAATATGCTCCGTGCCAGCCATCTGAGCCAGCGGTATGCGCTGGAGGAGTTGGTGCTGCGGAAGTATCCGGCAGAGATCAAGGAACTAAACGAACGCATCGCCGGATATGAGCAGGACAACGCACGGCTGGCCGAGTATCCGAAGCCCGCTGAGGGCATTGCACCGATGATCTTAAATGGCGTCACCTACGCAGAGCGTGAGGATGCCGGAAAGGCCATCATCCATGCCTGCACCCACATGAACGGAGCGGGGACTGTCCCTGTTGGCAGCTACCGTGGATTTGATATGGCGCTCAGCTATGACAGCAAAACCAACGAATTTCACATGACGCTGAAAGGAAGTCTCTCCCATACGGCTGTACTGGGGGCAGACGCAGGCGGCAATGTGACCCGCATCGACAATGCGTTGGAGAAAATCAATGAGCGTTTGGAAAACGCTCGGTCACAGCTTGCCCATGCCACCGAGCAGCTTGAAAACGCCCGCACAGAGATGACTGCCCCCTTTCCGAGGGAGGCAGAACTGGCCGAAAAAACACGGCGGCTGAATGAACTGAATGTGCTGCTGAATCTCAATGAGCCGGATCGTGTCGTCATGTCGGAGGAGCCGGACGAGGGCGGCAGCCCCCGGCCGAGAACGGCAGACCGGGAACGGTGATCTGCATCCTTCTGCTTTTACCGGTCGAGGAAGAGAACAAGGCAGCAGGCTGTTTCGGCCTGCTGCCTTGCTCTCTCCGACACTCCAAAAAGTTGCATATTTTCGCAAGTTTTCACTTTGCGGTTGTGGGCGCTGCTTTAAGATTGCTGGCTGTTCAGATACTCAACCAGCTCGCAAACCGTTGTGACCGGGTTACTATCTCGGCTGAGAATAACTACATTGTCCTTGTAAAGGCTATCCAAGCGTTCCCTGGCACGCTGCATTGCCTCTGATTGATGAGGTAACAGGTCGGCAAAAACATCCAGATTCTTTTCGTATTTTTCAAGCCGTCCTTTGCTTTGCAGTTGGTGCAGAACTTCTTCGGCCCCGTTTAAGTAGCTGTTCTGCTTTACAAAATGAAGCAGATACCAGTACTCAAAGCAAGGATTGGAATAGGCAATTTTATACCCGTGTTTCTCAGCGTAGTCGGCGGCATTTTTCAATTCGGAGTTCTTGTTATCATCGCAATCGAAAACGCACCACAGTTGGTCTCCGTCCTTTGGAAAATAATCCGATTGAGAAAGCAGCCCTTTTGCGTGCTTCACCAAATGCTCTGCAGCCTTGTGCTTGGAAGAAATCGGCACAATATCTACCAGGCAGTTGCGGGAACGGAAATGCTTGAAATATTTGATCTCCGTTTCTTTTCCCTCACAGATTATATAAATGATGGGCCTACGTTTGCGACGGCCTGCTTTATTTGGGTCGTATTCTTTCCTCATTCCTGCCATAAGCCGTCACCTCCGATAAACGGGATCGCACCGAAGCGCCCTTGCAAATACCCCTTGCGGATGTTCTCTCCCTTTCTCGGAGAGAAGGACGCCAGCGAATATAACTCAGTTGCACAGGACCGCTCATCCTTTTCTGCAAACCAGATCTGATCTCTGCGGAAGAAGGTAAGATCAAGCAGCATCGCATCATGCGTCGTAAACAGAAGCTGCGCTCCCTCTGTGTTGATCGTATTATCCTGAACCATCTCTATCAGTCGCTTTGTCAGGAGCGGATGCAGACTGTCCTCGATCTCGTCAACGACAAGCAGTGCGCCGTCCTCCAATGCTTGCAGCCAGCCGCCGATACGGGAGAAGAACCGTTGCGTTCCGGAGGACTCCTGATCCATAAGAAGCTGGAAGTGTTCCACGCTGCCATCCGCACCGATGACACGGTGGGTGGTCGTAATGACCGGGGCCTTGCCGGAAACGTTCTTGATGGTCACATCAGAAATGCCGAGGTCGGCAAGCAGCAATTCCTTCAGGATACGAGCCTTCTTCTCATCGCCGCTGACGATCTGTGCGACCGTTTCCGAGGCGGCAGGTGCTTCCTCCATCAAGAATGTCAGCTTTTCCAAGAACCACTTGTAGGCGTTTTCCGTTTGCGGCAGATTCCAGTCGTTTGAGGAAACCAGATACAGCTTATTATCCGGCGTGCGGTTGCTGAGTGTGATTTGCTCATTGATATTCTCTCGGAATTCATATACGCCGTTTTCTCTTGAGAAAATCAGCGCCTCACGCCCATTGGGCCAGTGGTACAAATACTCCGTATAGATCTTCTTAGCATCGAAAGAATAGCCGTAAGCGTAACGAATGCCATGATAGATGAATACGATCTCAAAAAAGATGTAGGCGTTGTGGTGCCTCCAAACGGTTCCCACGGCAATTTTTGCCCTTTGGATATTTTGGCTGCTTCTCCGACAACCATATCCTTCATCGTCATCAGTGCGTGCAGCACATTACTTTTTACCGGCAGCGTTCGCTCCGTAAATAGCAATAGCAGGTAAAAGCGCCCTTTTTTTTTCATCTGGGTGCAGCAGATAAGACTCCAGGGACTTATCCTTTGATGCTGCAAAGCTGATGACTGCACTATCTTTGATTGAGCGATGGTTTTCAATCGAAAATTGAATAAGCATAAGCGGATACCTCCATTCACAGTATAGTCTCTCCATTCTTCGCCCATATTATAGCAGTTAAAATCGCCTGCGTCAATATTTATATCTCGATTTCGCAGAAATAACGCAAATTCGGGCAATAAAATTGCTTCAAGCGGCAATAGATATAATTTAGCCGCAGGAAAATTGATAGGGAAAATATCCGATAATGGCTCGACTGCTCTGCGTCCCCCGCTTATAATATAAACGAGATTATCATAAATTAATTTATCATAATGGGGACATCTGAAAAGCATATCCAAACTACACCGTTGTGCCAAAAAGTTGCACCTTGTCGTAAAAGTCGTTTGAAAAAGTTGCAGCTTGCCGAGAAAAGTCCCTTGAAAAAGTTGACAATCCTGAGCAAAAGTCCCTTGAAAAAGTTGTCTCGATGGAGAGACGCAGAAATTTATCGCCATTTCGCAATGAAGGTTTCCCCATCAATCTTCCACGAAGGATTGGTGGGTCAGAAAAATGGGGTGCAAAACGTTACATAGCCGGACGGCTTTCATTCATGTGAAAACCGTCCGGCTTATTTTTATATCAAGGAGATGATGAAACGATGGGCTATGTGACAAGAGAGATGATCGACCGGGCGAAGGAAATGGACCTACTGACCTATCTCCAGACCTATGAGCCGCAGGAGCTGGTGCATTTTGGCGGCAGCACCTACTGCACCCGTGAGCACGACAGCCTGAAAATTTCCAACGGGAAGTGGTGCTGGTTTTCCCGTGGGATTGGCGGCAGGACGGCACTGGATTATCTGATCAAAGTGAAAGAGATTCCCTTTACCGAGGCGGTGGAGCGGATCGTGGGACGGGCGGCTGGGCAGCCGCCCATTTCTTGTACCCGCCAGCAGCCGGAGCAGACAAAGACACTGCTTTTGCCGCAGGTCAGCCGCTGCGCCGCCCATGCCGTCGAGTATTTGCACAGCCGAGGAATCGACTATGAACTGATTGATTTCTGCATCCGAACCGGTCGGCTCTATGAGAGCTATCCCCACCACAATGCCGTATTTGTCGGCAAGGATAAAGACGGTCAGCCCCGCTATGCCTGCCTGCGGGGAATCGGAACAGACTTCAAAGGGGAAGCGACGGGCAGCGATAAGCGATTTTCCTTTTCCATCCCCGCCGAGGAGTCGTCACAGGTGCTGTATCTGTTTGAATCGGCCATCGACCTGCTTTCCTTTGCGGCGATGGCGCAGGAGGACAGACTGCCGTGGAGGTCGCAGCACCTGTTGTCTCTGGCCGGTGTGTACCAGCCCAAGAAGAACTTGACGGAGCGGCATCTGCCGCTGGCTCTGTCTCAGTATCTTCGGGACCACCGGGAAATCCAAACCATTTACCTGTGTCTCGACAACGACCTTGCGGGCCGCAGCGCCGCCGATGCGATCCGGCAGCAGCTGGCAGGCAGGTATGTTGTGCTGGACGGCTTTCCTTGCCAGGGCAAGGATTATAATGATTGGCTCTGCCTGCGGAAGGGGCTGCCAATCACCAGAACAGTATCAAAACCAGAGAGGAGTATGGCACGATGAGCGAATATAAGGTTCTTATTACGGAGACATGGAAGCGGGCAGTTACGGTAGATGCCGAGAGCCGGGAGGAGGCGGAAGCAGCTGTGCGCTGCCAGTATAAAAATGGCGAATACGCTCTTGTATCGGCGGATTCTGATGGCGTCTCTTTTTCAGCACAGTATCCGGAGCAGCAAGTCGAATTGTCCTACGGAAAGCTGCGGGAGCTGTTTCGCAAAGCAGAGCGAGGCGGCATCCATGTGAGCGGGTATATCACCTTCCGTGCAGACAGCTTTTCTACAGCATACAGCGAGCGCTCCCGCACCTATGCGGTATCCAGCGATAACAAGGCATTTCAGCCCAACATGGGCGGTTATTCCATTTACGCCCGCTGTCTGGACGGGACGGACCCCTGCGTCCGACTGGAGCAGTATATGGCTGCGGAATACGGCGGGGAACGTGGGTGGAGCGTAGAACGCTGCTATATGCTCCGGGAGGACTACGACCGGGTGATGACCCTTCCGGAGCGAGGCAGGGAGCGAGGACGATAAAGTAACACTCAAAATTATACCCGAAATTATAATACTTCACGGTATAACCTTAAATGAAAAACAGAGGGGGCTTGCGGTATATTGTGTGCCGGGATTCACGCTTGATTTTCCATAACGGATGTTCTTATCAGCAGGTACCCCCGGACGCACGCCCGCAGGGCGTGCAGGAATGAATACTATACCAGCAAGCAACGCCTTTTGGGGACAAAAGGCAGCTTGACAGGGGCATCCCCTGTAACCCCTCGCTGCCAGATGCGGCAATTTTGACCTTTGGAGGAACGGTAATGACCAAGCGAGAGATAGAGATCAAGGTGCGGCTGAACCAGAAGGAGGCGGAGCACCTGAACCGGCAGGTGGAGAAATATCGCCTGTCCCGTGAAGCCTACCTGCGGCACCTGATTGCCGGAGTGGTGCCCCGTGAGGCCCCACCGCCGGAATACTTCGCCTTCATGCGGGGAGCTGCATTATGTGGGCAACCTTCTCAACCAAATCGCACAGAAGGCCCATGTGCTGAACGTCATAGATGCCAAGCGGTACGATGAAGGAAGCAAGCAATGGGAAGCCTTTATCCGGGAGGTCACAGCGGCAGTCATCCTTCCGGCAAAGCGGGAGTAGCGCTATGGCAACAACTTCCATTTGGGCCGTGAAGGGATGGCTGGGCAAAGTGGTGCTCTATATCGAGAACCCGGAAAAGACAGAAAACCCGCAGTTCTACCGGCAAAAGGATATGACAGATGCGCAGACGCAGAATCTATCGGATGTCATTGACTACGCCGCTCGCTCGGATAAAACGACGGCGGCGCTGGACAGCGAAAGTGTCCCCATACTGCGCCAGCTGGTCAGCGGCATCAACTGCCTGCCCGCAACGGCACGGGATGAGATGCTGGCGGTCAAGAAGCGCTTCGGCAAGGAGGACGGCGTCGTTGCCTATCATGGGTATCAGTCCTTTGCCCCCGGTGAGGCTACGCCGGAACTGGCCCATGAGATCGGCGTAAAAGCTGGCCCGGAAGCTGTGGGGCGAGAAATATCAGGTGCTGGTCTCCACCCATTTGGATAAGGAAAACCACCTGCATAGTCATTTTGTGGTGAACACCGTATCCTTTGTGGATGGCATCCGCTACCACCGTACCGGGAAAGACTACTACGAAATGCGGACAGTCTCCGACGAACTTTGCCGGGAATACGGCCTGTCCGTGGTGGAGAAGCCCCAGCTGGGAAAGTCGAAACACTACGGGGAATGGCGGGCCGAGCAGGAGCAGCGCCCCACATGGCGTGGCCTGATCCGCAGCGAAATCGACGAGCTGATCCGGGAAAGCGTCAGCGAAAAGCAGTTTTATTACCTGCTGCGCCAGAAGGGCTATGCGGTGAAGTTCGGCAAGGACATCTCCGTGCGACCGCCCGGAAAGGAGCGCTTTGTGCGCCTTGCCCGGAACTTTGGGGCGGCATACACCGAAGATGGGATACGGCGGCGTATTTTGTCCCAGCCCCTGCCGCAGGTTCCCCATCCAGAGGCTCCGAAAGAGCGGAAGAAGGTCTATTCTATGGGCAAGTGGCAGAAGATGCGCAAGATAACCGGCTTCCGGGCGCTGTATCTGTATTACTGCTATAAACTCGGTGTATTTCCAAAGCGCCGCCCGCAGAACCGGGCACGGCTCCATTTTCTTCTCCGGGAGGATCTGATAAAACTGAATAATATCTCACAGGAAGTACGGCTGCTCGCACGGCATCACATTGATACCGCCGAGCAGCTTGCTTTATATAAAAAGGAACAGGAGGTGCAGATCACGACCCTTTCCGCCCAGCGTCGGGCGCTGCAAAAGGCGCTGCGCACCAAGTTTGTTCGGGACAGCCCGGAACAGGCCGATGCACACAGGGCGCAGATCAAGGAGCTGTCTGAACGGCTCAAAGCGCTGCGCCGGGAGGTGCATCTGTGCAACGACATTGCAGAGCGCTCCGGCGTGATGGCGGAGAAACTGAAAGCCGTCCGGGAGGACGAGAAAAATCAACAGAAGGAGGAACAGCAACATGAACACATCCGGTGACGCCGCCGAACAGGTCGTCCGGCTCAGTCTGGAGGGCGTGGAGGTGGCAGCCAAGATCACAGGCAGTGCGGCCAAGGAGGTATCGGCGCTGCTGATTGCCGCCCTGAAAAACCGGGACAAGAACAAGGTCAAGGGGCGGCAGCGCCTGACTGCCATGCTCCGCAGCGGCAAGGAATTGACCATCTTTACCGTCAAGAATCAGGACATGGCCCGTTTTGTGGCCGACGCCAAGCGCTACGGCGTGGTCTACTGTGTGCTGCGGGAGACGAAGGACAATCCGCAGGGCATCAGCGAGATCATGGTGCGTGCCGAGGATGCCGCCAAAATCAACCGAATCGTGGAGAATATCAAAATCGCCAAGGTATCCGACCCGGAGGCCATCCGGGAGGATCTGGCAGACAAGGCAAAAGAAACCTCCGGTCAGCCGGTTCCGGAGCAAGCACATCCCCAACAAAGCGAGGATGACCGCCTGCTGGACGAGATGCTTTCGGGTCCCGCCGACCGGCAGGAGACGCTTCGTGAAAACCCTACTGACGGCTCGCACGGAGCGCTTCCGTCCGTCCGAGCCTTCTTCCAAAACCAGAGAGAACTCCGAAGGGGCGTCTAAGGAGGACCGTCCTTCTGTCCGGGAGGAGCTGCGGGAGATCCGGCGTGGACAGGAGGACGGCACCATCCCCACCCAGCGGAATGAGCCGGAGCAGGAGAAAAGGCCGCAGCAGCCCATCCGGCACAAGCAGCCTCCGCAGAAGAAGCGGAGCAGGAAAAGTAAGGAGCGATAATGATGGCAAATTTTGACGATCTGTTCACCACCCCCGCTGCCCCGGAGCCGCCCAGCGCCCCGCCGCAGCTGACAAAGGAGGAATACGCCGCCAAGAAAAAGGCCGAGCGGGACGACCTGTATGCACTGGCGGATGAAATGGCGCATGAGATCATGCAGGATGGAGACGCCTTCCGGGGCTTTCTGGATGTGCAGGCACGCTTTGACCGCTACTCGCCCACCAATGCCCTGCTGATCTACGCACAGAATGACAAGGCCACCCGTCTACGGGACTTTGACGGCTGGAAGAAGCAGGGCGTATATGTCCGCAGGCATGAGACGGGCATTTCCATTTTGGAGGCCGGGGACAGCTATGTGACCGAGGACGGCCGCACGGGATATTATTATCATGTGAAAAAGGTCTTTGACATTGCACAGACGGATGCCAAACGCCAGCCGCAGGTGCATTATGATGACCGCCTGCTGCTCTCGGCTTTGATTGCCAAGCGCCCGGTGCCAATTGAAATGGCGGAGAACGTCCCCAACGGTGCGGCCTATGACTACGACCGCAGAACCGTCATTGTCCAGCGTGGTATGGATGGACAGGACCTGTTTCGCTGCGTTTCGCTGGCAATGGCCCGTGCGGAGCTGGACCAGGCGGAACACGCTGACCCGCAGGCGGATGCGTTCCGGGGCTATTGCGTCTCCTATATGCTCTGCCGCAAATATGGGGTGGATGCCCGTGGATACGATTTCAGCCGCCTGCCGGAATCGATGCGGGATGCTGATTCGCAGACCATTCGCAGTGAACTGACCGACATCCGGGATACGCTCCAGACCATGACCGGCAGAATGGAGCGGGCGCTGGAGCAGAGCCGTGCCGCCGCACAGAAAAACGGCAGAAAGGAGCGATAAGCGATGGAGAAACCGAGCAAGCGGGTGCTGACCCTCGATTCATACCAGCATGGAGTGGTCATTCATGCGCTCAATGAACTGCGAAACGATTTGATCCACGAGCAGCGCCCGACGGATATTGTGGATGAGGTACTTGTCAAGACCATTGATGCGCCGAGCAAGTCCCGGAAGGGCAAGTGCAGGGATGAACGGTAAACCCAAGAGCGTGTGGTATGCACTGGGTCTGCTTCCTGCGGTATGGCTGGGGCTGCTGGTGGCCCCGGCCGCATCCGGTGGACTTTTCGGGATCATCCGGCAGTTTCCTGCGGCAATGCGGCATCCGTTTCATATCATCTGGTGCGAGGACAGCGGAAAGGCTGTCCTCTTTTTTGTCGCCGCCTATGGCTTGCTGGTGGGAGCGGTGCTGTCTACCCGGCGCAACTACCGGCGTGGCGTAGAACACGGCTCCGCCAAATGGGGCAGTCCGGAGCGGCTGAACCGGAAATACTGCGCCAAGCCACCGGAGCCGAACAAGGTGTTCACCCAGCACATCCGCATGGGGCTGGACGGCCGGAAGCACCGGCGCAACCTGAACACGGTCGTGGTCGGCGGCAGCGGCGCAGGCAAGACCCGCTGCTATGCAAAAAGCCCTGCCTGTATGAGGCGTGCCTGTCTCCGAAGGGGCCTTCCTTTGTCTGTCTTGACCCCAAGGGTGAACTGCTGCGGGATTCCGGAGGACTGCTGCGGGAATCGGGCTATGATGTCCGGGTGCTGGATCTGCTGCACATGGAGAAAAGCCACTGCTATAACCCCTTCGTCTATCTGACCAATGACAACGAGGTCCAGATGCTGGTGACGAATCTCTTTAAGGCGACAACGCCCAAGGGCGCACAGTCGCAGGACCCCTTCTGGGATTCCACCGCATCCATCCTTCTCTCGGCGCTGGTCTATTATCTCTATCACGAGGCCCCGCCGGAGGAGCAGAATTTCCCGATGGTCATGGAGATGCTTCGGGCCGGAGAAGTTCGGGAGGATGACGACAGCTATCTCTCTCCGCTGGATGTGCTTTTTGAACGGCTGGAAATGCGGGACCCGGAGCATATTGCCGTGAAGTATTACAAGCAGTATCGCTCCGGCAGCGCCAAAACGCTGAAAAGCATTCAAATCACATTGGCGTCCCACATGGAGAAGTTCAACCTGGATTCCCTGATTGCCCTGACGGCCACGGATGAACTGTATTTGCAGGACATGGGTGAAAAACGGGTGGCGCTGTTTGCGTTGATTCCCGACAGCGACACCAGCTTCAATTTTTTGGTGTCGATCCTGTATCAGCAGCTTTTCCAGCAGCTTTTTGACAGCGCCGACCATAAGCACGGCGGCAGCCTGCCGGTCCCGGTCCATTTCCTGATGGACGAGTTTGCCAACATCAGTCTGCCGAACGACTTTGAAATCAAGTTGTCCACCATGCGCTCCCGCAATGTGTTTGTGTCCATCATCCTGCAGAATATAGCCCAGCTGAAGGCGCTGTTTGAAAAGCAATGGGAAAGCGTGCTGGGGAATTGCGACGAACTGCTGTATCTCGGCGGCAACGAACAGGGGTCGCACAAGTATATCTCGGAACTGCTGGGCAAAGCCACGATTGACACCAACACCTACGGGAAATCGTCCGGGCGCAATGGAAATTACAGCACAAATTATCAGATCACGGGCCGGGAGCTGATGACGCCGGACGAGGTGCGGATGCTGGATAACCGCAAGGCGCTACTGTTTATCCGCGGCGAATTGCCGGTCTGCGACGACAAATATGACATCCTGACCCACCCGCTGGTGTCCCGCACCCCGGATGGCGGCGGGCTGCCCTATGTCCACGGCGGAACGGAGCAGGCCGTGGCGTCCATCTGTCTGGATGGCTGGCAGTGGGGACCAGACGAGGAAATTCCTGCGGCCGATCTATCTGAACAAAAGTTTGAACTGCTCTCCAGTGAAGAACTGGAAGCGATTTTTATGGAGGAAAATTATGATGAAGCATCCTGATAAAAGAAAACGTCTGCAAACCAGGCCCCTGCCGATGGGGAAAAAAAGAGCCGGGTATTTCTGGCAGTCTATTCCGCCGCTGTCCTCTGCGTGTGCTGTATGCCTGTAACGGCCTCTGCCGCTGGCGACCCGCTGACGGTCATCAACAACCTGTCCGACTTTATTTTCGGCGTGATCCGTGCGGTGGGGCTGATCCTTCTTGGCTGGGGCATTGTCCAAATCGGTCTGTCCTTCCAGAGTCACGACCCGTCCCAGCGCAGCAACGGCTTTTTGACACTCGCTGGCGGCGTGATCGTGACATTTGCCAAAGAGATTCTGTCGCTTATCACGGGCTGAGGGAAAGGAGGAACATCATGGGAAAGTGCGAGTGTTATATCCATTCTCTGAAACAGGGCGAAAAGCACGTTCTGGGAGAAGCAAGGATCATCAAGCATCTGGGCGACAACGACTATCTGGCGGAATACAACGGCGTGAGATGCCATGCGATTTTCAATCCGTTTGTCGGGAAGTTCTTTGTGGACGATGTGTACGGGATCGTTCGCAAGTCCCCGGCAGACCGCACCCGATAAAGATGGCAGCAAGAGGCAGGCGCAAAGCTTGTCTCTTGCTGCCGGGAAAGGAGGATGCAATATGAGTGACAACTGGGTCGTTCAGAATCTGGAGAACGCCCTTGCGACTTGGAACGAAAAGCTGGCGGAGATCTGGCAGCTCATCACGCAGTCCCCGGAACAATTCAAGGGCGGTACCATCTGGAATGTGGTCCTGCTCATCCACGACACGATGCAGGCCATCGGTCTTGCGCTGCTGGTGCTGTTCTTTGTGGTGGGGGTCGTAAAAACCTGCGGCTCCTTCACAGAGATCAAGCGCCCGGAGGCGGCGGTGAAGCTCTTTATCCGCTTTGCGCTGGCCAAAGCCGTTGTGACCTACGGACTGGAACTGATGATTGCCCTGTTCACCATTGTGCAGGGGGTTATTTCCTCCATCATGTCGGCAGCCGGGATGGGTGCAGCGCAGGAGACGGTGCTTCCCGCCGAAATCGTGACCGCCATTGAAAGCTGCGGCTTTTGGGAGAGCATCCCCCTCTGGGCGGTGGCGCTGATCGGTGGTCTTTTTATCACGATCTTGTCTTTTGTCATGGTCCTCACGGTATATGGCCGCTTTTTCCGTCTGTATATCTACACGGCCATCGCCCCGATCCCCCTTTCGACCTTTGCGGGGGAACCGAGTCAGCAAATCGGCAGGAGCTTTTTGAAATCCTATGCCGCCGTGTGTCTGGAGGGAGCCATTATCGTGCTGGCCTGCATCATCTTCTCGCTGTTTGCATCCAGCCCGCCCGCCGTTGATCCCAATGCGGCGGCAGTCACACAGGTGTGGACGTATGTAGGAGAACTGATTTTCAATCTTCTGGTGCTGGTCGGGACGGTGAAAATGGCAGACCGTGTAGTACGAGAGATGATGGGACTTTAATTTGAATAGGAGAAAATGCAATGATGCAGAGCCATGTGATTCGCAGTGACGATCCCCAGGCAGTGGAGAAGCTGCAGGCCAAGCTCGACAAGCTGATCGCCATGCACGCCCGCATGAAGGAGATCAACGCCTATTTCCGCAAGCACGCCACGTCGCTGGGCTGCCCCGGCCTTTCGGACGCAGAGGCCGCCAAACTGGACAGGCGTGTGCAGGAAGGATATTCGTGGGAAAAGCAGCCGTATCCGTCCTACGTCCTCAGCGGCAATACGGCGGAGATGCGGCGGCTCCGGCAGCGCATCGAGGAGGTATCCCGGACGCAAAGCACAGAATATGGGGCTGGGACTTTCCGGGCGGCCGTGCCGAAGCAGACAAGGAGGATAACCGCCTGCGGCTGTATTTTGATGAAAAGCCTTCGGAGGAGCAGCGGAGCACACGGAAATGCAACGGCTTCAAGTGGGCACCGTCCGTAGGCGCATGGCAGCGCCAGCTCAACGACAATGCCATTTATGCCGCCGCACGGATAGACTTTCTGCGCCCGGAGAGCGGCGAAAGCCCCACGGCCATCCAGCCCAAGCGACCGGTGAAAAATGCACCGGAGAGATGACGGCAATGGAGATCAAAATCAACCGGGAGATACGGGACTACAAGGAGAATATCTTCTTCGGGCTGTCGCTGCGGCAGCTCATTTTTTCACTGCTGGCCTGCGGCGTGGCCGTGGGCATCTATTTGGGCCTGCGGGATGCGCTGGGGACGGAAACGGTCAGCTGGCTGTGCATCCTCGGCGCAGCGCCCTTTGCCGCTATGGGCTTTGTGAAATACCACGGCATGACAGCGGAAAAGTTCTTTGCTGTATGGCTGCGGTCGGAATTTCTCGTCCCTAAGCGGCTGACCTTCCGACCGACCGATTTGTATTGGGAAGCTATGCGGGAACAGCGGAAGCAGGAAAAGAAGCGCTCCGCTGTAAGCTTCGGCGCATTTGTCCCGAAGTTTACAACAGCACATGGAGCAAAAAGGAGGTGCAGCAAGAAATGCTGAAAAAGTTGAAAGAGCTGCTTCGCAGGGACCCGGAGCAGTTTCGTATTCCCCGCAGCGTGCAGGAGGTCATTCCCATCCGCACGGTCTGGAAAAGTGGTATCTTCCTTGTGGGG
>VOFK01000607.1_pt1 | contig 30501 bp, 41 predicted proteins | sample 5384121 | NCBI WGS metagenome assembly VOFK01 (sample SAMN12384730, study PRJNA508395) | human gut metagenome | isolation source: healthy gut J | host: Homo sapiens | reverse complement strand
AACTGGCCGTGGCTCCCTCATTATACAGTCTCTTTGCGCATTGTCAATAAAACTATACATATATAGATAATTATATATCATCTGCCGCATAGTAAAGTTATCAGTAGAAGGAAGTGATAAACGATTTCTGATAACATCAAAGGTGCGCGAAAACATGGGGCTTTCACAGGCTGCGCTGGCCCGCAAATTGGGTGTGACGCGCGCCAGTGCATGGGAAATGGAGTTATCCTCCCACGGCGGCCTACCTCGTGGAAATGGCGCGCGGTTGTTCCACACGACCACGGACGATATATTAGGCTTGCCACAGAAGAACAAATCAGCCTGGCGGTATGACGAGGAAAAGCGCTTTAATTTACAATCTGGTAGATTACATCAGCGAGCGCAATAGGCTATAACAACTTCCAAATCGCCCCTTCTGCACAATGCGGAAGGGGCGGGGGATGCTTAATGTTGTTTCGCAGTTAAGCTACTCGCAGATTACAGCTCGGCAAAGTACTTTGATGGTGCGGACCATCTGAGAAGTGTAAGGAGTTCTCGTTGTCGTACCAGGAAACAACCTGAACCTGATAGGTATCGTCGTCGATCTTGGTGACCATGGTCTGAGTCGCATCGAACAGAGAACCATAACGCATGCCGATGACATCGGAGGAAACGATCGGATCCTCGTTGTAGCCGAAGCTCTCAGGGCTGCAGCCTTCATGGCGGCGTTGATGGCCTCGCTTGGTGACGTCGGCTTGCCCGCCCGACAACGGCAACAGGGTGGTGGTGGAGCCGGTGGGGGCACCGAACACGCTGCCCAAGGCAGAGCCGATCCAGCTTGCCGTTCAGCTCGGGGATGACCAGGCCGATGGCGCCCAGCAGCGCCGGTGGAGTTCGGAACGATGTTCTGAGCACCAGCTTTGAGCGCGGCTTAAAGGTCGCCCTTGCGCTGCAGGCCGTCAGGATCATCTGGTCGCCGGTGTAAAAGCATGAACGGTGGTCATGATGCCGGGGACGATGGGGGAAGGCCTTGTTCAGGGTGTCGGCCATGGGGTGCCAGGCAGTTGGTGGTGCAGGATGCTGCGGAGATGACCTGATCCTCAGCGGTCTGGGGTCTTCTCGTTGACGGGTAGACGATGGTCTTTAAGTCGTTGCCGGCCGGGAGCAGAGATAACAACCTTCTTGGCGCCTGCATCAGAATGTGAGCCTCGGCCTTCGCCTTGGAGGTGTAGAAGCCGGTGCACTCAGGGTGACATCGATGCCAATCTCGCCCACGGGCAATCCTTAGCATCCTTAATGGCGTAGATGGTGATCTCCTTGCCGTCGACGACGATGTAATCTCGCCAGCCTCAACGGTGTTGCTTGTTCTCGCCGATCTTGCCCAGGAAAGAACCCTGTGCAGTGTCGTACTTCAGCAGGTGAGCCAGCATGGCGGGGCTGTCAGATCGTTGATGGCGACAACTTCGTAACCGTCCGCCTCAAGCATCTGACGGAAAGCCGGGCGGCCGATACGACCAAAACCATTGATTGCTACTTTAACTGCCATGGTAAAATCCTCCCAAAAGATTTGTCTTTTCACCTTATGAGCGGTAGTCCCCGCTCGAATCGGTATGATACTATTGTACCTATTTTTCACAATTCTGCAAGAGGGGGTCTGTTATTCTTTAACATTTTTTCAAAAAATCTGTATATTTTTGAAATCAGCCATTTTCACTGCGCCGGGTTTAGTCGGATTGGGGCGACTAAGGGTAAATTTCGCACCGGATGGGGGTAGTGCCATGCCGGTTTCGGGCCGACGCGCGGCGCTGGCAACGGCTGCGGCCGCAGGGCGATATTTTGTCACCCTCGCTGCGGCTGTATGACTGCACCGAAGCGCTGACGGCCCCGCCCGGCCGAGCGCTGGAGCTGAACGCCGGAGTGAGGAGGTAGCTTTGCGATGCCTGCCGCGGGGCTGACACCTACCGCGCCGGCAGCCGCCATATTTCTGCCCGGCAGAGGATGCCCCGCTGCCCGCCTGCCGCGCCTTTGCGGGAGCGCCACGGTGCTGACGTTCTGCGCGGGGTGCTGCGCGCGGCGGCCCGGCCGTGGTGCGGTGCTGCCCCAAGGCAGGAACCGCTGTGCTGACCTTGGGGCAGCAGCCCCGCGCGGATGCCAGGTCTGCCGCGCTGCTGCACCGCTGCGGGCCGTAATAGCGACCGGGGACGGCAGGCGGTACACAATTGCGACTGGCACTCTCCCCACCCTGCCGCTGAGGAATGCCGCCGATGCGGGTATTGGACCCAGCCCGCCCGCGCGGGGGGTTTTACGTGCTGCTGGACCGTGGACAACGCCAGGGCCCTCGACCTACGGGGGTTCTGCGTGGGGAGCCTTCACCGGCTGCCCGCGTGAAATGCAGGGGGAGGTAGCCAGACTCGCCCCCGGAGGAGCTTTGCAGCTTTTCGTCCCCCGCAGGCTTCCACGCACAAAACAGCCCGCACTGGGCCCGAGCAACCGACCGATCCGGCTGCCAAGTCGGCAGGGACCAGCATATTGCGCGCTGCCTCAAACAGGGGTCTGGGTCGAAGTTCCAGCCCGGTGCAAAAACGGAAAAGCCCGGTGCCCGCCGCGGCGGTGTGTGTAGCCGCAGGGCAGCCCCCACAAGGAACACTTTCATCAACACCACGGCCAGCAGCAGGGCGGCTGCGGCGCTTCGAAGCACCCAGGGTGCCCGGGCATGACCGATGGGCCGACGCGGGGGGGTGAACTGAAAGGAACCAAATCAATTTCAAAAATAAAGCGGCTTTTTGCCGGCCAACAGCGGGCGACCGCCGTTTGCCCGCATGCCAAGCCGCTGAACGCCCGGCCGCCGTAATACAGCAGCCGCCGCCGCACAAAACCGGCGGCAAAAAATCCGCTGAGCCGCCCACCAGGGTAACCGGCGGAGAACATTTTCGAGGTACTGCGCCGCGGCTTTTGCCACCGGAAAAAACCGGCGGCGACCAGCGCCGCGCCGGTCGGCACCATACGCATGCCCAGCGGCGGGCAGGATTGTCCTGCAAACCAGTCGGCTGGTTTTGCCGCCGCGGCGGGCAGATAGGGGCAGCACCAGCGCCGCCAGCCAAGGGGATGTACCGCAGCCAGACCGAGCCTGCCGTGGCAAAAAGCCGGTTTCGGCGTCCGGACCAGAGCAACAGGCCGGCCAGGTGCAGCCCCGCCATACGCAAAACCCAGGGCCAGCACCACAATGGCGTTGGGATGTTTATTTTTCATGAAAGTTCCTCATTTCATACAGGGGCGGCCGCCGCATATATATAGGACGAAGCCGCGCGGGATATTTCTATTAGCGCCCTGCGCCGCAAATTTGAGGGCACCCCATGAAAAGAAAAAGCATTTCGCCGGGCCGTAGTGTTCGGCCTGCTGTACTGCCGCGCCCTTTGCCGCCTGCCGCTGGCCAAGCCCGCCACCACCGATTACAAGTACCACCCCGCCGCCCGAAGTGCTGCCCGAACCTGCCGCCACGCCGCTGCCCAGTGTGGCCACACCGCCGCCCCATGCAGCGTAAGCTTTAACGCATCTGCGCCCATTTTGATTTGTGACGATGGGGAGAAGCGCTTCGTCAGCGTGCAGGATTTTCTCATCGGCACAGCCGCCTGTGAGTGCCGCCCGACTGGCTACGGGGATGCAATTTTGGCAGATGGTGGCCGCCCAGGCGCTACGCCCTGAGCCTGAACGGCGCAGCGTTCAGCAGCAGCAGCGCCCGTGTGCAGGCTGGACCGACAGCTGAAGAGGTGCTGCAGGCGCGCTGGGGCGATGCGTTTTCGACAGCAGCTATAGCAGACTTGCCGCACTGGCGGACTGCAGCCGCCAGGGGGCGGTGCTGTGCTGGGGACGGTGCGCCCGCCGCAGCCTGCTACCACAGCATCAGCACCGGAAGGACCGAGGCAAGCCAAAATGTCTGGACGGACGCGGTGCCGTGTACTTACAGGGGTCGACTCACCGTGGACGCCGACGCGCCGGGATAAAATGACTGTCACCACAGCGCCGAGCAGGTCTACCGCCCTGCTTGGCGCTTTGGCCCTTGGCGAGATACCAAAGCAGCCGCTGGTTCGGCGGGGTGTATCGGGCAAGCAACCCAACTCTGGCGCAGATGCCGCTCTGCGGGCAGGTGTTTGCCGGGACAAGGCTGCGCAGCGCGTTCGGTCTGCAGCGTTCACCGTGGAACTATGACGCTGGGGAGAACGCATTTGCCTTACGACCCACGGCTACGGCCACGGCGTGGGAGCCAGTACGGCGCAAAGCCATGGCCGACGAGCAGGGGCAAGAGAGTGGGAAATTTTGGAATGGTACTTTCCCGGGTGTGAGGTGGTGGGTAAACACCTGCCTTCCCCACAGGACTCAATCGGGAAGGCCGCCCTCACCATTTACGGAAAGCTCCACGGTAAGGTCGTCAGCTCCGCATCGGTGTCAAAATCGTGGACCTTTACCGTCAGGCTGTGGCAATTTTCCGGCACGGCAGCAAAGTAGTCATAGCTGGCCTTGGGGCATTGTTCCGGGTGGTCGAAGGAAGTCCGCCGGGTCGGCCAGTCCATGCGCCGTCCGTCCACCAGCCGCCCTCGCCGCGCGCTCGTGCCCATCCGTTCCATCCTCGGTGAACAGCCTCACATTTCACCCAATGCTGTTCAGGCGGGCAAGCTCAGCAGCACTTTGGTCGCGGCGGGCGTGGCCGTGACGCTTTGCGGGAGTGATGCCGTTTTTGTTCCATGGGTGTATCCATCGTGCGCACGCCCGCATCGCTGACCTCGAGGAATGGTAAGGTCGGTGTGTAGCTGCCGGGCACGCGGGGTCTGGTCGGCATAGTCATGGTGCCAATAACTCTGACCATCGGTTTCGAGAAACTACTCTTGTTGCAGGCCGCGAGGTCGGACAGCGTCAGCATTGCCGTGTGCCCGGCCAAATCATCGTGTGTCAAGGAACAGCTCATACAGATGCCCGTCACAAAGGTGCGGTCATCGCGTTTTTTTCAAAAGGTAACACCGCCGTTCAATTCCGTGCCGTTATCCAGCACCAGCGTGCCGTACTGCCCGCCGCCGTTCTGCAGCGCCTTTTCTACGGCGTCCTCGCTGGGGACGATGGCGTTGAACCCGGCCAAGCTGTCATCCTCACTCGTCAGCATTAAACCGATGCGCAGCCGGTCGCCATCGTTAAACACCTGCCCCAGTGTCGGGGTATAAAGGCTGCCGGCGGTCTCGGCGGTGGGATTCCACCGTTTCGGCGTATTTGTTCAGCTGCTCACTTTGCAGCGAAACATAGTCCTCCTGCCCGCCGCGGTTCAGCCAGCTGAACAGGCTGCCCACCACAGGCAGCTGCTCGACCACGGCCACGGGGCGGCAGTTGACGCTGCCGCAGCCCACGGCCACGCAGGCTGCGGCTGCTGCGGCCACCCGCCCCACGGAAAACGGCGCTTGGCGGTCTTTTTTGCCTGCGGCAGCTTTGGCGCAGGCCGCATCCAGCACGCGGGCAAATTCATCATCGGTCAGCGGGGCGGCGGGCATCGGCTGCTCATTCAGCGTTTTCAACAAATCGGCATCGAAATTTTTGTTACGCATGGGTGTACACTCCCTTCTCGGTCAGTTGGCGGCGCAGACGGTCACGCCCGCGGCTCAGGCGGGTGTTGACGCTCTCGACACTCATATCCAGCGCGGCGGCGATCTCCTTGCCGGATTGCAGCAGATAATACTTGCGCAGAAAGATGTCCCGGTCGGGCGGGGCCATGGCGGCTACCAGCGCCCCGACAAGGTCGGCGGCATCGGCAGTGGCGCGGTCAAACTCGGCCAGCTCGCCGAGCGTTTCGGCCAGACCGTCATCCAGCGAGAGCGCCTCGCGGCGGCGCAGGGCGTTGTAGCGGTCGATGCCCTTGTTGCGCGCCCGTGACAATGAGCCACGGCCGCAGCGGTGTTGCGGTGCGCTCCAGCTTGGCTGCATTGCGCCAGAGCGAAACAAAGACATCGGCCATGCATTCCTCCCGGTCGCAGGGATTCTGCGGCAGGATGCGGTTCAGCACCGCCTTTACCAGCGGCGCGTAGGCAAGCATGGCTGCCTCCAGACCCTCCTCCGGGTGCGTCTGCAGCAATCGGGTCAATTCCCGGTCCTTCATGGGTGGTTCCTCCTTTTTTGTGGGTTCTGACTATATAGACCGGTGCGAGAGGGGAAATCTTACAGGGTTTCCAAAAAAGCCTTCCCCCGAGGGGGAAGGTGGCCCCGCAGGGCCGGATGAGGGGCGAGTTTGCCGCGATTGCCCGTTCCCGGGTTGCCGTGGCACACCTGCCCCTCATCAGTCAGCGGGCGGGGCCGCTGACAGCTTCCCCCGAGGGGGAAGCCTTTCCCGCGTACAAAAAAACAGACGCCGTTTTCACAGCGTCTGTTTTTTGTTTTATTGCCCTGCCGGCAGGGTAAACACGAACCGGCACCATTTGCCCTCCTCGCTCTCGGCGTGGATCTGCCCGCCTGAAAGGTTGATGAGGATCTTACAGATATGCAGCCCCAGCCCGCTGCCGCGCGTGTTCATGCCGCGGGAGCGGTCCTCCTTATAGAAACGCTCAAACACAAAAGGCAGGGCTTCGGGGGCGATGCCTGCACCCGTGTTCTCGATGCGCACCTCCACCATGCTCCCGTGCTTTTCGGCGGCAAAGCTGATGGCACCGCCCGCCGGGGTGAATTTGATGGCGTTGTCTACGATGTTATACACGACCTGATGCACAAAATCCGGGTCAGCATAGATCGGCAGCGGGTCGCCGCCCAGCCCCTGTATGTCGATTTTGCCGTCCTCGATGCGCTGCTCATCGGAAAGCACCACATCGGTGACAGTTTTCCACAGATCGTAGGTCTGGGCGTGGATAGGCACCTCACCCGCCTCCAGCTTGGTGATGTCCAGCATATTCTGCACCAACCGCGCCAGACGCCCCGTCTCCTGCGAGACGATGCCGAGGTAGTGCTTTGTCTCCTCGGGCGGGATGGTGCCGTCCAGCATACCATCGATGAAGCCTTTGATGGTCGTCATCGGGGTGCGCAGCTCATGCGCGATGTTGCCCATGAACTGCCCGCGGGAATTGTCGATGGTCTGCAGCCGGGCCGCCATATTGTTAAAGGTGGTCGCAAAGTCGGCCAGCTCCACGCAGCCGTCCACCGGGGCGCGGGCGGTGAAATCACCGCTGCCCAGCCGCCGCGCGGCCTCGCTGATGTCCTCGATCGGGCCGGTGATGCGGCGGGCCAATACCCAGCACAGCACGCTGCACAGCAGCAGGATGGCAGCGGCCGAAATGCCGAACATGGCCAGCATGTCGGTCATGTAGCTGCCTAAGGCGTTCATGGGGCTGGCGGCAAACAGGTAGCCGTCCTGCCCGCCGACTGTAATGCGCCGCCCGGCGGTGTAGTATTTTTTGCGTTGTACACGCCGTCCAGCGTACCGGTCTCAAAAATATCGCTGCCTTCATCAAGCTGTGCAATGTAATCGGGCGGCACATTCGCGCCGGTGAAGGTCTCGTCCCCGGTGTGCAGCAGGATGCTGCCGTTTTTGTCGGCAATGAAGATCAGTGCGCCGGAGGTGGTGTTGAACAGCTCAAACCCGCTGTGGGCCCGCTCGACAAGATCTTCGCCCTGCAGGGGGCGGGTCACGATCGACCCCTCATCGGCAAAACGCTCGCTCAGCGCGGTCGCGCCGTTCAGCATCGGTCAGCGAGCTTTTTGCGCTCGCTGATAAAATGGGCCGCCGACAGCGCGGTCTGGATGGCGCACATAACGCTCAGGCCCAGCACCAGCACGGCGGCGATGGTCGCAAAAAAACTCGCGGCTGATCGTGTTGCGGCGGCTCATTCCTTGACCTCGAACTTATAGCCGACGCCCCAGACGGTTTTCAGGCTCCACTGCTCGGAGGCACCCTCCAGTTTTTCGCGCAGGCGCTTGACATGAACATCGATCGTGCGGGAATCGCCGTAGTACTCAAAGCCCCACACCTCGTCCAGCAGCTGGTCGCGGGTGTAGACGCGGTTGGGTGACCCGCCAGGCAGGCCAGCAGTTCCAGCTCCTTCGGCGGGGCCTCAACGACCTTGCCCTTGACCTTCAGCTCATAGCGGTTCATGTCGAGGTGCAGGTTGTCAAAGTCGTAGACGCCCTTGTTCTCCTCCTCCTTGGCAGAGGAGCGGCGCAGCACGGCCTTGATGCGGGCCGTAACCTCCTTGGCGTCAAAGGGCTTGACAATGTAGTCATCGGCGCCCAGCTCAAGGCCCAGCACCTTGTCATAGGTCTCGCCCTTGGCGGTCAGCATGATGATGGGGGTGTTGTCCTTGGCGCGGATCTTGCGGCAGACCTCCCAGCCGTCCATGACCGGCATCATGACATCGAGCAGCACCAGATCGGGGTGCAGCTTGTCAAACTCGGTCAGTGCGGCCGAGCCGTCATGGACCATCGTCACATTGTAGCCTTCCTTGACAAGGTAGAGGCGGAGCAGCTCACAGATATTTTTTTATCGTCATCGACGACCAGAATTTTTCGTTTGCCATCTTGGTTTCCTCCCCACAGCCGCACGAAGCGGTTAATATTCTTATTATACTGCATAATTGTGGACAAAAAAAGAACAGAAACGGTGGATTGTGAAAAAATGTTGGGTGCAGCATACGGCACCCCCGGATAAGCAAAAAAGCACAGGCGGCAGCGGCGCGGCGGCGCGCACTGCCCTCTGTGCTTCAGGCGTTGGGGTCACTGGTTCTGCGTAGCTTTCTCGGCAAAGTCGATCATCTTGCGGTAGGTTTCCTCGCTCAGGTCATGCTCCACCTTGCAGGCGTCCTTGGCAGCGATGTCAGGGTCAACACCCAGCGCCACAAAGAACGCCGTAAGCGCGCGGTGGCGGCCGTAGATGCGCTGCGCAATCTCCATGCCGGGGGCCTCCAGCTTGATAAAGCCATCCGGGTCCATCGAAATATAGCCGTTCTCGCGCAGGTTTTTCATCGCCACGCTGACGCTGGGCTTGAAAACCCCATGGCCACCGCAATATCGATCGAGCGCACGGAGCCCTTCTTTTCCTGCAGCATCAGGATCTTTTCAAGATAATCCTCTGCGGATTCGTGAATATTCATGGCCACAGCCTCCTTCCAAACAGAATAATAGTATTCTTATCATACCACACCCGGCGGCACTTTGCAAGGCTCAAGCCGCACCGTGCCGCAGAACACCGTGACGGCATCACCGGTCAGCAGTATGGTGTCATCCCGGCACACCTGCACCTCCAGTGTGCCGCCCGGCATCTGCACCAAAATGGGCGCGCCGCGCGGGCAACGGCCGGTCAGCACGGCGGAGGCCGCCACGGCGCAGGCCCCGGTCCCGCAGGCCAGCGTGGCCCCGCTCCCCCGCTCCCACACGGAAGCGGTCAAAGCCAGCGGGCTGAGCTGCTGCACAAACTCAACATTGATGCCGCCGGTAAAGGCCGGGTGATGCTCCAGCGCGCGGCCGTACCGGGCCAGCGCCTCCCCGGCGGGCGGGGTCTCCCGGGTAAAGATGACACAGTGGGGGTTGCCCACGGCCACGCAGCTGACCCGCCAGCTGCGCCCGCCCGCGCACAGGGGCTGCTCCAGCAACGGCCCGCGGCCGAGCGTTTGCGCGCCTACGGCATCCCCGGCAGCGGTAAAGCGGCCCATCTCGGCCTGCCACAGCCCTGCGCCCACACGGCGCAGGATGCGCCGCCCGGTGCGCGGTGTGTCGATGCGCAGGCAGTCCCGCCGTACACCGTGGGTGTATAAAAATTCCGCCGCACAGCGCACACCGTTGCCGCACATCGCCCCCTCGCTGCCGTCGGCGTTGAACATCCGCATCGTGGCGTCACCGTCCGCAAGCAGCGGCGGGCAGAGGTAGATCACCCCATCTGCCCCCACAGAATAATGCCGCCGCGAAAGCTGCACCGCCAGCGCGGCGGCATCGGGCGGCAGCCCCGTTCTGCGGCAGTCCAGATACAGGTAATCGTTGCCCGCGCCCTGCATTTTTGTAAAATTCAGCTCCATAGGCCCACCTCCCCGCAAAATCCTATGCGGGCGGGGGAAAAATTACCACTTACCCCCTTGACATTCGCAGAAAGATACGATATATATTAAATGTATATCTGTGTATAAAAAGGGAGTTAAATTATGGATTCCGAAGTTTTCAGCCGCATCCGTGATTATTTGGCAGAGCAGCTCGAGGTCGAGCCTGAAAAAATCACCGCCGACAGCGACATCGTCAACGATTTCGGCGCTGACAGTCTGGATGTTATTGATATGATCACCACCCTGTCCGATGAGTTCGGCGTTGAGATCCCCGACGAGGACATCGAGAATTTCCACACCGTCGGCGATGTGGTCAACTATCTGGAAGAAAGAATCTGAACAACAGCCCCGCTTTTGTTCAAGAGAGTGTGAGGATAAGAAAAATGGCGAACGATAAGAAAAAGATGGTTGAGGCGATCACCGCACAGGAGGTCGACTTTGCCCAGTGGTATACCGACATCTGCACGAAGGCCGAGCTGGTCGAGTATTCCAGCGTCAAGGGCTTTGTGGTGCTGCGCCCCTATGGCTACGCCATCTGGGAAAATATCCAGAAAAATCTGGACGCCCGCTTCAAGGCGACCGGCCATGAGAATGTGGCCATGCCCGTGCTGATCCCCGAGAGCCTGCTCAAGAAGGAGGGCGAACTGGTCAACGGCTTTGCCCCCGAGGTTGCGTGGGTCACGGCCGGCGGCAGCGACCCGCTGGAGGAGCGCCTTGCGGTGCGCCCCACCAGCGAGACGATGTTCTGCGACCATTTCAGCCATGTGCTGCACTCCTACCGCGACCTGCCCATGCTGTACAACCAGTGGTGCAGCGTCGTCCGCTGGGAGAAATCTACCCGCCCGTTCCTGCGCACCCGTGAGTTCTGGTGGCAGGAGGGCCATACCATCCATGAGACCGCCGAGGAGGCCAAGGCCGAGACTGAGCAGCAGCTGAACTGCTACGCTGACTTTGCCGAGCATGACCTGTGCATCCCGTGCTGAAGGGCCGCAAGACCGAAACAAGGAAAAAGTTTGCCGGTGCGGAGGCGACCTACACCATCGAGGCTATGATGAAGGACGGCAAGGCCCTGCAGTGCGGCACGAGCCACTACTTCGGCGACAAGTTCAGCCGCGCCTACGATGTGACCTTTACCGGCCGTGACAATACGCTGCAGTATCCGTTCCAGACCTCCTGGGGTGCATCCACCCGCCTGATCGGCGCCATCATCATGACCCACGGCGATGATGACGGCCTGATCCTGCCCCCGGCCATCGCGCCCATTCAGGTCGTGATCGTGCCGGTGGCCGCCCACAAGCCGGTGTGCTGGACAAGTGCCGCGAGCTGGCTGCTGAGATCGGCCAGTATGCCCGCGTCAAGCTGGATGACAGCGACAAGCAGCCCGGCTGGAAGTTTGCCCAGTGGGAGATGAAGGGCGTGCCCGTCCGCCTTGAGATCGGCCCCCGCGACATCGAAAACGGCCAGTGCGTGCTGGTCCGCCGCGACACCCGCGAGAAGCAGTTTGTCAAGTTTGAGGATCTGGCCACGGCCATCCCCGCTGCCATGGAGGCTCTGGCAAAGGACCTGTATGAGCGCGCACTGCAGAACCGCGAGCGCCGCACCTACAGCGCCACCACGATGGAGGAGGTCAAGCAGATCGCCAAGGAGCACACCGGCTTTATCAAGACGATGTGGTGCGGCGACCTCGCCTGCGAGGAGGCCATGAAGAGCGAGCTGGTCTGTCCAGCCGCTGCATGCCCTTTGCGCAGGAGCAGCTGAGCGATGTCTGCCCGGTCTGCGGCAAGCCCGCCCAGAAGATGGTTGTCTGGGTCGTATCGTACTAATAAAAGGGATGCTGCAAGGCATCCCTTTTCTTGTATATCCTGTAGGGAGCGGATTCCATATCCGCCCGAACCGTGCAGCCACCTGATGGGCGGATAGGGAATCCGCCCCTACGATATGATGATGAAAATCTTACTTGCAACACTTCTGATTTACGCCCTCAGTCTGGTTCTCACGGCGGTGGGCAGCCGGTTGGCGGGGCGCTGCACTACCTGGTGCTGTGCGCTGCTTGGTCTGCCTTGGGGTCGTGGGGGGCACAGTTACGCCCCTTTGTCTGGCACTGCCGCAGCTGGTGCTGGCCTTCCTCGCTGCAGGCATGTCGGTCACGGCGCTGGCGGTCGGCACAGCACTGGCCGGTGCCGTCACCAATCTGGGGCTGGCGCTGGCTGTCTGCCTGCTCAGCCGCCGCCGGTATGCTGTGGCTGACCGCGATGAGCTTTGCCGCAAGGCCGTGCTGCTGCTGGCCGCCTGCGGTGTGCTGGCGGTCTTTGTGCGGGACGGTGAGCTTAGCTACACCGGCACCGGCCTGCTGATGGGGCTGTTTGTGCTGTTCGTGCTGACAAGCATCGTCTTTCAGCACAGGTTCACCTACGGTGAGACGATCGAGGTGCTCTCCACCTCGGAGGAAACGCCACGCCGGCGGCTGGATGCGCAGAGGTACGGCTATACCGCTCACACGATGGCCTTCCCGGTCATGAGCATCTGGAACGCGCTGAAAAATCTGGCCGGTGTGCTGGGCGGGCTGGCGCTGCTCTTTTCCGGGGCACGGGCGCTGGTCTACAGCGCCACAACGCTGGCCAACCTGACCGGCACGATTCAGGCCCTCTGGGCGGCAACGCTCATCAGTCTGGGGTTCTGCATCCCGCTGCTGGTCGAGGCGCTTGACCACCCGCTCGGCTCGGTCTGGAAGAGGTTCTCGATCCGCTGCCGGTACTACCCGCCGGATTCACTGCCTGTTCAGCTGCTGAACAGCGCAATTTTAAACCTGACGCTGGCGCTGCCGCTTTCCAGCCTGATGTACCGCCACAGACTGCCGGTGGGTGCCCAGTTCCGCAGCTATGAGGTCCCGGTCTGCGCCGCCATGGCGCTGGTGCTGCTGCTGCCGCCGCTGTGCAAACACAAGCTCAAGCGCTGGCAGGGCGGCGCATGTCTGGTGCTGTATATTCTCTATCTGGCCGCCGTGCTGCTGCTGCCGCTGGCGGGCGCGTAAGAAAAGTCGTAGGGGAGGGATTTATCCCTCCCGGGCGCGTTTCCGCTGCCGCAAACTTTGCCGGAGGGGTCAAGACCCCACCCTACAATGCTCTTCCGGACGGTCTGTAGGGAGCGGTCTTGACCCCTCCGGAGCACTTGGCGGTTGCTGCAAGGTTCCCGGGAGGGATAAATCCCTCCCCTACAAGCAAAAATACAGCCCTTGATTCGTGGTTGAATCAAGGGCTGTTACTATTTTTACTTTTTTAACGCTGCGCAGGCTTCTTTGATGATCTCCCGCTCCACAAAATGCTCCTTTTTGCCGTGGATGATCTGGTAATCCTCGTGACCTTTACCTGCAAACAGAACGATGTCGCCGGGCTGTGCCATCTTTACGGCCGCATAGATCGCCTCGCGGCGGTCGGTGATGCAGGTATAGGGGGCATCCGGGGGCATATAGCTGGCAATGTCGCGGATGACATCCTCCGGCGGCTCGTTGTCCGGATTGTCGCTTGTGATGACGGTGTAGTCGGCATATCTGCCGGAGGCCTCGGCCAGCTCGCGGCGGCGGACCTGCGTGCGGCCGCCGACCGAGCCGAACACGCAGATCAGGCGGTGCGGATTGTAGGCGCGCAGCGTCTGCAGAGCGCTGGTCAGCGAGAGACCGTTGTGGCTGTAGTCCACGATAAAGGTGCGGCCGGGCAGCCCCTCCACAACCTCAAACCGGCCCTGCACAGGGGTGTGGGCCAATGTGGCGGAAGCCTGCGCGGGCATTACGCCGAATGCCCCGCACAGTGCGATGGCGCACAGCGCATCGGACGCGCTGAACGCGCCGGGGGACATGACCCTCAACATGGGTGCTCTGCCCGGCATGGCGGCAGACAAAATCAATGCCCAGCGCGGTGCTGCTGCGATACTGTGCCAGCATCACGCCGCGGTAGTCAGCCTCGGCCTTAATGCCAAAGCTGACCTGCTCACCACGAAAGCCATCGCGCATGAAATCGCTGTAAGGGTCATCTGCATTGTAAACCATCGTGCGGGCGTTGTATTCGGCAAACAGGCGGTGTTTTGCGCATTTGTAGTCCTCAAAATCCGGGTGCTCGCCGGGGCCGATGTGATCCTCCGACAGGTTCGTAAAGGCCACGACCTCAAACGGAACGCCGTCCACGCGATGGTGGCGCAGGGGCCTGACTGCTGCCCTCCAATACCCAGTGATGCACACCGGCGTCCAGCATCTTCCGGAACAGGCGGTGCAGCTCAAGGCTTTCGGGGGTGGTGTTGGCGGTGGCCTCGTGGCAGCCGGCAATATCCACACCGTTTGAGCCAATGTAGGCGCAGGGCAGGCCGGCCTCGGTCATGATCGCGGCGGTCAGCAGCGCGGTCGTGGTCTTTTGCCCTTTTGCCGGTAATGCCGATCAGGTGCAGCTTATCGGCAGGGTTGCCGTAGAAATCCGCCCCGATAACGGCCAGCGCAGCGCGGGTGTCGGTCAGTGACGATTTGCACAGCATCGGCGGGCAGGTCGAGTGTGTGTTCCACCAAAAAAGGTACGGCAGCCGTTTTGATAGGCACTGGCGGCGTAGGTATGGCCGTCAGCCACGCACCCACCAGGCAGACGAACAGCGAACCGGCCGCCGCCTTGCGGGAGTCGTAGGTGATGGCGGTGATATCCATGTCGGATGCGTCGGTGTGGGGATATGTTTGATAAGGTCGTTGAGTTTCATGAAAAACTTCCCTTTTTTATTAAAAAGCCTTCCCCTAAAGGAAGGTGGCCGCAGGCCTGCGGGCCGGATGGGGCCTTTCGGGGCCGAAGGCGTGGCCGCCCGCTTAATTGGGCGTACATCGGCAGACATGCCCCTCATCAGTCCGCTATCGTGCTTCTCCAAAGGGGAGATTATCTTTATTCTGTACCGGGTAATATGTCTTAAGCTTAAACTGCCTTCTCAGCTGCTCCAGCACGCAGGCGTAGCGCAACCGGGTTCCACATAAGGTCAGGCTTGTAGAGCAGGCTGCATGCTCCTTGCCCCTGGGCCTTCAGCGCCTTGGCGCGGGCGATGTCCTTGTCCTCGGTGTAGGTGAAGGCCACCTGCGCCGGCACATGATGCCAAGAACACCTCGTTCTTGTTCAGCACACAGTCTGTGCCGCCGTCATTCCACTTTTCCACGACCAGCCGGGCAATATTCATGCCGGTGGCCGTGACATAGTAGCTGCGGCGGCCCCTGACGCAGGGTTGATCTCAAACACGCGGTAGTCGCCGGGGTGCCGCTGTACTTGATGTCAAAGTTGGAGAAGCCGGTGTAGTGGCAGGCCTCCAGCATTTGCGGATATTCTCGACCAGCGGCAGGGAGGTCGTATCCTCGCTGACGATGGCGGCATGGTTGCCAAGGCCATGGGGGTATGCTCCCTCGACCATCGTGTGCCCCCTAAGCACATCGCGCGGACCTTGCCGTTCTCGTCCGAGAAGGCGGTCAGCACCGCATATGGTCATCGCCGCCCGGGACCAGCTTCTGCAGCAGCATCCGGTCAGGGTAGCCGCTTGCGTAGACGGTGCGCACGATCTCGGCGGCCTCGGCAGGGGTGGCGGCGGTGTGTAGACCTTCTTCATCGTGTCAAAGGGGTGCTTCCAGTAGTCAACGCTGGAGGACGGCTTGACGATGATGGGATAGGCAAAGCCCAGCTTTTCCGCGGTCAGCTCGGCGGCGTCCACCGGGGCAGTCAGGATCTTGGTGTCCGGGTAGGGGGATGCCGAACTTGTCGCAGACCTCGTAGAACTCGGCCTTTTTCTGGATCGAGCCGTACAGGTCAGCGGCGGGGCCGGGGGCGATATACTCTCGGTCAGCTCGGCCTTGCGGCGGATGAGCATGGCGGCGTAGTCATCGGTGCAGCCAAATAGGTAAAGGCGCTTACCCTTATGCTGTGCGGCAAAGTCATGCAGAATACGCAGCATGGTATCCTCGGTGTCCATAGCGGGCACGGTGGTAAAGTGTGTACGAGCTTGGAATACTTTGTCGGCGCCATCGGGTAGCGGCCATAGGCATAGCTCTCGACGCCGTAGGCCTCGTGGAACGCACGGGCAAAGTTGTAGCAGTTCAGGTCTGCACCAAGGAATACAGGGATAATGTCGGACATGGGAAAGTACATCTCCAATTTTCTAAAATAGGCTTCCCCCTCGGGGAAAGCTGTCCGCGAAGCGGACTGATGAGGGGCGAACCTGTTGTGGAAAAACCGTTTTTTTGAGCGGGGGCAGCGACGCGATCCACCATCCGGCCCTTTATCCACCTTTTTGTCCCCAAAGGCTCATACGCATCAAACTTCTCAAAGAACTGCTCATGCCATGTTAAGAAGGTGTAGGCAGTCCAGATCTTGCGGCGCTCGTGCTTGGGGTCGTTCAGCATGGCAACCAGCTTGTCCTGGTCGAAATACTCGGCGGCCACATCGCTGGTAAAGCTCTTGCGCACCTTGGCGGAAAACTCCGGGTCCTCCAGCCACTTGGCAATCGGCACCGGGAAGCCCTTCTTGGTGCGGTTGGCCCACGCGTCGGGCAGGGTCTTGTTGGCGGCGGTGCGCAGCACGGCCTTGGTGTCGCCGCGCAGCTTGTAGCTGTCGGGGTAGGCCTGCGCCTCGCGCAGAACCTCGCGGTCAAGGTAGGGCACGCGCAGCTCCAGACTGTGGGCCATGCTCATCTTGTCGGCCTTCAGCAGGATGTCGCCGGGCAGCCAGAGGTTCAAATCAAGGTACTGTTTCTTTTCCAGCTCACTCAGGTCTTTCACGCGGTCATAAATCGGCGCGGCAACCTCGCGGGCTGTGGGGCCGACGCGGTACTTCGGCTTCAGAATGTCATAGGCGTCCTTCTCCTCAAAGACGTGTGCCTGCCCGATAAACCAGTCCTCGGGGCGGCCGCTGCCCTTGATGATGAAGTCATGCCCCTTGAAGTAGGGCAGCTGCTGGCTCACATCGCTGGCCAGATGGCGCAGCGGGGCGGGCACGTGCTTGTACTTCTGCATCAGCGGGGTGTCGGCATACCACTCATAGCCCGCGTAGATTTCGTCCGCGCCCTCGCCGGAAAGCACAACCGTGACGTGCTGGCGTGCCAGCTGGCAGAGGAAATACAGCGGCACGCTGGACGGATTGGACTGGGGCTCGTCCATGTGGTACTGGATGTCCGCAAAGGCGTCCAGGCACTGCTCCTTGGTCAGCATTTCGCGGTAGTTCTTGATGCCCAGCTTCTGGGAGAGCTCCCCCGCCTCGGTGGTCTCGTCAAACTTGTGGGTGCCGTCCGGGCTGGCAAAGCCGACCGAGAAGGTCTCATCGGGCATCAGGCAGGCGGTGATATAGCTGGAATCCACGCCGCCGGACAGGAAAGCGCCCAGCTTGACATCGCTGATGCGGTGGGCGGCAACACTCTCGCGCACGCGGGCATCAATCTGGTCGGCCGCGGCCTCATAGGAGAGGGTGGTGGGGTGGCGGAAATCCACATCCCAGTAGCGCTCAATGTGCATCTGACCGTCCTTGTAGGTGAACCAGTGCGCCGGGGGCAGCTTGTAGGTCCCCTTGAAGAAGGTCTCGCTCATGGCGCTGTACTGGAAGGTCAGGTAGGGGCGCAGTGCCTCGGCGTTGACCTCGCGGCGGAAGCCCGGGTGCTCGAGCAGGCTCTTGATTTCGCTGCCGAACAAAAGCTCGCCCGCGTCGGTCTGGGTGTAGTAGAACGGCTTGATGCCGAAAATATCGCGTGCGCCGTACATTTCGTTGGTCTTGGTATCCCACACGACAAAGGCAAACATACCGCGCAGCATACCGGCCAGCTTGGTGCCGTACTCCTCATAGCCGTGGATGATGACCTCGGTGTCGCAATGAGTCTTGAAGATGTGGCCCTTGGCCTGCAGCTCGGTGCGCAAATCCATAAAGTTATAAATCTCGCCGTTGAAAACGCAGACAACCGTGCCATCCTCATTGTACATGGGCTGCTTGCCTGCAGCCAGGTCAATGATGCTCAGGCGGCGGAAGCCCAGTGCAATGGCGGTGCGGGGATCCTCGCCGCTGATGTGATACCCTCCATATCGGGACCGCGGTGAATGATGCGGTCGGCCATTTTGTGCAGGATGGCCTCGCGCTGTTCACGCAGACCGGTAAAGCCAACAAAACCACACATAGGTTCATTCCCTTTCGTATATAGAACAATTAGACAGAATTTTACTTATATATTTGTATATTGTACCACAGATGCAGGGAAAAGAAAAAGTATGCCCGCAAAATATTCAGCAAAATGTAGGGGCGGGCTCTGCTCCGCCCGGTAAGCTGCCGCAGCCACTATGTTTGCGGGTCATCCGCCGACCCTACAACCGTAGGGGCGCATTCCCAGATCACAGATCAAAAGAGAGATAGAGTGGCAGTTCGCTGGCGCGAAGGGTTTAACAGATTGGCGAGGGTTCTGCCGTGATCCGGCGATAGCCTAAAGGTAAATCCGTTTAACAGATGCATATTTGTCTTCTTTCTGGGTTCAAATCATGAAATTTTTTACGGGTTTATCTCGGTGGTGACCTTTGTCGGTCTTGCCCTCGCCGTCCAGCGCTTTTAGGTAGTCCTCCAGCGTGTGCCATGCCAGCACGGCGCACTTGACGCGGGCGGGCACGTGGGCGATGCCCTGCAGGGCAGCCACGTCCTCCAGATCGTCCAACTCCTCGGGCGTGATTTTGCCTTTAATCATCTGGAAATACAGGCTGATTAAGCGGTGGGCGTCCTCCACGGTGCGGCCCCTTCACAAGGTCAATCATCAGGGAGGCAGACGCCTGCGAAATCGCACAGCCGCTGCCGATGAAACCGGCGTCCTCAATTTTGCCGTCTTTCACGCGCAGCTGCAGCGTGATATCGTCGCCGCAGCTGGGGTTGACGCCCTCCAGGCTGTGGGTGGCGCACTCCACGGGGTGTCGGTTCTCCTTGCTGCGGCTGTTTTCGGTAATGATCTGGGTATACAGTTCGTTCAGGTTCACAGGCCCATCACCTTTCTGACATTTTCAAGATTTTCCAGCAGGGCGTCCACGTCCTCGGGCGTGTTGTAAATCGCCACACTGGCGCGGCAGCAGCTGCCGATGCCCAGGTACTCCATCAGGGGCTGGGCGCAGTGATGTCCGGCGCGCACGGCCACGCCGCCCGCGTCCAGAATGGTTGCTACATCGTGGGGGTGCACCTCGTTGACATTGAAGCTGACAACGCCGTAGCGGCCCTCAGCCACCGGCTCACCATAGACGGTCAGCCACGGCATGGCGCGCATACCGGCCAGCATACGGTCAAGCAGCATGTGCTCATGCTCCTCCATGGCCTGCCAGCCGATGCCCTTCATGTAGTCGATGGCGGCGGCAAAGCCGACCTCGCCGCCGACGTTGCGGGTACCGGCCTCAAACTTGCGGGGACCATCGGCCCAGGTGGCACCGCTCTCATGCACAGCGGCAATCATATCGCCGCCGCTCAGGAACGGGGGCATTTTTTCCAGCAGTTCGGCGCGGGCGTACAGCGCGCCGACGCCCATCGGGGCATACAGCTTGTGGGCGGAGCAGGCCGCAAAATCCACATCCAGCTTCTTCACGTCCACCGGGGTGTGGGGTGCGCTCTGGGCGCAATCCAGCACCACCACAGCACCCACGGCGTGGGCGCGTTTGACAATCTCCTCCACGGGGGCACGCAGGCCCAAGACGTTCGAGACCATCGCCACCGCGACAACCTTTGTCTTGGAAGTAATTTTCTTGTCGAGCTCCTCGGTGGTCAGGCGGCCGTTCTCGCCGGGGTACATATAGACCAGCTTTGCGCCGGTGGCCTTGGCCACGCGCTGCCACGGAACCATATTGGAGTGGTGCTCCGCCACGGAAATGACGATTTCGTCACCCTCGTGAAGAAAGTTCATACCGTAGCTGTAGGCAACCAGGTTCAGGCTCTCGGTGGTGTTCTGGGTAAAGACGATTTCATCGTCCTCGGCGTTGAAGAACTGCGCCACGGTGTGGCGGGCCCCCTCGTGGGCATCGGTGGCGCGCATAGCCAGCTCATAGACGCCGCGGTGGGGGTTTGCGTTCTCTTTATTATAGTAGTTGACCACCGCGTTCAGAACCTGCGTGGGGTGCTGGGTGGTGGCGGCACTGTCCAGATAGACAAGGCGCTTGCCGTTTTCGTCTGCGGCCAGAATGGGAAAATCAGCCGTCCAGTTCATCGTTCAGCCTCCCTGCAACATTTTCACGTACCTCGTCCTGCAAGTCCGCCAGCGGAATCTTGTCGATGGCCGGGGCAAAGCGGGCGTCCACCATCAGGCGGCGGGCCTGCGCCTCGCTCAATCCGCGGGAGCGCAGATAGTAGAGCTTGTTCTCGTCCAGACGGCCCACGGAGGCGGCGTGCTGGCCCTCGACCTCCTCCTCACCGCAGAGGATAAGGGGTGCCGTGCGGTTGCGGGCGTTGGGGCTGAACAGCAGCACGTCCTCGCTCTCATGGCCGACACCACGCTTGGCACCGCGACGGAAATCGACCGTGCCGCGCAGAATTTTGTCGGCGTGGCCGGTCAGCACACCGGCGGTGTGCATCTCGCACAGGGTGTCCTTGCCGGTGTGGACGGAAACATCATTGAAGTCCAGCACATCGCTGCCGGAGCCAAAGTAGACAGCGTCCAGATCGTACTCGCACTTGTTGTGGTCCAGCACGGCGCGGGTGCCGCAGGCGGTCACAGCGCCGCCCAGCTCAATGCGGACCTGCTCCACGCGGGCGGAGGCGGCCTCCTCAATCGCAACGGCGTTCCAGCGGCGGGCCTGATTGCCCAGCAGCTGCACCTGCACCAGAGTCACATGGGCGTTTTCCGCCGCACGGATGCGGGTCAGGTTGGCGGAAACGCCGTTCTCGGCATCGCCGCGCACAACCTGCACCACGGTCAGGCTGCTGCCTGCGGCAGCGTCCACCGTCAGATAGGTCAAAGCGTGGGGATGGTCGGCATCCAGCTTCGTCTCAAAGACAACCGGCGCATCGGCGGTGCCGCTGACGGCCAGATGGTTCACAAGGTTGGCGTTCTCAGCCAGCCAGCTGTCGGCCTCGGGGCCCATGCCGCTTTCCGCAAAATGGGCAAAGTCAGCCTCGGCGGGGGCGGTCACGCCTGCAGGCAGGGCAGGGGAGAGCGCGGCGGCCTTGGCCCAGCCCCCGGCGGGCACACCGGGCAGCGCCGCGGACGCCGGTGCATAGTTCACGCCCAGCGGGTTCCAGGTGGAAACCGGCAGGCGGTTCATGGTAGAATTCATAAGCAATAATCACCTGTTATTTTAACTATTGGTAATCAATATTACTGGCAGATAGGCAAATAAGAAATAATAAATAATAAATAATAAAAATGGTGGAGTTTTCTCCCTGCGGTCGAAAACGAATTTTTGACGTGAGGGTATTGGCAAGGATTTATTATTTCTTATTTTTTATTTATTATTTCTGACGCGGCAGCGTCAGCCAATGCTTCCCTTCATCTCCAGATGAATCAGGTTGTTCATCTCCACCGCGTATTCCACCGGCAACTCCTTGGCGATGGGCTCGGCAAAGCCGCCGACGATCAGGGCGCGGGCGTCCTCCTCGGTCATACCGCGGCTCATCAGGTAGAAGATGGCCTCCTCACTGATGCGGCCAATCTTGGCCTCATGCCCGACGTCCACTGCGTCACAGCGGATGTCCATGGCGGGAATCGTGTCGGAACGGCTGCGGTCGTCCAGCATCAGCGATTCGCAGCTCACGCTGGATTTGCTGCCCTTGGCGTTCGGCAGCACCACACAACAGAAGAGCGGAAGTTGGAAACGCCGCCGTCGCGGGCAATGCTCTTGGTGGAGATATGGCTGGTGGTGTTCGGTGCAGCGTGGACAACCTTGGCGCCGGTGTCCAGATCCTGCCCGGCACCCGCAAAGGTGATGCCGGTGAACTCCATGCGGGCGCCCTCGCCCTGCAGGACGCTCATCGGGTACAGACAGCCGGTGTGGGAGCCGAACGAGCCGGAAACCCACTCAATCGTGCCGCCCTTTTCCACCTTGGCGCGCTTGGTGTTCAAGTTGTACATATTCTTGGACCAGTTCTCAATCGTCGAGTACCGCACACGGGCACCCCTCGCCGACGAAAATCTCCACGCAGCCGGCATGGAGGTTCGCCACGTTGTACTTCGGGGCGGAGCAGCCCTCGATGAAGTGCAGGTATGCGCCCTCGTCCACAATAATCAGGGTGTGCTCGAACTGGCCCCGCGCCGGGGGCGTTCAGGCGGAAGTAGGACTGCAGGGGAATGTCCACATGCACGCCCGCGGGGGACATAGACGAAGGAACCGCCGCTCCACACAGCGCCGTGCAGCGCCGCAAACTTGTGGTCAGTGGGGGGCACGCACTTCATAAAGTGCTCCTTCACCATATCGGCGTAGGGGCCGGTCAGTGCGCTTTCCATATCGGTGTAGACAACACCCTGCGCGGCAACCTCCTCCTTGACGTTGTGGTAGACGACCTCGGAGTCATACTGTGCGCCGACACCGGCCAGGCTGGAACGCTCGGCCTGCGGGATGCCCAGACGCTCAAAGGTGTTCTTGATGTCATCGGGAACCTCGCTCCACTTGCCGCGCATCTCGGTGTTGGGGCGCACATAGGTGACGATGTTGCTCATATCCAGCCCGGCCAGGGACGGACCCCAGTTGGGAATGGACATTTTATTATAGGTGTCCAGCGCCTTCAGGCGGAATTCACGCATCCACTCGGGGTCGTGCTTTTCCTCAGAAATCTTCTCGACGATTTCTGCCGTCAGGCCGGAATTGACCTCAAATGCCGCGTTGACCTTGTCCTTGATGTCATAGACACTGCGGTCAACCTCAGCTACCTCGGTCTTTTCAGTCTCGAAGGCTCTCATTTTGCTTCGTCCTCCTTCAGGGCGGTGAAGCCTTCCTCAATAATCTCATTGACCAGGCTGCCGTCACCGGTGCGCACAATGCGGGCATCGTCCAGCACATGGACGTAATCGACCTGCAGGCCCTCCAGAATCTTGGCGTTGTGGGTGATGATGATGAGGGCATTGTCCGCGTTGTGGTAGGCCTTGATGCCGCTGGCCACGGTCTTGACGGCGTCAACGTCGAGGCCGGAGTCGGTCTCATCCAGCAGGGCCAGCGCGGGCTTGAGCATGAGCAGCTGCAGAATCTCAGCCTTCTTCTTCTCACCGCCGGAGAAACCAACGTTCAGATAACGGTCGGCGTAGGACGGGTCCATGTTCAGGGCCTCCATCTGGGCGGCCATCTCATGGCGGAACTTCATGACCTTGACCGGCTTGCCGGTCACAGCGCCGGCCGCCGTGCGCAGGAAGCTCTCCAGCGTGATGCCGGGAATTTCCTCCGGCGTCTGGAAAGACAGGAACATACCGGCGCGGGCGCGGACGTCCGCGGTCTCGTGGGTGATATCCTGCCCGCGGAAGATAATCTGGCCGCGGGTGACGGTGTAGCGGGGGTCGCCCATCAGGGCGCTCATCAGGGTGGACTTGCCGGCGCCGTTGTGGCCCATCAGAACGTGGGTCTCGCCGGCGTTTACGGTAAGGTTCAAGCCGTCGAGAAGAACCTTGTTTTCCTCACCGACAACGACCTGTAAATCTTTGACTTCCAGCAGCGGGCTGCTCATGGAAAAAACACCTCCAAGTGGTATAAACCGGGATATGGGCACAAGTGTCCCCCCGGATAGTTTTGCTCTACCGAACTATACTATACTATTTTTATAGGGATTGCAAGAGGAAACTGCAAGAAAGTGGCACAGAACGGTAAAAAAGGCCAATTTTCGGGCGAGTGGCAGCAAAACAAAAAGGCTTGAAGCGGTTGCTTCAAGCCTTGATGGCTGCCCCAGTCCGACTTGAACGGACGACACCCTGATTAACAGTCAGGTGCTCTAACCAACTGAGCTATGGGGCAATATTCAATTTGTCTGCCGTCAGGCGACTTTATTATTATAGCGGCATCCGGGCCGGTTGTCAATAGAGAAAACCGAAAAACATCGAAATTTTGTGCGGGCAGGGGCGCACAAAAAAATCGGCTGAAGCGCTTGCTTCAACCGATTCTGAAATGGAGCGGCCGACGAGGCTCGAACTCGCTACCTCCACCTTGGCAAGGTGGCGCTCTACCAGATGAGCTACGGCCGCATAAAAAAATCACCGAGATGGTCGGTGATTTTTTGTTGGCTGCCCCAGTCCGACTTGAACGGACGACACCCTGATTAACAGTCAGGTGCTCTAACCAACTGAGCTATGGGGCAATAACTTTGCGTCTGTGTCAGACGACGCTAATTATTATAGCGATGTTGGTAGGGTTTGTCAATAGCTTTTTCAAAAAAATGTAAAAACGGAGAGTAATATTCTGAAAAACACTTGAGATTTTTGGGAAAATCTGCTATGATACTACTGTATATTTATGGGGCAGGGGGATTTATATCCTTTTTTGCTTTAGAAATTATGGAAGGAGGGGCTTGACAATGATACGCAAAGGTGCGAAAATGGGCTCGGCTCGGCTCGGCTCGGCTCGGCTCGGCTCGGCTCGGCTCGGCTCGGCTCGGCTCGGCTCGGCTCGGCTCGGCTCGGCAGTAGTATTGCGCCTTTTTCAGTGTGTCAAGCTCTATTACATTAAATTATTGTGTAAAAATCCGGAAGCAGGGTGAACTATGCCCTGTTTTCGGATTTTTTCTTTGTGGGAAGGGGATTACTGCTGAAACTTTACGCCTAAATGTCAGGTGTTGCGAATGCTTCAATCTATTTTATCGGTACACTTACTGCGGCAACAATTTTTAATGACTTAGACACACAGGAGGAATGAAAATGAAGAAAAAAGTTCTTAGCTTCCTGCTAACGCTTTGCCTTGTCATGACTTTCGTGCCAATGGCAGCGTTTGCTGAAGGACCCGACAAAATCTCAATCACAACAGTAGATGAGCTTTTGCAATTTGCAAAAGCTGTGGACAATGGCGAATATGATGGTAAAACAGATGCGGTTGTATCACTTGATGCAGATTTGGATTTGACAGGTGTTGCGTGGAAACCGATTGGCAGCGTATTTGCTGCTGATGGAACTCTGCTGCATCACTTCAGCGGCAAATTTTACGGAAATGGGCATACGATTTCCAATTTAGATTTTTCCGAAAACTATGGAAAGACAGAGTATCCGTCTTTCGGATTTTTCAGTGAGGTTTACGGCGCTGAAATTTCCGGTTTGACAATTCAAGGCAAGCTGGATGTGTCCAATTCAGGGTATGTCTATTTTGGAACGGTAGCGGGCGTTGCAGCAGACAGCAAAATTTCTGACTGCGTTTCGGATGTGTCGTTCACGGATACAACCGAATATATTAACGGTACTGTGGCTCTGTGCGGATATGCGATAAATAGCACAATTGAATACTGCCAAAACAAGGGAAATTTTTCAATAACGAAGGATGTCAGCTCTTTTCAGATGGGCGGTATCGTAGGTCTTGCTCAAAACAGTACCGTACAGTATTGTGCTAATACAGGCAATATAACCTCTTGGACACCTTGTACCGGCGGAATAGTTGGGCAGTTGTTTCAAAACTCAAAGATTATCAATTGTTATTCCACCGGGGGAATGGCCCCTCTTGGCAATGGAACTACGGATTTCGGCGGCATTGCAGGTACAGTTGGCGCAGGTACAGAAATCAGACATTGCTATTTCGCTGGTGAAATGGATTTATCTCAATATACTGCCACTACACCTTATAAGCGTTTAGGCGGTATTGCAGGCGGTGTTTCTTCTGATACACCTGCTTTTGAAAACAATTATTTCGTGGAAACTGAAAATGTCCCGGCTTGCTTTAAGTATCAGGATGCTGGAACAGCAAAGACCCTTGAATATATGAAAACCGAGGATTTTTGTAATGAAATCAATGCTGCCGGTGGCAATTATCGATTTAATTCAAATGGCACACCTATTCTGCCAGCACCGAAATATGCAGTTTCTTTTGTTGTAACACCTACCGAACTGACAAATGTTATCATCAAAGTGAACGGTCAGGAAGTAACAAACCCCGCCAATTTGGAGGCAGGTACTTACCCTGTCGAAGTAAGCGCAGATAATTGCGAGGGTTTTAATTCCAATATTACGATTACGGCTGATACAGCAACTCATACGCAGACCATTGCAATGACTTATTTACCTGCCGACTACACCAATGTCGATGCAGCCATTGCCAAGGCAAAGGCTTTGAAGAAGGATGACTACAAGGATTTCTCTGCTGTGGAAACCGCCGTCAATGCTGTTGTCCGTGACAAGAACATCACTGAACAGAGCGCAGTTGATGCAATGGCGAAAGCTATTGAAGATGCGATTGCCGCCCTGCAATACAAGGACGCCGACTACACCAAGGTTGATGCAGCCATTGCCAAAGCAAATGCACTAAACAAGGACAACTACAAGGACTTCTCCGCTGTGGAAACCGCCGTCAATGCCGTTGTCCGTGGTAAAAACATTACCGAGCAGAGCGAAGTGGATGCTATGGTAAAGGCTATCGAAGATGCCATTGCAGCCTTGCAGTACAAGGACGCTGGCAAGACCACGCCGACACCTGCCGCAACGCCCGCGCCGACTCCCGCTGCGACAACCGCGCCTCAGAGCACCATTCCGCAGACCGGCGACACAAGCAACCCGGCTCTGTTGGTTGTCCTTATGCTGGTCAGCGGTAGTGCGGCCATTGGAACAGCCGTTGTTGCCGGCAAGAAAAAGCACAACAGATAACTGAACAGCAACCTATTCGCTCTATCTTCCGAGCAAGACAAAAGCGCCGTAGCAATACGGCGCTTTTTTGTTACCCAGAAGCGACAACCAGCGGCAAGCAGCAAACGGCGGTAAGGATACCTCCGCTGTCTTGATTTGCAAAAAGCTGTCATGACTTATTCAGATTTCTCGCAATGACTTTGGCTGCCTCTGCCACATTAAGAGGCTTGGAAATATGACCGTTCATGCCCGCATCCAGAGAGGTCTGCACATCCTCCGCAAAAGCGTTGGCCGACAGTGCAATGATGGGGATTTCTTCTGCATCCGGGCGTTCCGCCTGCATGGCGCGGATGGCTTTTGCTGCCTGCAGTCCGTCCATTTTCGGCATCATAATGTCCATCAGGATAATATCATAGGTACCCGCCGGGTGATTGGCAAACAGGTCGACAACCTCCTGCCCGTCCGCCGCATGGGTTACAATCATCCCCGAATCCTTTAACAGTATCGTGGCAAGCTCGGCGTTCAAATCGTTATCCTCTGCCAGAAGCACCTTGATCCCTTTCAGGCTTTTGTGCTTTGCCGGCTTCTTTGTTTCTTCGACCTTTTCAGAGCTTGTCAGCTCCATGGGGATTTCCACGGTAAAGGTCGTGCCGACTCCCTTTTTGCTTTCCACCGCAATGGTTCCGCCCATCAATTCTACATATCTCTTTGCGATGGGCATACCCAGACCTGTGCCTTTATACTGCGTTCTTGCGTCGTTTTTCTCCTGTTCGAATTCGTCAAAGAGCTTTGTCAGGAATTCCTCGCTCATACCGACACCGGTATCCTGAACTCGATAGCAAACCACCCTGTGCTGTGCATCAGCTCCCGGACGGTTGCTCACATCCAGACGGATCGTACCGCCGTCATTGGTGAATTTTACGGCGTTGTTCAGGATGTTGACCAGAATCTCCCGGATGCGGACAGGCTCCGTCATGACATAGGGATTTTCCATCGGTTCACGGTGTACCTCAAAGTTCAGGCTCCGGTTCAGAAGGGTACCGTTTATGATTTCAACTGCACTATCCGTAACGGCGGTGATATCCGCCGGAACCGGGGAGAATACCACCTTTCCGCTTTCGATGCGGCTCAGATCCAGTATATCATTCAACAGGGACAGCAGATGATCCGAGCTGTCCTCGATTTTTTTCAGGCAGTTGTGGATTTCGGGTACAGAATCCTGATGCAACGCGATATTCGTAAAGCCGATGATGGCATTCATCGGGGTACGGATATCGTGGGACATATTGGAAAGGAAAACACTTTTTGCTTTGCTGGCGGCCTGCGCCTGCTCTGCAAGGGTGGTCATTTCTTCCGCTTTCTGCTGGGCGGCAAGCTGTAATTTTCTGCGCGTCTGCAAACGGCTCATAATAAGGATCAGCGTGACCGCCATACACGAGATAAATACGATGATAAGGAAAGCCGCAACCGGATGCAGGCGGAGCATATCTGCAAAGGTCAGATTTGTCGCTTTATATGCGGTGTACTGTGCCGCAAGATCCTCGACAAGATTCTCCGGCATCGCGTACATTGCCTTTGTCAGGATACCTGCCAGTGCGTGATTTTCCTTGGAGGAAACCACCATGCGGTAGCTGAAGGTGGGCTGTTCCAGCGGCGTATAGGTCATGGTGCCTGTCGTGTCGCCGTTGATAAACGCCTGCGCCATATAATAGTAGACAAACGCTGCATCCGCCTTGCCGTCACGGACAGCTCCATCATCTCCTGACGGGTACTGCACATCAGTTTTTCCGCACCGGGTGCCAATGTATCTGCGATCGACTGGGCCGCGGTCTGATTGACCGTGGCGACGACATGGATGTTCCCGTCAAAATCTCTCCGCGTCACCCTTGCCATGCGCATCGTGATATAGGGCGCGGTCAATCCCCATCCTTTGGTTTCTGCGTAATTGTCCGTCTCCAATCGTGCATCAATGCTGATGTCTACCGCGGTCTTATCGCTTTGATACGCGATATATTCATCTCTGGTTGCAGGGACAAGAAATTCATAGGAAAGCCCGGCATAGTCCGCTATCTTCCGGAAATAGTCCGGGAGAATGCCCTTTACCTCGCCATCTTCTGTATAAGAATAGGGATACCGGGTCGGGTCGCACAGGATGTGAAGGGGATTGTCCTTGGAATATTGGGCGATGATGCGCTTTTCTTCTTCCGTATACTCCAGATTTTTGGCATCGGTGCTTTCGTAATTTTTGTTATAGAGGGTCGTTTTCCAGTTGCCCTCGGCGGCGTTCATCTGATCGATTGCATAATTTACCTGGTTCAGAAGCTCGGTATTCCCTTTTTTGACAATCACATAAAAATCACTGCTGCCGAATTTTTCAAGGATGCGCTCGTTGTTTGTCCTGTACAGGGAACTGGTGACCATGGCATCGACCGTTCCGTTCTGAAGGGCCGCTGCCATCTCCTCCGTCGAATCGAAATAAACCGATTCGTAGGTAAAGCCTTTGGCCTGTGCATACTCTGCAAATTCAACATTCCGGGAGTTTCCGTTCAGGAGTGCAACACGCATCCCATTGTAGGTACTGTATTGCCCCTCAACGATAGCAGTATTATCGCCGCGGATCGTCAGGATATCGTTGCTGGTTCCGATGGGATGGGAAAAATCAAACAATTCTTCGCGGTCAGGCGTTTTGCTGGCAGAAGTGACCATGTCGATCTCGCCGTCCAGCAGCATCTGCTGCATATCCTCCCCCCAGCTTTTGTTCATAGCCGATGTACTCATAGTCTGCATCCCAATAGCGCGCCATCAGGCGGAGGAAATCATAGCCGTAACCGCTGCGGTTTCCATCCTCATCCATCATGTGATAGCCGTCCATCGCAAAAAAGCCAACGCGCACGTGCTCATGCTGGCTTTCCGCCTCTTCCGCACGCGCCGGGAAAGACAGCAGCGCCGTTAGAATCAGCATCGCTGTCAGAATGGCCAGTTGCCTGTAAACACCGGCTCGCTTTATAAGATTCATAGTACGATCCCCTCTATGTTTATATTCTATGTATGGCGCCTAAAAAAGCAAACAACGCTTTCAAGGTATGGCGAACCCATACCTGAAAGCGTTATCTAACCTTATAAAACAATATTTGCGGTCAACCGAAAACGGCAGAGCATTATAGCTGCTCTGCTCCGCTCTGTTCTGTGGTCAGTATATCGCTGTGCATTCACCCTTGTCAACCCATGTTTTCAAAAAAGAACACAAAGCTACTGATGACAGAAAAAGCAACAATTTCTTGCTGGCAACTGGCTGACCCAATGGGTCCCTATAGCTTTGCGTCGCCGGCTTGCGCCGGGTTTGCTTATGAACTTGTTAACAGGTATTATACCATATAAATCGTCGATGGACAAGTCAAAAATCAGAATAAATTCAAATAAATTCATTACGAAAAATGGCTTAGGTATAAGAAATGCCGGTGGTGGGGGTCTCCCGCGCCCTCGCAAACAGACCACTGGGCTGATTTGCGTCCCGCTGCGGCGGGAACGGGCTGTTCGACCCCTCAACACTGGGAAATAAAAATAAGTCCCCCAGCCGGGATACAGCTGGGGGAACTTATTTTTATGCCGGTGATGGGGGTCGAACCCATACGGTGTCACCACCAACGGATTTTGAGTCCGTCTCGTCTGCCAATTCCAACACACCGGCGCGTATTGAGCTTTTATATTATACCCGCGCCGGGGCAACGAGACTCCACATTAGTGACCCGTC
>VOFK01002362.1_pt1 | contig 30505 bp, 32 predicted proteins | sample 5384121 | NCBI WGS metagenome assembly VOFK01 (sample SAMN12384730, study PRJNA508395) | human gut metagenome | isolation source: healthy gut J | host: Homo sapiens | reverse complement strand
CAAGTTACGTATTAGCCCTCATCGACCTTTGGTCGAAAAGTCTGAACGTTGTTCGAATCGTAGTACATGATCAGATTGTTCATCCCCAGGTGGCCGGCGATGTGGCCCACGCCCTGCGACACCTCCTCCTCGATACCGCCGTCGGAGATGTAGGCATAGACCTTGTGGGACTGCCACTCCCCGAAAACGACGCAAGCGAACCGCTCGGCGATCGCGGCGCCCAGCGCCGGCATGCCCCTGGCCCAGAGACCCAGATATTTTGGCCACCGTGCAGCACGCCCACTTCCGGATGGCTCGGCGTGACGCTGCCCCACTGCCGCAGATTTTACGAAATCCTCCACCGAATAAGTTCCGGCCAGTGCGAGTCGAGTAGAGCACGGCGACATGTGTCCCGGATCGAGGAAGAAACGGTCCCGGAAGGGATAATCCATCTGGTCGGATCGTGGCGGAGAAATTCGGTGTAAAGAAATACAGCATGAAGTCCGCGCCGCCCATTGCGCCGCCGGATGTCCCGGGATTTGGCTTTCGACCATCGCCGCAGACAGGATGCGGATGTTGTCTGCAACGCGCGTGAGTTCGGATTTAGTAATCATAAGTGATTGTATGCTTTTATTATGTTTGAATTTCTCGCTTCGCTGCTACATACGGCGTAACCCGGATAAACCTGCACCACCCCGATGCAACGGACTTGCGTATCCTGTTCAGGATAAATTGCGGAATCCTTTCACCTGGCCCGCGCCCGCGTCAGATCCGCCCGGTTCCGTTCCTGCGGAAAACCAGGCAGACAAGACCGCATTGAAAAACCGGAAATCCCGCCCGCTCGATGTTCCATTCCGACAGCCTCCCCTGCTCCGGCATGTTGCAAGCGGCCCGGCGTTCGTGGTACAAATTTAATATAAATCCGGCTTATCCGACCTGCTTGAGCGCCAAAAATTTCTTCTTTTTCGAACTTTTCCCGGGCATAAGGCAAGGTCACTTCGAAGCGGCGCTCTCCCGAAGAGGGATATCGAACATCGTGTCCATCATGATCGCTTCGCAGATCGAACGCAATCCCCGGGCACCGAGCCGGTACTCGATGGCTTTATCGACGATATAGTCCAACACCTCGTCGTCGAACACGAGCTTCACGCCGTCCATCTCGAACGCTTTTCATACTGCTTGATGATGGCATTTTTGGGCTGCGTGAGGATCGAACGCAGGGCCTCGCGGCCGAGCGGCTCCATATAGGTCAGCACCGGCAGGCGGCCCACCAGTTCGGGAATCAGACCGAACGACCTGAGGTCCTGCGGCATAAGGTATTGCATGAGGTTGTTGCGGTCCACGGAATCGGCATTCATCCGTCCGTAACCCATCGCCCGGGTGTTGAGCCGCTGGGCGATCTTCTTCTCGATGCCGTCGAACGCTCCGCCGCAGATGAACAGAATGTTGCGCGTATCGACCTGCACGAACTGCTGCTCGGGATGCTTGCGCCCGCCCTGGGGCGGAACATTGACCACCGTGCCTTCCAGAATCTTCAGCAAAGCCTGCTGCACTCCTTCACCTGATACGTCGCGCGTAAGCGACGGATTGTCGCTCTTGCGGGCGATCTTGTCGATTTCGTCGATGAAGACAATTCCCCCGCTGGGCCGCCCCACGTCGTAGGAAGCCACCTGCAACAGCCGCGAGAGAATACTCTCGACATCCTCGCCCACGTATCCCGCCTCGGTAAGTACCGTAGCGTCCACGATGGTGAAGGGCACGTTCAGCAATTTGGCGATCGTGCGGGCCATCAGCGTCTTGCCGGTACCCGTCGGGCCGACCAGCAGGATGTTCGACTTGTCGAGCTCCACTTCGCTCGCCTCGCCCGGAAGCACGCAGCAGCCGCTTGTAGTGATTATATACGGCCACCGACATATATGTTTGGCATCGTCCTGCCCGATCACGTACTGATCCAAAACTCCTTTGATTTCATTGGGCTTTGAGCAAATCCTCGAATTTCAACGAGGTATTCTTTCTTCTCCCTTGCGACGGGGATGCGGCTTTCGTCATGCAGCACATCGTTAATGTCGATGAGCATCTGGTATCCTTTCGCAATACATTTGCTGCAAATATTGCAACCCTTGGACGAACTCAACAGGATCGCACCATCGCGGCGTTTGGCCCCGCAGAACGAACACGCATCGCTCTCGTTGCCGTAAAGGTCTTCTCCGTAATTTTTAGCCATAGGTCTTTAGTTTTCCTTCGAATTTCGTTCCCGGTCCCGGTCGAACTTTCGGACGAGCCTCTGCCGGGATAAAGTCGAAAACAAACTCCCGCCATCATCTCTACCCGGCCGTCGATCGGCCTCGTTCCGACTTCGCACACGGAAATATCGAACCGGGTTCTTCATTTATTCCGCTCGGCCTATCGAGCGCCCCGCTTTGCTCTCCGCTGATCGGAAACGATACATTTTCTCCCCGAAATCGACCGTCCCCTGCAGATTGAAACAGAAATATTATCCCCGCTTGGTCAGCACCTCGTCGATCAGCCCGTACTCCTTCGCCTCGCGGGCCGAAAGCCAGTAATCGCGGTCGGCGTCCTTCTCGATCTTCTCGATCGGGCGCCCGAATGGGCCGCAATGATCTCGTACAGCTCGCGCTTGGTCTTCATGATCTCCCGCGCCGTGATCTCGATGTCCGACGCCTGCCCCTTCGAGTTCCGCCCAGCGGCTGATGGATCATCACCCGCGTTTGGGGTAACGCCGAGCGCTTGCCTGCAGCACCGGCGGTCAGCAGCACGGCGCCCATCGAAGCGGCCAGTCCTGCGCAGATGGTCGCCACATCGGGCTGCACCAGCTGCATCGTATCGTAAATTCCCCGACCGGCCGTCACCGATCCGCCCGGGAGTTGATATAAATCTGATGTCCTTTTTCGGGTCGGCCGACTCCAGGAACAGCAAATTTCGTGCCTGGATGATATTGGCCGCATCGTCGTAAATCGGAGCCCCCAAAGATGATGCGATCCATCATCAAACGCGAAAAGACGTCCATCGTCGCCACGTTCAACTGGCGCTCCTCGATGATCGTCGGCGACACGTAGGCCGCGTACTGCGAGCGGAAATCATGCAGTTTCAGACTATTGATACCGCAATGCCGGGTGGCGTATTTTTCAAATTCATTCATAACCGAACAGTTTGCAAGTTAATAAAAACATCGGAAGCCGGTTCAAAAATTTTTCCGCGACTTGCCTCCGGTCCTACTCGATTTCCCGTACCCGGCCAACACACGATGCAGGCTCGAATCCGGCAAAAACGAGGGAAGAAGCAAAAAACAGAAGTATGACTACTAAACAGACTTTGAGGGAGTGATTGCAAAAATCAAACCCTCAAAAGTTTCTGATCGGATACCAATTTGCCGCTGTTTCTTAAATCTCCTTGGCCAGTTTTGCGAACTCTTCGGCAGAAACGGCCTTTTCGGTCACCTTGATCTTGGACTTCACGTCCTCGACCACCTTCATCTCATACGAAGCTTTCTCGTAGATCTTCTGTCCCTGCTCGCGGTCCTCGAGAATCTTCTTGGCGTAATTGGCCAGCATATCTTCCGGAGCCGTCGGCAGTCCGTATTGAGCGAACTGGGCCTGTGCCAACGCCTTGGCCTCTGCAGTAGCCTCTTCGGGGGTTACCGTGAGGTTATCCTGCTTGATGAAATATTTCTGGAGGTAATTCCAGGTGAACAGTTTCACGAAAGCGTCGAAATCCTTCTCGATCTCCTCCTTGGAGAACTTGCCTTCGTTGATGACGTACAGCCAGCGCTTGAGGAACTCGACCGGCATGGTCAACCCGGCTTTCTTCAACAGGAAATCACGCAACTGCAACGTAAAGAGATAGTCGCTCTCGCGGCGCAGCCTCCTTCGAAATCTCGGCATCGACGAACGCCTCGAACTCCTCGGCGGTTTTGACGTTGCCCGCAGGAAAAGCCATCTTGAAGAACTCCTCGTTCAGCTCCGGTTCCGCGAACTTGCGGATCTTGGTGATTTCGAGAGAAAATTCGGGTTTGATACCCTCCAATTCGTTCTCCTTGACCTGCAATACGGCGGCACGCTGCGCCGGAGTCTTGTAAAGTTCATTGACATTGACCTGCATCTTGAATCCGACCTTCTTGCCGATGAAGGGCTTGCGCTCCTCCTCGTTCATCGAAATCAGTCCGACGTAAGCGCCCTCGATCTTCATATCGCCGTTGTCGAGCGTCACCTCCAGCGCTTCGTCCGCCGTTACCTTGTCGGTATCCACCAGACGGCCGAAACGACGCAGGAAATTGCTGCGGTAATCGTCGTGCATCTTCTTATCGACCTTGATCGTGTAGTAGGTCATCTTATCTTTCGCCGACAGCTCGAGCTTCACCTCGGGAGCTTCGCCGATCTCGAAAATGAATTCGAATTCGGTCCCGTTCTCGAAATCGAAGTCGCCCTGCTCCTCCGAGGGGATCACGTCACCGACATAGTCGATCTTCTGCTCCTGCAGGTAGTTGAACGCCGCTTCCGAAGCCTGGCGGTAAGCCTGCTCCGCAAGCACGCCCTTGCCGTACATCTTCTTGATCACGCCCATCGGCACCATACCGGGGCGGAAGCCCGGAATATTGGCCTTGCGTTTGTACTCACGCAGGGATTTTTCGACCGCATCGCCGTAATCCTTCTCGCCTACGGTCACCTTGATGAGCGAGTTATTCTGCTCGCGCTGTTCTCTTACGATATTCATATTTCAGTTGTTTTATACGTTACAGTTCGGGTCGGCAAAAGTACAAAATAATTCATTAGCAAGCAACAAACACCCGATAAATATCTCCGCACCGATCCGTTTTTCTTTCAGGAAGGGCTTCGGGGAAGAGCACCCGGATCGACAGCCCCTCCGATCCGTAATTCGGGCGCCGAAATCGACGTCTTTTCCCGAAAAATAGCTATCTTTGTTGCCTATTATAATAAGGACATACCGGCTATAAACGGCCAACACCGCAGCCGGACAGAATATAAACGATACGAAATCCAATGACAAAAATCGTATGGATCGGACTGCTGGCGATGACGCTGGGCCGCCTGCTCGGGACGCACGAAAACCCTCCGAACGGAAACCCCGGCCGCTACCCCCGCCGCGCCGCGCACCTACACCTACCGGGTCATCGAAAGCTATCCCCATTCGACCGACAGCTACACGCAGGGGCTCCTGTTCGCAGACGGAGTGATGTGGGAAGGTACGGGCGAATACGGACACTCCCGCCTGCAGCGCATCGACCTCGAAACAGGACGCACGGACGTAGTGGCTACGCTGCCCCGCAGCGAATTCGGCGAAGGCATCGCGCTGCTCGACGGCAAGATCTACCAACTGACCTGGGAAAACAACAAAGCCTACGTCTATGACGCGGCAACGGGCCGGCAGCTCCGCACTTTCGCCTATGCGGGCGAAGGATGGGGCCTCACGACCGACGGCGAGCGGCTCTACATGAGCGACGGCAGCGAATACCTGCGCATCCTCGATCCGGAAACCTTTCGGGTGCAACGCAGCGTGCCGGTCACCTTCCGGGGTGCCCCGGTACAACTGCTCAACGAACTGGAGTGGATCGACGGGAAGATCTGGGCCAATGTCTATGTCACCGACCAGATCGTCATCATCGACCCCGCCAGCGGCATCGTCGAAGGGGTCATCGACCTGCGCGGCCTGCTCCCGGACGAAGAGATCGCCCCGGATACCGACGTACTGAACGGCATCGCCTACGACGCGGCCTCGGAACGTATCTTCGTGACAGGCAAAAGATGGAGCAAACTCTTCGAAATCGAAATCATACCCCAATAAAATACCACACGACGTGACAAAAAACCGCGACATACGACACGAACTCGAACACCGCATCCTGCTGCTCGACGGCGGATTCGGCACGATGATACAGCAATACGGCCTGGACGAAGCCGACTACCGGGGCAAGGAGTTCGCCGCGAGCGAAAAACTTCTCAGAGGCTGCAACGACCTGCTGAACCTCACCCGTCCGGAAACAATCCGCGAAATCCACGAGAAATACCTCCAGGCCGGATCGGACGTAATTACGTCCAACACGTTCAACGCCAACTCCATTTCGCTGGCCGACTACGGACTGGCAGCGGAAGCGTACCGCATTAACCGGGTCGGCGCAGCCATCGCCCGCGAAGCGGCGGACGCCTTCACCGCCCGCAATCCGCAGAAGCCCCGCTTCGTGGGCGGCTCGATGGGCCCGACGAGCCATACGCTGTCGATGTCGGCGGACGTGGACAACCCCGGCGCCCGGGCTTTCACTTTCGAACAGCTCTCGCAGGCGTACTACGATCAGGCTCGGGGCCTGATGGACGGCGGCGCCGACCTGCTGATGCTCGAAACCGTCTTCGATGCGCTGAACGCCAAGGCAGCGATCTTCGCCATCGAAACCCTCTTCGCAGAACGCGGCATGCGACTGCCGGTCATCGTCTCCGGCACACTCACCTCGTCGGGCCGCACCCTGGCGGGACAAACCATCGAAGCCTTCTACACCTCCGTCGCACACGCCGAACCGCTGGCCGTGAGCCTCAACTGCTCGTTCGGCGCCAAGGCCCTGCTGCCCTACCTGGAGCGGCTGGCCGCTGTTTCGGAATTCCGCGTGGCGGTCTATCCCAATGCGGGTCTGCCGAACGTCATGGGCGGCTACGACGAGACGCCCGCGATGTTCGCCGCCGACGTAGAGGAATACATGGCGGCGCGCCTGGTCAATCTGGTGGGCGGCTGCTGCGGCACCACGCCCCTGCACATCTTCGAACTGGCGAAGATCGTGAACAACTACACGCCCCGCCCCCTGCCGCAGCGGCGGCACGTGACCTGCCTGAGCGGGCTGGAACAGCTTCGGATCGTTCCCGAAGCCAACTTCGTCAATGTCGGCGAGCGCACCAACGTCGCCGGCTCGGCCGTTCGCGCGGCTGATCCGCGAAAAAAAAAATTACGAGGAAAGCTCTCTCGGTGGCCCGCGCCCAAGTCGAAGCGGGCGCCAATATCGTCGATGTCTGCATGGACGACGGCCTGATCGACGGTCCCCGAAGCCATGCGCGACTTCCTCAACCTGATGGGTTCGAACCGGAAATCTCCGCAGTACCCGTCATGATCGACTCTTCGAAATGGGAGGTGCTCGAAACGGGGCTCCGGTGGTGCAGGGCAAGAGCGTCGTCAATTCCATCTCCCCTGAAGGAGGGCGAGCAAGAATTTCTGCACCGCGCCCGCCTCATCCGCCGTTACGGAGCCGCCGCCGTGGTGATGCTCTTCGACGAGCAGGGACAGGCAGACACCTACGCCCGCAAGATCGAGGTGGCGCAGCGGGCCTACAAAACTTTCACACCGACGACGGATTCCCCGCCGAAGACATCATCTTCGACCCCAACATCCTCGCGGTGGCCACCGGTATCGAAGCCCACGACGCCTACGCCCGGGACTTCATCGAAGCCGTCCGCTGGATCAAGCGAAACCTGCCCCACGCCAAGATTTCGGGCGGCGTGTCGAATCTATCGTTCGCCTTCCGGGGCAACAACGCCGTGCGCGAGGCCATGCATTCGGTGTTTCTCTACCACGCCATCCAAGCGGGTATGGACATGGCGATCGTCAATCCCCAGATGCTGCAAATCTACAGCGACATCGAACCGGGACTACTCGAACGGGTCGAGGATGTTATCCTCTGCCGCCGCGCAGACGCCGCCGAACGCCTCACGGAATACGCCTCGCAATTCACCAAAACCGCCGCGACGCAGACAGCATACCGACGCCTGGCGCTCGGAGCCGCTCGGCAAGCGCATCGAATACGCCATGCTCAAGGGCGTGGCCGACATCGAGCAGGACGCGCTCGAAGGCTACCGCACGCTGGGCTCGCCCCCTGGCAGTGATCGACCGGCTGCTGATGCCGGCCATGGAAGTCGTAGGCAATCTGTTCGGGCAGGGCAAAATGTTCCTGCCGCAAGTGGTCAAGACCGCCCGCGTGATGAAAAAAGCCGTCGCCGTACTGACTCCCTACATCGAGCAAGGTTCCGAAGCGAACGCCAAGAGTGCCGGCAAGGTGCTGGTGGCTACCGTGAAAGGCGACGTACACGACATCGGCAAGAACATCGTGGCGGTAGTCATGGCCTGCAACGGCTACACGATCCGCGACCTGGGCGTGATGGTCGAGTGTCCCCGCATCATCGACGAAGCCGTCGCCTGGGGCGCCGACGCGATCTGCCTGAGCGGACTGATTACCCCCCTTCGCTCGAGGAGATGATCCACGTCTGCGAAGAGTTCGGAACGCCGGGGGTTGCAAATTCGTACTGATCGGCGGTGACCACTTCGGACGTACACACCGCCGTAAAAAATAGCCCGACCTACTGGCCCGGTGATCCATGCCGACAACGCCAGCCGCAACAACAAAATCCTCGGCGAACTGCCGGTCCCGGCCGGGAAGAGTATCTGGCTCGCGTGCGCGAGGAGCAACAGACCCCTGCGCGACCAGTACCGCCGCCGCCGCAGGAGATCCGCACGATCCTACCCTTTCGGTCAGGTGCGCCTGCGCGTGCCGAAACCCGCGTCCGAAATCGCTGTTCCGGCCCATACGGGACGGCTGGTGTTTCCGGACATAAGTATCGCCGATGGGAGCCGCTGATCGACTGGAACTTCTTCTTCCCGGCGTGGGGGCTCAAGGCCGCGTACCGGAGATCTTCGAAAACCCCGAACACGGCGCCGAAGCCCGCAAAGCTCTACGACGACGCGCAAAGATGCTGGCCCGCATCCGCGAAGAAAAAACTCCTCACCCTCCAGGGGCGTAGCGGGCATCTTCGCAGCCGTCAGCCGGGGCGACGACATCGTGGTCACCGGCCCGAAAGACAAGAAATACATCCTGCCGATGCTGCGCAGCCAGGCCCCGGTCCGGGAAGCCCAGGCCCGCTGTCTGGCCGATTTCATCGCCGACGAAAAAGGCAGGCAGAACCGACTATATCCTGGGCCCGCCCTCACGGGCGGCATAGGGCTCAAGGAGCCTGACCGAAAAAGTTCCGCGCGGAGGGCGACGACTACAACGCCATCCTCTCGAAGCTGGCCGACCGCCTGACCGAAGCCCTCTGCGAATGGGTGCATATCTTCATCCGCCGCCAGATGTGGGGTTACGAAACCGGTCCGGCGCTCACACCCGAACAGATCATCCGCAGCAAATACCGGGGTCGGCGCATGGCCTTCGGCTACCCGGCCTGTCCCGACCACTCGCTCAAACGCGAGGTCTTCGACCTGCTGGCCGCCGACAAGACGACCGCCATGCGTCTGAACGACAACTATATGATTATTACACCTGAGGAGGCGCTCTGCGGCCTGTTCTTCGCCGACGCCGAATATTTCTCCGTCGGACAAATCGACCGAGAGCAACTGGCCGACTACGCCGCACGCCGCAACATGGACATAGAAACGATCGAAAAACTGATACCCAATAACATCTGATGAATATTACGGATCTCGCCAGGGCGCCGTCGCTTCGCGCACGACCGTTTCGCCTTCGAGCTCTCCCGCCCCTGAAGGGGGACGGCACGCGCAAAGTCTTCGGAGCCATCGACCCGCTGATGGTTTCAACCCGGCCTACATCAACGTCACCTTCCACCGCGAAGCCCCTCAAAGAGGACATCCGCCCCGACGGAAGCCGCGAGTGGCACATCATGCGCCGCCGTCCGGGCACGGTCGGCATCCGGCCGCGATCCGGCGCAAGTACGACGCACGGAGGTGGTTCCCCCCCCCGATCTGCGGGGGGCTGGTCGAAATACGACATTGTCGAGGATTCGCCGATCGACATGGATTTCTGGGCTGCACAACGTTGGCATTGCGGGCGACAAGCGGCAGAACGAACCCCTGCCTGTCCCTACGCCAGGGACACGCTCACGCCGCCGACCTGGTGCGCCAGATCCAGGCCATGAACCGGGGGAGAATTTATCGACGGCGAAAGTTCTGAGGAGTGCCACCACCTAAAGCCTCGGTGGCGCGTCCTGAAAAGCATTGAGCGACAGAGCGACCTCCTCAATACCTGAAGGAAAAGGTCGATGCCGGCGCCGCACTCACATCGTGACGCAGATGTTCCTTTCGATCAACAGCAAGTACGCTCGATTTTCGTGGAGCGCAAGCCGCAAAGCGGGCATCACGGCCTCGATCATCCCGGCATCAAGCCGATTCCGACGCCCGCCACTCCTGAGATCCTGCCCCGCACCTTTCAGCGCGTCAGCCTGCCCGAAGAGTCGGTGCCGCCGTCCGGGCCAATTGCGGTGACGACACACAGGCGGCCCGCGAGGTCGGGATAGAATGGGCGATCCACCTTCAGGCCATAGGAGCTCGCGCTAAGTACCGGGAGTGCCGATCATTCATATGCTACACGATGGGTGTACGCGCGACAATGTCCATCCGCAAAGATCGCCCGCAACGTATTTCCACCCGGAATAGGGCAAAGTAATTGCCATTAAACACTTAACCATGACACTGTGCAGAAAGTTGCCGCCGCTGCAATCCTCGCAACCGCCGAGCCTGAGCTCGTTCCGCTAGAAACGGAGAAGCGCTTTCAAGTCGCCGAGCTCGCCGAGTGCAGTGGCATCCCTCAGCCGTCCGATCGCCGGAACCGGCGTACTGGCCAAAATCGAAGCGCGACGCGGCGACCTGCGGCGAGCCGCCGTCGCTGCGCGAGCCGACACGACGCAAGCCCATCCGCGCAGAACAGAGCGGCGCGGGCGTGGAGTTCCTGAGAACGACGGCGATGCATCGCCGCCTGGCATGACATCCACGCAGCGGTGCTCTAAGCGGGCACCTCCTGCCCGGCCTCCGCCTGCCGAGCGGAATTTTCCTGAGGGTACTCTTTTCGGAATCTTTCTCTCCAACCCGGAGTATGACCGGAATCCGGCGGAGCCTCAAACAAAGTAAGCGGGCCGAAAACTCGGCCATACGGTGCTGGCCGCCGCCGGCTGATGCCACCGTGCCGAAATCCCAGCCTGCGGACGCGGGCACGCTGGGCTTCCGCGCGGGCATGCAGCTACGGCCCAACGACCAACTGCGCTCGCCACGCCGCGCGCGCCGGCTGGCGTACGGTAGCTGAAACACCGCGACACGGTGAAGCGCCGCCGCACACCGGATCTCTGCACCTCACGGCCCTGAACACGCCCGAACGGGTCGTGTCGGTGACGGCGCGTCGAAAGCTGCGGGCGCTACGAACGTCAACCGACCGGCCTATGGAACATGCGTACCCGAACGAACGGGAACGCCGAAGTAAACGCAGGAGCCCAGCTAGAACTCGCCGTTGCCTTCGTACGGCATACACAGAAATGGGCATTAATCACTTCACACCCCTGCCACCTGTGTGGGTCACTTGTCCCCGAAGCTGATCCCGGTGGTGCCTGCACCTCGGCCGAAACCGAAATTCCCCTTTTCAAATGCTGCATGACTTCCGTGGAAGATTTTCTGGCTTGATCTTTCACTGCTCATGTTTTGGTCCTGAGCTAAAAACTGTTAACCTTCAAATCCCTCAGTTCCTCACTGGCATCCTGGTCTTGAACCCCTCGCCCCAAACTGATGAATAAACTGAAAATAGCCAGTTTGCCTCATCCTGACCGCCTGCTGATCATTACCCTGAATCTCCCGAAACACCAAGTTCCTCTCAAGCATCTGGCCTCGGCGCTGCCACCAAGCGAGTCGCTGGAACTGGTGTCGCCCGAGCGTCATCGAGAGTGCGGGGCAGGGAAAAGTACTGCCCCAGCGGTGAGCGTCCCGCCGAGAACGGCCAGATGACGTCCGACAGCGATATCCGCCCGAGGAAGCCTTGAAAACGACGCCTGAGGCAACAAGCATTGCCGAATTGGACGGCGACCGCGTGAGTATCACCAAGCTGCCTCCCACTGGTCCCCAGTTATATCACCCGCATCGTGAGCGCAGCCGCAAGCAACATGTGCGCCGGCCGCCGAGAGCGAATCATTTTTCTGCCTCGTCAAGATGGATCCCCTGGCGCATGCCGGATCGCCCATTCTCCGCGTGGGACAAATCTCTGGTACAGCACGACAAAAGTCGTGATCCGTATCACGGATCATGCTGCCCCGCCTGAGATGTCAGCCGTTGGAATTTAACAGGAGATGTGAGTTCCCGGAATACCGGTTGGCTGCCAAAGGTCGAAGATGCGCCCGCCACCGACGATCACCGCCGACATGCCGCCCGGCGCGACTTCAAGATAACGACCTCACCATCGACCCCGCGGATGCTGGGTGATTCTCGATTTGACGCTGATCCGCAAGATCGTTGGTTTTTGCTGGGAGGTGGGTAAGCATAATGCCGACGTGACCCACCATTGTTCAACCCCGCTCGGTGACTTCCGATCACCGAAGTTTGTGAGAGCGCACGTCGGTCTATCTGGTCGATCGCACCCGATGCCAACGAACCTCCGCTTTCGCCCCTGATTCTCGGCCGATCCTCTCACGCCTACAACAGAGGCCGAGTGCTGGACAAATGGTTCGGCCGCCATCCACTCAAACGACCGCCAAGCTTCACCTACGAGGAAAAGCACACCATATAAAACCGGCAAGGGCAAGACTTCGGAAGAGGCTGACGTCAAACCGTTCAAGCAGGCAAAACACGCTTCAAACCGAACTGCAGAGCTCGAAAGTTTCAAACTCGACGCCGAAGGCAAACCCCTCAAAGTCTATTTCTGAGCAAAGTAGCCAACCACTATCAAGAAGTTCATGCGGCCAACAAACAGTCGCCAATGCAGACATCACCAAGTGAACGGAAGCCGTGCGGCTTCGATGGCCATTACCGCGTACACCGACGTTCCGAACGAGGCTCGGTACCCGACCTCGTTCTGTGCCGGGCTACGTGCCAAGGCCGATAAAGGGACGCAAAGCCGTGGCTGGGAGATGAACAAGTCGCTGGGACAGGGCCAGCGTGACGCGAAGTCATTGAACCTCGCCGTGCGTGATGTCTGCTTACTTCGACCATCGATAACATTTGCATCATTACGTGGCCTGCTTTCTCCCCTTTACTACACGATGCTTCTGGGCCCGCCGGACTGCCGCTACTTCCGACATGATGTATTCACCTGCTGCTGCCTGCTACCTCGAAGGGAGTGCGTCCGGCCGACCGCGGACAATTTCGAGAAACCGGTACAATGCCTGAAAGGAAGTGATCGCTGTCCGTGCAGTCGAACGCGCCTTTCATCGCAGTTCAAGGATACCGTGGCCAGCCCTTCGACGGCCATATTCGGCATGACGTAAGCGTACGTTGAGCTCTGGACGAAACCACATCAGCGCATGGTTTCGTTGTGGAAGGAGGATCGACCTCACCAGTTCGACGAGAACCGCTACGTGCGCGACGGGTTCACTCTAGGCGATGTGCCGTATCCGCTCCGCGGGCCGATTGCAACGCCGTCGCTCGATTTCGAACTGGTGCACGATGCGCGGCCTGACTCCCGAGAACGACGGCACGCAGCGATTCCCTGCCGCCAAAGCATCAACCCACCGGGCAGGCGGCAAAGCGCAAGGCGATCGAAGCGATGATCCGGGAACAGACGCAGCGAAACCGCCGGAATCGGCCCCAACCGTGCGGAAGAGATATAATTGAAGCGTGATCCTCACGGCGGAGGAGGCGTATTGGTTTACGAACAGGCCCCCTGCAGAGCCTAGCTCTCACGGCTGTAGTGCCCCAGAACCTCGAGGTCGACCTCTGGCAGACGTTTACCCGCAACGTGAACATCAACAACGTCTGCATCTGGCCAGCCACTTTCTGTATTTCACGCAAACCCCACCAGACGGAGTGAGCGGCATTATCACTACGCTGGATGAATAAAAGGGAGAAAATAGCGGATGCCGCCCCGGCGGCGACCAAGCTGCAGGGCGGCTCACACCTCGGCGCCTGGGACGATTTCAAGTTCCTCTCGAACACCTCAATACCCCATCCCGCAGGCCTACGCCCCTCGAGCGCCCGGTGCGCACACGCCTCCATCAGCGCCTCACCACGTCGACACCCCTGCTGACCGCCGCAACGATTGACTCCTGCCAAAGCCGAGACCCCTGATCCCTAAGTGTGAGTTTACCTGCCCGCCAAACCTGCCCAGAGAGCGATCCGGTGCACGAAGTGCCTCAACCCGCCGACTCGGCAGACGATGATGTACGGCCATAGAAACATCCCGTCAGCGTGGGACCGCTGCTGCGCATCCACTTCATCTGCAGGCCCAAGCTGTCCGAAGGTCGTGTTGATTTCGACTGTCTTATGCAATGCCGTTTAAATTTGGTGTCCTCGGATATCATGTGACATTCGAAAAACTGGTTTTTTGCTGCATTTCCTGCCGCCTCCTTCGCCTGCTTTTAACTCCTCTTCATTTTATCGCAGCGATCGAGCGTCCGTATAAAAATGAAAGTTTCAGTACCAGAAACATGGTTGCTGCAACATAGATCAGATTTTGTCTGCCTCTAAAGTCGTGAAACTGGTAAGATTATTCCCCTATATTTTCATAGACCAGATATTGTCACTGATTTTCAGCCACTGGGTCCGATAACAAGCCTCCTTCCTGCAGGTTTCCTCTTCCAGCCGGTCGGAATCCTGCAGCTCATAGAGCAATACATTCCTGCCGTGGTTAAAGCATTTTTCTGTGGTGGCATTTAGCAGAAAAATATTCCGAGGTAATCGGCATCTGCCGTGAAATCTCAGATTTTCCAATGCTGGCAATTCTCGTTCATTTTTGCAAGCAAAGTCGGCTGGGGTATTACCCAATCATGGTCGTGCCGGAAGAATTCCAGACGATGGCATACATCATCATTTTTGCTCTCTGCAGTATTCTTCGGCACCATATCCTGGACACATGGAAAGTTTTATCTGTCAGCATGGGCTTAAATATCCCACATTTGTTCGCCGGAAGAAAAGCCAGCCAAAATACCTCGGATTTTGTTCCCTTGCCACGTATACATCCGCCTCGTATTGATACTTTTGAATTTCGTCCGCCACGCAGCTGTTTTATGATTTTACGGTACTCTCTTGTGGTCTGATATAGTCTTCCTTCCATTTCAAGGAGATTTTGCCTGCCCTAAGTTCCTCGCAGCGTATATTCCTTCCTTCCTTCAGGGTTTCCAGAAGCTGCCTGACAGCTTTCTTTATTTTCTTCTGATCACGTCCTCCAGCTGCTGCAGGATCATCTCGTTGGCGACCAGGCATGCTGATTGCTCAGCATCTGAAGAGAAACGCTTCCATCCCATATTATAACAAAGTCAACAGAATGATTCCGTAAACTGTCTGGTCCCTTGCTTTTACTCATATGTGTGGCGTGCCTCCCTTTCGTGAAGAACCGTACACCTGGCATAGCATTTTTTCGATGTTTTTACATAGTGTCTTGTTTTCATCAAAGTCTATACTGACCCTTGTGTGGGCATTAAAAAACGGAGTGATTTTACTTTATGAGTAAGCAGGCGGCAATAAAAACACAACAAATCAGATCACTGAAGGAGTCATCTGGAAGTAGCTTTTGATTTTTTTTTTCTATTTTATTTGGAACATTTTCAGCAGCTCTATAACACTGCGGATGCGATCATTGTCGGCAACTTGTCGGCAGGAAGCGCTGCCTCTGTTGGGGGCTCTGCTTCCACGATTATCAACCTGCTCGTCGGCACTTTCGTCGGGCTTTCTTCCGGTGCAACTGTTATCATTCCCCAGTATTACGGCGCAGACAACCGGCGCAGGGTCAGTGATTCCGTTCGCCACCGCTTTATTGCACTGGCAATTGCAGGCGGCGTTGTATATGCTGCTCGGTCTTGTTTCCGCACGCTGCCCTGAATCGCGATGGGAACTGGACGATTAATTTTTTCCCTTTCCCCTTTGACCTATAAGTGAAAAATTTATTATTCGGCACGATTCCGTCCATGATCACAACATGGGTTTCTGGTATTCTGCGCGCTGTCGGCGATTCAAATCGTCGTTTCTATTTTTCTGATCGCTTCCCCGCCTTGGTCAACATTGCTCGGACCTCATTTGTCGCAGCCCGACATGTTGCCGGGTGATTGCACGATTGCGTCCCAGTTTTCTCCGCGATCCTGACACGGATCGCCCTGCTAAAAGGCATCACAGGATTCCATCGTTCTGATTTGTTTCTTAAAACTGGTTTAACGATCTTTTATTTGACATCATCAAAATGGTCTGCTCATGTTTGGTCTGCAGTCCGGTAAATACTCGATTTCAACCTGTTGATCCTCAATCTTTCCATCAACTCCTTCGAACCGGATAATCGCAGAAACACCGCTTATGGAAAAGTGGACAGTATTTTCTGATGATTATGTTGCCAAGTTTCATCACGACCTTCGCCGGCAGAAATTTCGGCGCCGGAAAATACGATCATCAAAAGTGTCCGCATCTGTTCCGGCCTTGCCGTGACCAGCCTTTTCGCTTTATCAATGTTTTCTGAATTTCGGCGAACGATCCTGCTTTTTATTCACACGCGATACCAATGTCATCAACACTCCGCATCGGCATGATGCGTGTCGCTTCTCCCGGCCTGGGCTGCCATTTCACATTCGCATCGAAATCCTCTGGTCGTGTGTGGACATCTTTTCCCGATGTGCTGCTGACCCTTGGTGCTTTAATTGTGTCCTTGAGAGTGATCCTCTTTGATCACAATTGTCGTTCCCCTCAGACATGAGGTCGCAACAGTATTTTCCATTCCACTGACCTGGACCATTAATGATCTTGTTTATCCCTCATTATAAAAAATGATGCAGAAGGATACCCTTGCGCAATGCAACTCAGCAGCAAGCTTCAAAAAATCCCGGCAGACTTTTAGGCTTTGTCAATTTCTTTGTTACAGTCAAATACTTAATGAATGTTTAACACTGTAACCTGTTAAGCATTTACCTCTTTTCATAAACTTTCTTGATGTCTTCTGCTCCTGCGCAGATAATTTCAACTCATTTTCCGTCTTTCTGCAGAGAGATTCCATATAGGAACTTTCTGCATCCGCAAACAATTCTGCCTCGTTTTTCTCCAGAAACCAAAAAGTTCTTTTTGGTGGTCACTGAAGTTGCTATTTAACACCCCTTATAGTATGTTTCGCACCAATTATCATATTCTATTATATGCGTTTAAAAACATTTTTTCAATACAATCCAACGTTGTTGGCCTGCGATTTGAGTGCTTCTGCAGTTTTCCTGCTTCACCTCCGCTGCCTTTTGTTCGTCTGCGTTGATCGTGATATTGCGTCTCACTTCGCATCATAAAACCCTGCTTTTACAACCTCCGCAAAGGTCGATGCCCACTTGCTTCATGGTTTCAAACAGGAAGCTTGTCATCACTGCCGGCATTGCTTCCTGCCACCCGGTCCACGCCGTTTGATCCTCGTCCGTGAACCGGCCGATGATCGTGACCTGTCGATCTGGGTCAGAGGCTCTGCGTGCTCCTGCGATATCGGCAAACCTGATGAGCATTTCATTGCCGCGTTGTTGTATTTCTGACAAGCCTGCGCATCGTTTTTGGCGCGAATCGCTTCTGCTTCGGGTTTCTCCGGACCAGATACCTTTGGCTTCCCCTTTTTGCCTCTTTAACATCCAAGCCTTCCGCCTTGCACGCCGCTGTGCCTCTGCAGCCTTGTTTCGAATTTTTGCTTCCGCTTCTTCTCTTGATTCAAACAGTTCCTGCTTTCCTGCTTAAGCGATTGCCTGCTTCCGCTTAACCCGTGCATCCAGCGATCGTCTCTCGTCACTGTTTTAGTTGTTTTCACCAGACGTTCCTTCTAATGTTACATTTGCCGCAAGCTACTTCTGATGTCTTTCGCTGCTCCCCCTGATCTCTCGCTATGCCATCCTTCCTCAGCCCCGCTTGCTTAGTCCGCGTTTTTCTTGTGCCTCTGCCTCGCATATCCAAAAGCCTGCTACTTGATGTGCGATCTTCGAATTCTCCGATTCGCAAGTGCCAGTTGACTGACGACTGCTTCCGCCTCGCTTTCACCGCGATTTTTCTGCCAGCCTTGCAATGCTGCTCTTTCAGACTGGAAATGTTGCTCTGATACCAAGGTCAACACCGTTGAACCAAAGTTCGCACACAGTTTACCAACGTCCAGAATCTATGGCAGGTCAGTTTCACCAGGTCCGCGAATTCTGGCGGTCGCCGTGGGACCATTTCTCCAGACGCATAAAAAGCCTACGATTCACGCATGTTGCCTTCCAGAACCTGCATTGATTCAGGAAGCTGCTGCCGTTTCACCTGCCTGCTGGAAACCTTGACGTTAACCGTTGCGTCCACCTTTCGAAATGCCATTGGGAACGCCGAAACACTGCTGTTTCTGTTCACACGTGATCGATCTCCAGCTTTAAGCTCAGCTTTGTTCCAGAACGTGGATCTTGATACTGATTTCCTATTGTGACCTTTTTTTGCAGCAGGCCGAAATACAAATGCCGTGTCCGAGAAGCATGATCACTGCGATTATGGGCAACAACAAAGTTCTAAACCACCTCAAAAACACATAATTATCTCCTTTTTCTCCAAATGGTCTGGTGGACTGCAAAATAGCTTCGGTCGCTGTCAGCGGCACTCTTCTGAAAAGTGCTTTTCCCCCGGAGGTGTTTTGTTTTGCGACACCCTCTTTCCAAATTCCGAAACAAAAAACGAGTTTCTATATTACAACTCCTGATGGCTGCACAAAAAGTTTATTTATGGATACCAAATTTATTGCTCATCTGGTTAAGCTTGTCAAGTATTAAGCCAAAACCACCCTCAAGTTACGCCCTTTATTGTTGAAATAAATATAGTACCCTTATATTTTGTCAACACCCTGTCGATATATCGTTCTATCAAAGAAATGTTTTGCGCCGACCTAGAATACATATTTTGAGGCACCGCATTTGAGTATCATCTGGGAATGATTTATGATTTATTGACATAAAAATCTGCTTCTGCTTCCCAGTGGGCTAACACTAAAAATCTGTTCGATATGTTTGTCAACTTGTGATTGACCGTTGGCGGACAACATCAAATCCGATATTTACCGGCCTGGTCGTTATAAGTCAACATTAAAATTAAAGCCACAAAGAGGGAAAGTATGTCAATGGTTATTACTCTCTCTTCCATACCTATTATTTATCTTTCAGAGTACCCATGTATGTAAGTTCAACCGTTACCTTATGGAGGATTTTGAACCATTTATGAAGCTAAAAGAAGACTTACAAAGCTCCTTGAATTAGCAGTTAATATCAACAAAACCTTGTACAAGAAGTTGTTATCATTTTCAGAGAAGACAGGATAATTCCATTCGGTTTAGGAAGTCATATTTTACAGTAGAAAGAAATTACCAACACCTGGACCTGATTAGAACTGAAGGGATACAGCGATGTGTTTTCAACTGTCAAAAGACAGGACTGTAGCACTGTTATTTTGTCAACACTCTGTCTCCCTGCTGTGTCAGGTTGTGCGAAGTGATAAAGTCATAACAAGTGCTAAGCTCCAATTATTTCGTCAGAAACAACCAAGCTATAAACAGGCAAGACATTTTATGCATTATGCTTTTTCCCCTGTTTATGCTAAACATGAAAATAAAAAAGGAATTCCGGCGCACAGAGCGGACGTTCATCTAAGTTCACAGTACTACATTTGCTCTGTATCAAATCGTTCAGTATTAATCTCCTTAGCAACTGCCGCGCTTTTTGAACCGTGTTTTAGACATGTAATCGCCTGCCATTTTTTGATAGCCAACCCAGGCGTCAACAACCAGCTTTTCCGCCGCTATTCGCTGCTCCATAAGCCCTTTTCGAATACCGGTATTTTCCCTTTACCTTTAATTTTCATATCCATTCTTCCTACAATACAGGAATCTCAATCATTGCGTCATAGGAAAAATTTTCAATCGCGCCATGATTGGGCACGATTAGCAACATTCTTTCCTGTGTGTTATAGCTGCCAGCGCTCTTGCCAGATCAACAATATACTCCGCATGATTTCCCACTTCGAAGCCGCAATTTTCCACATTCTTTTGTCTGAATAAGCCTTCGAGCCTCTTTCAAACACCCGTTTTTCTCTCCCCTCCTTACTTCATCTGTTCTTGTGTAATTTAAATCTGAGTGCTTCACCCATAGTCCGGGTATAAATAATACTTTAAATACGTATTTGGAATGAAATTCGGGTCAACCACGCATAGACGTCTTTTCGCCTTATTATAAGTATCCGTCCAGCTTTTATCATCTGTATGCCCATCTATTTGGGAAGTATTAAACCCGTTCTCTTTCACGTAGGCCTTAATTACCGGCATTAAATCCTTTCCGTTTTTATCCCTTATGTCACTCCACCAGCCAAAGTGATTCAGCCCAAAATACCTGGTAATCATCTCCTTTCGGGATTTCAGCCCGCAGATGACAGCCATTCTTGCCTCTATTCCAACGGGCATATCACAGATATTGATGATTCTTGCGTCCGGCCTGAGCCGGTTTGTTGCTTCCGCAACGATTGCCGCTGGATTCGAATAATTCAGCATCCACGCATGCGGAGAGTACGTTTCCATATAATCGATTAACTCGATTACAGGTCCGATGGAACGCATTCCATATGCCAGACCTCCCGGTCCGCAGGTTTCCTGCCCTACCACACCATATTTCAGCGGTATTTTTTCATCCTTTCCGCGCATCTCATACTTACCAACGCGGATATGTGCCATTACAAAATCGACATCAGTAAATGCGGTTTCCGGATCAGTTGTATATGAAAATTCAATTTCAGGAGCCTTATGCTCAATAAGCACGCCATGCTTCGCCAATTATTTTTCTGCCTCCCTCATCGTTGTCATAGAACTTTATTTTTCTGATGGGAAACTGCTCTCTTTTTTCTAACAATAAGAGCAGAATTTCCGAGTAAACGTACTTCCGCCCCGGCAATCAGAATTGAAAATTTTTCATTATCCCTCCTCCTTTTTAACATAGGATCATTTTTTATCAAAGCCATAAAAATAAGTAAGCAAAAACGTTACTACACACGCAATAAGAGCGCTGATAAAGAACAGGATAAAATTCTTAGTCCCGCCCTGAAGAAGGAAAGCGCGTTTCCTATAAGGGGAAAGCTGGGTCCCAGATAGTAAACTACCATCGGTAAAAGCCGCAAATAACCCGCCGCAAATTCCTCCGACCGCCAATGCGATTAATGTCTTTTTATATTTCATACCGATTCCGTAAAGCACCGGCTCACTGACACCTCCCCATTGCTGGGTGATAAATAACTGGAATACATTCATTCGTTCTTTTTTATTTTTTTGATTTTCAGTAAAAGCAGCCAGCTCCAACCCCAACAACGCCTGGTTTGTAAGCGTCGCCGGAAGAATAGTCGTCATAACCTAAGGAATATAAATTAGGAAGGATAACCGCATATAAGATCGGCATATGCATACCGGTCACGATCAGGAACGGCCACAAGCCGCCTGATTCCCCCACCAATAACGGGGCGCTGTCAAGCATTAAAATAACCTGGGCAATCCCCTCACCGATTAAAGTTCCCAACGGGCAGAATAAACATAATTCCAGCGGTAACATGATAAACATTTCAATAAACGGCTTAATTGATGTAGACAATATCTGCGGAATAACCTTACTGATCAGCATATCTACATATTTTAAGGCAAAAACACTTAACAGGATCGGAAAAATTGTCGTTCCATAGGTTCCGAGCTTACATGGGTATTCCCAGTATTGTAAACGCTTCGCTTGTAAGTTGCAATTTCAACAAATTCCGGAACAAGCATCATTCCGCCAAAGATACATTCCTAAAATAACGTTAAGCCCGAGTTTTTTCGCGGCGGTGTAGCCCAAATAAATCGGTAGGAAATAAAAACATGCATTATACGCAAAAGTTAAACGTTATATACAAATCACTTGTCGTTTCCCATATCGCTAACACATCCGGACCGCATACTACGGCAACCGTTTTAAATAAACCTGCGGCACAATACGCCGGAATCATCGGTGACATGACAGCGGACATAAATTCAAATAACTGGGCAAAAAACTGTTTTATCCCTTTTTTTTCTTTTGGAGCGTCCAGATTCTCGGCAATTTCCTCCTGAGTTTCAAATCCCCCGTCCAGATTCTCGGCAATTTCCTCCTGAGTTCCAAATCCCCCGATTTCTACCACCTTTTATAAAGCTCAGGAACAGCCTGCCCGATAATGATTTGATATTGTCCCCCCTGACGTGACAACCCCTAAAAACACCCTGGATCTTTTCAATTTCTTCCGTATTTGGAATACTTGAATCCTTTAATTGAAAGCGCAAACGGGTAACACAATGATATACATTAATAACATTATCCTTGCCGCCTACCTTTTCCAGTAAAGTAACAGCTAACTTATGATAGTTTTGATTCATTGAATTTTGCAGGAAAGACACCCCTTTCCTGATTCCTCCTCTCATTTTTTTTACAATCATTGAGGATATGCAACCACCCCACCCGGTATAAATGGAATACAGGTTCCTTTTAAGCTCTATGCAGTCAAATCAGAAAATGAAATTAACTCAATCCCGTTTTCTAAAATAAAGTCCTTCATTTCTGTTGAAAGGTAGAATTCAAGATCTCTCATTCTCTCCAAGCTGCAGGACGATAATTTTAACAGATCAGCATCAACAAAGCCCGGGTGGCAGACAAGCGCCACATACTCAAATCCCTTTAGATATTCCAGGTTGTCAAAAAAATAATTTCATCGGATCGCGGTTCAACTGTTCCATTGCATGAAACTCTTTTCCTCTGGTTGACAGATCCATTAATTCGTCATTTTTATCGGCGCGTCACGAAAGTCTATGATATTATATTTTTTTGTACAGATCATCACAAAACGGAACTCCTGTCTCAGCTGATAACGTCCGGTACGCTTCCTCCATAGAGCCGGTTTGAATGGAATGCCCACACAGATAGGCAGGCGCTCTCCCGCATAAATCAACGAAAACGCTGATACTGTGCCGCTATTTCTTTATATACTTCATGAAACGGTAATAACTCATTCTGCCCTTCTTTCGTAGCCCATTTTGGATCATTCACTCTGATTTTTGAGCTGATAAAACGGCCATTTTCATCAACCAAATGTGGAATTTCCCTGTAATCTGATACGCAGGGACCGCAAACCAGATTAAAGTCTATTCCAAAACAGCAGGTTTCCCTTTCTTTTACAAATTGTGCCGCCCATGGGGCGTCTCCATATTCGTAAACATGCCCGAGCTTGTTAAAATCCCATGATCAAATGCTTCGATGATTCCATACGTAACACTTTTTGTAATTCCATAATCATCACCTTTAACCAAAAGCTTCATTTTTCTTCCTCCTTTATTGCAGATACATCGTTTTCGCAAAACAGCCTTTTAAATGAAAGCTCAAATTGCCTGTATTCAATTTTCAAGGAGCACTTAGCAAACCGAACGGCAGAAAAATATTGACATGTCAGTATTTCTCAGTACACTGATGACGCATAAGGATTACAGTGCGATACAGCTAATGTACGGTTCCTGCAAAAATAAAACCCCAGCACTCTCATGCTGAGGTAATGCCCTTGCGGTTACAATCTCTCGTGTACAAACCGAGTAACATGTATCATAAGATACAGCAATTCGTTACTTGTACAGCTTTTCTTAAATTCTTTATATAAATATTGATCAATATTATATACGCAGTTATAGATATCGGGATAAGTATTTTTCATATTATCCTCATACAGTTCATCAATATTACCGTCCATAAATTCTTCATTATTTTCTTTTCTTAGGACATAATATTTCAAGTGAATTTTAAACCTGAAATAATTGAAGTCATTTTTATCAAGAACAATGCCAAAAATAATCCTCTATAATTTTTGTTACGTTTTTAATGATTCGGGTAATTTGACTCTGGTGCTGCTGATCATCCTGATTCGTTTTTCCTTCCAGTGCATTCAGCAAATGCATGGTTATACTTGTAACCTCCCCTTTATCCAGGCATACCTGATATTTTGCATTAATATTTTTAACGATCCATTTTGCCAGCTTTGTCAAGTGGGGATATTCAAACTCAATTTCATAAGAATAAGGTAGCGATATTTGCATTCCCTTACGATATCTGGTAACTGCAAAATTGATATGATCTGCAAGGATAAACACCAGATTAGGATTCAGATTACCGTCAATTTTACTCTCTATGGCATCAACGATACGGCTTGTAAAAAGGAACATGTTCTCCGGAATCTCCGACAACAAATTGTAATATCGGTAATCTATATCATAAATGAACGCTCTATTTTTGACATATCATTAATACTATAAGGGAGTTCTCCAAAGCCGATACCCTTGCCAAACAAGACTACCCTCGTGCCCGTTTCCGTCAACACCAATGGCTACATTATTATTGATTTTTTTGACAATCATCATAGCAATACCTTCTTTTACCCTTTCATTAGTACTCCCTTTTATCACTACGATTTCTTCCTGCGTATCAAGCTGTTTTCAACAGCGTCCTGTAAGTTGCTTTGAAAAACCAAGCAATAAATGTTTATAAAATAAAAAAAACTCTTTGCGCACCCATCCCCTTAGGTGATGCCTCAAAGAGTTACAATCCCTTGTTATATGTAAATGATATCACTATTTAAAACAGTTGTCAACCGGATTTTTTCTCCTGAGCGCTTCTGACAGCGAAAAGGGATGCCGCCCGACAAAACAGCAGCTTCAAATCCCTGTTTGTCGGTTCGGCATCCCTTTTCTTCTCTTCCATTTGCATGCGGTCAGTGGGACTCGAACCCACACGGTTGCCCATTGGCACCTAAAACCAACGCGTCTGCCAATTCCGCCATGACCGCTCACCGCTCCGGCAGCCGGTTGTTTCGGCTGCCGAACGCTTCTCTTTCGTATAACTTAATTATTATATCGAACTTTTGAAACTTCTGTCAAGCATTTTACGGCATTCTATGCCACCGGTTTCGTACCATTCACCCGTGCACGAAAGTTCACCCGCGCCATTCGCAAAATCGCATTTCGATGCTTTCCGCTTCGCAGCTCATTTTTGCTCATGAAATGGCGCTCCCTTCGTGACCTTCCTGGCAGCAGATTTTCCTGCAAGCACGAGAATCTGCTGCCAGGAAGGCACGAGTGAACTACGGCATCAGCTCATAGATTCCACGATTCTTGTTGTCGCGCACAGACAGCCAAAGGTAATTGTTATCATCGTCCACATCCTGACAGACCGGTACCTCCTTGCGGTTCGAACCGGCTCCGTAGGGGCTCCAGATTCCCGCGTCCGCAAAGCCGTTCCACTCTTCCTGATTGCCGTCCCAATTTAACGTCGTCAGGTACATTTCGCTCGACGCTGCGAAACGTTCCGATCACATTCGTGAGCGCCTGGGCAGCCTTCGCTTGCTCATATCCAGCTCATAATGCTCCTGTCCTCACCGTCCGGCAGGTCGTTTTTCCATTCTCCGGCATACATATGCTCGCGGTACGCGCGGTCCGACGTGGTATCATCGTCATAATAAACGTAAAAGCGCACCCACTTGCCGTTGCCTTCGCGTTTGCCATTCGACCACTCGCCGTAGTAATAGGCGTTATCCGCATAGCAGGCGATTCCGGTTCCGTCCGGCTGTCCCGCGCTGCTGCGCTCGCCATAATAATAAAAGCTGTTTGCATCCGAAATATCCGACGACATCCTCATATACCAGGGCAGCATCGCCAGATCCTCCACCGCGTCCATATTATCCTGTTCCCAGTAACCGGACATCTCCAGAAGCATCTCTTCGTTTGTCTTGTTCGCACTCTCCGCGCCGGATAACGGATCGTTTCCGCTCACCGTCCGGAGGTTGCCCTCCTGCTTGGCACCCTGACTTTCCTTCCCTTTGCCTGCGGGAAGTTTGCTGTCCGGATGCTCTGTCAGCAAAGGTCTCATCCTCCTTTTCCGCAACCGTCTGCTTTTTCCCCGCCGTTGTTTCTTCCGTCTGATCCGCTGCGTCCTTCGTCTCTGATTCTGCAGACTCTGCCTGTTCCTCGCTGTACCATATCTGCGTGCTTTCCGTTTCTGCGATCTCTGCCCGTGTCTCCCTGCGCTGATGCAGCCGTACTGCGCACAGCGCGATGATAATTACCAGAAAAAGAGCAATCGCCGCCACCGGGATCAGATCCCTTTTTTTATCGTCCATGTCCGCATTTCCTCCAGTTGGTTTATTGTAACATAGGCTTTCTTTTTTTCCTATTTAAACTTTATTAAGAAAAACGAAAGCTTATATGCGTTTTCCCCGCGACATCCCTCAAAGTCCTGACTATTATGGAACAGAAAACGAATTTACCTACACGAAAAGAGGAGTTTTATGAAAAAATGGATTGTCTGGCTGAAAAAAAGAAACAGTCCCTGGATTTTTCTGCTGATCGGCCCCTGTTCTGAAGTTTTATCTGCTGGAATGGTACACGCATAATCCGTTCCAGACCATGAAACCGTATATACAGGGGATGAATCTGGCGCTTTGTTTGAATTGCAGCACTGGCAGACCGGCATCAGCCGCGCACTCGGCATCGAAACCGCCTTCTGCGCCATTTACGGTCTTGCAAACTATTTCGTCCTGGAATTTCGCGGCGCGCCCATCCAGCCGTGGGACATTCTTTCGATCTCGACCCTGCCAGCGTCGCGGACAAACGTCAATACAAATTGAACCGCCACCGCAGTAATCGTGCTGATCTGTTTTGTCCTGCTTCTGGTTCTGGAATTTTCTGAAAAAGGCTTTCCGAAAAAAAATAAAAGCCCGGATTGCCCGCGTCTGCCTCGCGCTTTCCTGCGGTCTTTTGCTATGCTTTGGCTACACGAAAAATGCTGCACAGCGAGGACATCGTCGAGCAGAAGCTTCCCACCTTTACAACAAGCTTTTCACTCCGACGACGATTCAATTTAAAAATGGTACTGTAACTGCGTTTTTAATGGAGCTTCAGTACATTTCTGTCCGATAAGCCCTCCGGTTACAGCGCAGAAAACGCCAAGGAAGCTGCTGGCATCCTATGATACCGGCTCTCAGAATTGATGGAACATCCTCGGACAATGCACAAAAGCCGAACATTATCGTCATCATGAACGAGGCGTTTTCCGATCCGTCCGTGCTCGGCGATTTTACAACGAACGAGGATTATATGCCCTTCGTGCACAGCCTGCTCGACGGCGCGGATAACGGTTTCGGTCAAAATGTCTCCGTCAAGGGCGGCAACACTGCCAACACAGAATTTGAATACCTGACCCGCGCTTCGATGGCGTTCGCTTCCTTATGGAAGCATTCCGTATCAGCAGTATGTGAAAAAAGAGACTTGCCTGATGGCCTTCCCTATCTTTCCTCCCTCTCCGGCTATATACGATTGCGATGCATCCGTACCGCGCCGCCGGCTGGGACAGAAATCTCGTTTATCCCAGGCTCGGCTTCGACGAGATGCACTTTCAGGAGTTTTTCACAGATTCTCCCCTTGTGCGCAAATATGTCAGTGACGAGGGGCAACTATGAAAAAAAAGATCATAAAGCTCTACGAGGAAAAAGATGCGGACACGCCGCTGTTTTTATTCAACGTGACGATGCAGAACCATTCCTCCTACAGCGACTGGGCGGATTACGACAACTTTTCTCCCGATATCACGGTAGAAGGCTCGGATTCCAAGCTGCTTCCGGCGTACCTGTCCTTGATCAGGCTGTCCGACAGCGCCATCCAGAACCTGGTTTCTTACTTTGAAGCACAGGAGGAACCTACCATGATCGTCTTTTTCGGAGATCATCAGCCTGCCGATTCCGTCGTACGTCCGGTCTGGAAGCTAAACGGCAAAGATGACGCGGACTTAACCGACGAGGAAGAGGCGCTGCGCTACAGCCAGGTTCCGTTCTTTATCTGGGCAAACTTCAATATCGAAACGGAAAACGATCTGGAAATCAGCGCAAACTATCTTGCGGCAAAGACGCTGGACGCCGCCGGGCTTCCAAAATCCGCTTACGATAACTTCCTGTCGCAGCTGCGCACGGAAGTACCCGTCATTTCAGCCAACCATGTAACGCTGTCCGACGGAACCTTTACCACTGCATCCAAGCAAAAAGATCTGCTTTATGATTATCAGACCCTACAGTATTACCTGCTTTTTGACTAAACCGCGGAGGATTTCCTTTTTTATGAAAAAAAAGATCTGTTTCTTTTCCTTCCTGCTGCCGTTTCTTTCCATGATGGCGATTTTTATCGGCAACGGCATTTATCCCTTCGGAGATCAGAGCTTCATGCACTCCGACATGTACCATCAGTACGTCCCCTTTCTGGAAGAATTTGTCCGGAAAGTGCGCGACGGCGAACCGCTCTACTACTCCTGGCGCATCGGTATGGGCTCAATTACTGTCTCTTTTACGGCTACTACAGTGCAAGCCCGTTCAACTGGCTGATGCTCCTTTGCCCGAAAAATATTTAATCGAATTTATGAGCTACATGGTCGTTTTCAAAATCGGTCTGTGCGGCTTCACCTTTTCCTGGCTTTTGACAGAAAAATTCCACACAAAACGACCTTTCTGTCCTGTTCTTTTCCACATTTTTATGCGATGTCCGGCTTCGTTGCCGCATATAACTGGAACGTCATGTAGCCGGATGGATACCCTCGTCCTCGCTCCGTTGATCGTTCTCGGTCTGGAAAAGCTGGTCTTCGAAAAAAAATACAGCCTCTACTGCATCACCCTCGGGCTGTGCATTTTATCGAACTATTACCTTTCCATCATGGTCTGCATCTTCCTGTGCCTGTACTTTCTCGTGCTCGTACCGAACCTGTTTGGCTCTGATGGCTGGAAAGCGTTCCGCGCAAGGCTGCTTGGCGCAATCGGACGTTTTGCTTTATTTTCCCTGTTGGCTGGCGGTCTCGCCTCTGTGCTGCTGATTCCGGAAATCGCTGCCCTGCATGCGACTGAATTTTCCGAATTCAACTTTCCGGAAAAGATCAACTGGTACTTTTCCTTCTTCGACGTAATCGCGCGGCATGCGACCGGTGTATCCAGGGAAACCGGTCTGGATCACTGGCCGAATATTTTCTGCTCCAGCGCAAGTCTTTTTCCTGATTCCGCTCTATATCGTCAACCGAAAAATCCCTCTGAAGGAAAAGCTCGGCAGACTGGTATTATGCACCCTTTTTCATCGTCAGCTTCTCGGTCAATACCCTGAATTTCATCTGGCACGGTTTCAACTACCGGATTCGCTTCCGCGTCAGTCCTTTTTGTACATCCTGCTCGTGCTGCTGATGTGCTATGAGGCGTTTTCAAAGCTCGACGGCTTTACCATGCGCGAGCTGTTTGTCTCCCTCACCTGCGGGCTCGGTTATCTTTTACTGGCAGGAAAGCTCGTGGAGGACGACGCCTTTACCCAGGGCACCTTTGTGCTGAGCGCCTGCCTGCTTGCTGCCTACGTGCTGCTGCTCTATGCCTGGAAAAAAGGGAAAGAAAAACAGCCTGCAGACAGCCTCCCGTATCAGCGCGCGATTGCAATCGCCGTGCTGGCGCTGGTCTTTGAATCCACCTACAACATGGCGCTGACGAGCGTTTCCACCACCAGCCGCAGCAGCTATCTGGAAAGCATTCCCGCCTACCGGGAGTTAGTTGCTCGTAATGAAGAAAAAGATTCCGATTTTTACCGCTACAGCTCAGCCGCGTCACCAAAATGACGGTGCGCTGGCAGGCTATCCGACAGCGTCGCTGTTTTCTTTCCACCTCCAACGCGGCGGTTCAGGACTGGTACGACCGCATGGGCATGAGTGAAAGCAAGGTATTTTACTGCTTTGACGGTCAGACGCCGCTTTCCGCAGCACTTCTAAATGTCCGCTTTACCTGTTTTTCCCGCTCCGATGCAGAGGTTCCAGCCTCTACACGCTGATCGACGAGCAGGACGGCGTTTACCTGTACAAAAACAACAAGACGCTGCCCGCCGGATTTATCCTGCAGGATGGACAGAATCTTTCTTCCTCTGAGTTTTCTGAAGAGACCTCCGACCCGTTCGAGGTACAGAATCAGATGGCGGCTTCTGTTTCGACCTCTGATCCGCTCTTTGTTTTCCATCGAATCAGAGGAATCCGGCAATCAGGTTTTCTTTGATGTATACACGGAGGGGCATTACTACGCTTACTGTAAAAGCTCCAAGATCGATACCGTTTCGATCTCTTCCGCCAGCGTCAACAAAACGTATAAAAAAGTCAAATATGACTATATCCTCGATCTCGGTCGTCACGAAACCGGCGACCATGTAACACTGACCAACGACGAAGATAGCGTGCTGAATGCCGTTGTTGTGCGCCTGGATGAAGCAGTTTTGTCCCGCACACTGCAGACGCTCTCTGAGCAGCCCTCTTACGGTAGATTCTTATGATTCCAGCCATGTGACCGGACATGTCGACGTCACCAAAGCCGGTCGGCTGATTTTATCCATCGCAAACGAACCCGGCTGGACGATGAAGGTGGACGGAGAAGCCGCAGACTACGACGTGTATGATGGTGTATTTCTATCCGTTCCGCTGACGGAGGGCAGCCACACGATTGAGCTTTCCTACCGCCCTGC
>VOFK01002009.1_pt1 | contig 30531 bp, 43 predicted proteins | sample 5384121 | NCBI WGS metagenome assembly VOFK01 (sample SAMN12384730, study PRJNA508395) | human gut metagenome | isolation source: healthy gut J | host: Homo sapiens | reverse complement strand
ACGTTACGTATTGCTTCTATGTGTAGTTTATAATGAGCACTGCATCGTGTTTAACGGCCAGCACACGCCGATGAAAATCGAGCATAAATACCTTTTTGAAGCTGTTTGACTTTATAAAGCAGTTTCCTCATTATATGCTCGGCTCCAATGCGGATCTGCCGATCGTCGGCGGTTCGATTTTTGAGCCATGATCATTTTCAGGGCGGCAGATATGAGTTCCCGATGGCAAAAGCACCGGTCGAAAAAGCTTTACCGTCAAAGGCTTTGAAGATGGGCAGGAATTGTAAACTCGGCCGATGTCCGTAATCCGAATTTCCGGTCCGGATACAGAGCGGCTGATCGCCCTGGCGGATGTGATCCTGGATGCATGGCGCAGCTACAGTGATGAGGCCTCCTTTATCTTTGCAGAGACAGAGGGGGAGAAGCACAACACGATCACTCCTATCGCTAGAAAACGTGGCGATCATTATGAGCTGGATCTGGTTCTGCGCAATAATATCACCACGAAAGAGCATCCCCTTGGTGTTCCATCCCCCATGCAAACCTGCACCACATCAAAAAGGAAAACATCGGTTTGATCGAAGTAATGGGACTTGCAGTGCTTCCTGCCCGTCTGAAAAAAGAAATGGCAGAGCTGGAAGAAGCGATCCTTTGCGGGGCTGATCTTCGGCAAAACGAGGTGCTTGCAGCTCACGCGACTGGCGGAGGAATTTTTGACCAGACACAGCGAGGTAAATGCCGAAAATATCCATGAAATTGTGCAGCAGGAGATTGGACTGGTGTTCATGCAGGTTCTGAGGACGCAGGCGTTTATAAATGCACGGAGGACGGAAGAAAAGGATTTGAACGGTTTATTGACCGCTTAAATGCATGACTTTGTGCACAAGTCTGCAAATGATATAATGAGCAACAAAAGAGAAAACAAGCGACGCCGAAGGCGGCATTTGTTTTTCTTGTGCCATTAGAGAACGAGCAGCCTGCGTAGCAGGCGATAAAGCGCGTCAGCGCGGGCTCGTGATATAATGAGCGCAAGAGAGCGGGAACAGGCGAAGCCTGCTCATCGCGAACGGCGAAGCTATTGAGTGAGCTATGCTCACGATATATTGCTGTGCACTATATAGAAAGACCTGCAGCAGGTATAATAAACACAAGCGAAAGGAAAGGGCTGTCGTACTAACGTGCGGCAAGCCCTTTTTTCATGGGAATGGAACGCTTGCAGCGCGTGCATTTTGTTGTGGATGTTGATGCACAGCAAACGGATTTGTGGTATTATGTTTACCGAAATCAAACAGGCACTTGACGAAAGAAGGTTTTATCGATGAAGTTTTTACTGGCGGCACTGAACGCAAAATATATTCATTCCAATCCGGCGCTTTTACAGTCTGCGGGCTTATGCGGAAAAAAAATACCATCCGGAGGCAGCGGCACAGGTGGAGCTTGCCGAGTATACGATCAATCAGACGGTGGAGGAAATCCTTGCCGATCTTTATGAGAGAAAGCCGGAGGCAGTGGCTTTTTCCCTGTTATATCTGAATTGGAAAATGATGCAGGAGGTCATTTCCCGAGCTGCATCAGGTGCGTCCCGAGCTGCCCATCTGGCTGGGCGGTCCGGAGGTATCCTATCATGCGGAGGAGGTTCTGGAGCAATTCCGCGTTTTTGACCGGCATCATGGTCGGCGAGGGCGAGGTGACGTTTTCAGAGCTTTTGACCTTTTATGAAAAAAAGAGCAGCGGACGGTATTCGGAACAGCAGCAGCTGCAGATTGTGGCATTCTGGCCGGGCGCAATCAAACAGGCCGGACTGGACAGTATTGCAGGTATTGTTTATCGAGATCCGATCACCGGGGAGCTTGTGCGGACAAAGGAACGTTCCTTGACCAATATCAGTGAGATCCCGTTTTTTTATAAGGATATGAAGGATTTTGCCAATCGGATCGTTTATTATGAATCCAGCCGCGGATGTCCGTTTCGGTGCGGTTACTGTCTGTCCTCGATTGACAAACAGGTACGCCTGAGAGATCTGGCACTGGTGAAGGAGGAGCTGCAGTTTTTCCTTGATCAAAAGGTTCCGCAGGTGAAATTTATTGACAGAACCTTTAACTGTAATCATCAGCACGCAATGGAAATCTGGAAATATATTCAAGAGCACGATAATGGAATTACGAATTTCCATTTTGAGATCTCGGCAGATCTGCTGAACGGAGAAGAGCTGGCGCTTCTGGCAAAAAAATGCGCCCCGGTCTGGTTCAGCTGGAAATCGGTGTGCAGTCCACGAATCTGCAAACCCTTGAAGCGGTCAGACGGCATACAAATCTGGATAAGCTGCGGCATGCAGTGGTACGGATCCATTCCGAATATAATATTCATGTGCACCTGGATCTGATCGCAGGACTTCCTTATGAAGATATGGGGGAAGCTTTATCCGGTCCTTTAATGATGTATACAGCATGAGGCCACAGCAGCTGCAGCTCGGATTTCTGAAGGTATTAAAAGGCTCCTATCTGGAAGAAATGGCACAGACCTATGGGATCGTGTACCAGAGCTGTCCGCCCTATGAGGTCTTGTATACAAAATGGCTGAGCTATGGGGATATCATCCGGTTAAAGCGGGTGGAGGAAATGGTGGAGCTGTATTATAACAGCAATCAGTTCACACATTTGATTCCGGTTCTGCAGAGCCGCTTTGAAAATCCCTTTGCAATGTATGACAAATTGGCTGATTTTTATCATGAAAAAGGATATTTTGTCCATACGCCTGCCAGAGCTCACCGCTACCAGGTGCTTTTGGAGTTTGCACAGCAGGAAGACCCGGATGGGATGGAGTTATACCGGGAGCTGGCGGTGTATGATTTGTATCTGCGGGAAAATGCGAAGAGCCGACCGGCATTTGCATTGGACGAAAAACCGTATCATGATCAGATCGTCGAGTTTTATCAGGAAGAAGAGAAAAACCGCACATATCTGCCGGGGTATGAGGAATATCACGCAAAGCAGCTGCAGCGCATGACCCATCTGGAGGTATTTTCCTGGCCGGTACAGAAAAAGGCGTGGGAGCTGATCAGTATGTTGAAAAGAGGCGAGGTTCCGGAGACGAAAACGGCAATTTTATTCGATTATCAGAACCGGGATCGCCTGACGGACAATGCGAGAACAGCGGTGGTAGAGCTGCCGACCGCTGTGGACGCAAAACCGACAGCCGGACAGGCGACCGCCGCGGACGCAGAAGCAGTCGCTACGACAGGAAAGGGGGCCGCCGATTGAACGCACACACGAAAGCCATTTTGGATCAGCTCGACGCCCACTACGGGAGAGAATATATCTGCTACCTCAACCATGAAAACGCCTGGCAGCTTTTGATCGCGACGATGCTGAGCGCGCAGTGCACCGACGCACGGGTCAACATTGTCACGAAAGATCTGTTTGTGAAATATCCGTCGGTCGAAGCCTTTGCGGAGGCGGATTTAAAAGAGCTGGAGCAGGATATCCGTCCGACCGGTTTTTATCATAATAAAGCGAAAAATATCATTGCCTGCTGTCAGAGGCTGATGGCACTGCATGGCGGCAAGGTCCCCCTCCGGGCTGGAGGAGCTGACGGCGCTGCCGGGAGTCGGACGCAAGACGGCAAATGTTATCCGCGGCAATATTTTCCACGAGCCAAGCGTTGTGGTGGATACCCATGTGAAGCGGATTTCCAAAAAGCTGGGGCTGACAAAAAGGACGACCCGGAAAAAGTGGAATATGAGCTGATGAAGGTATTGCCGAAGGATCATTGGATTTTGTACAATATTCAGATCATCACGCTGGGGCGGACCATCTGCAAGGCGCCGACGCCGAAATGCGGGGAATGTTTTCTGACGGAATGGTGTAAGATTATCATGAACCGTCAAAAAAAAAAGGAGAGCAGGAAAAAGAAGTGAAAGAATATGTGAGCGTAGATGTGGAAACGACCGGGCTTGCGCCGAAGCAGGATAAAATAATAGAAATCGGGGCAGTGCGCGTCCGGGACGGACAGATTGTCGGAAGCTTTACATCCTTTGTCAATCCGGGGCGCATATTGCCTGCGCATATCACAGAGCTGACCGGGATTTTACAGGGAGCAGGTAGATGAGGCAGGAGACGATGGAAAGCGTTTTGCCTGCCTTTTTGAGTTTGCCGGAGATCTGCCCCCTTGTGGGACATCGATTTTGTTCGATTATGGGTTTTTGAAGCGTGCGGCGGTGAATATGGGCTGGATTTTGAACGGAGCGGCGGATACCCTGAAGCTTTCCAGACAGTTTTTGTCAGAGCTCCCGAGCAGAAGACTATCCGCCCTGTGCGAACATTTCGAAATTCCGATTCAGGCGCATCGGGCGCTGGAGGACGCGAGGGCAACGCATATTTTATATGAAAAATTACTGGAGCTTTATGGAACAGGCCCGGACCGGGGAAAGGCTTTTTGAGCCGGTTCCGCTGATCTGCAAGGTAAAACGCGAATCGCCTGCGACAAAAAAGCTCAGAAGGAACGTTTGAAAAAGCTTTTTCCATGCATCAGCTAGTACCGGAGTATGATGTGGAAATGCTGACGAAAAACGAGGCAAGCCGTCAGATCGACCGGATTCTTGCGGCATATGGAAGCTTGCAAAAGTGAGGGAAGTGCTTTATAATGTGTGGAAGCGCAGCCATGGAAGATGGTGCTTCAATGCTATTTGTCAGATGTTATAAGGCAGTTTGCGGATAAAGGAGCAGAGCATGAATTTCAGAAAGAAAAAGACACAGAAAATTATATCGTCGATCATCATCCTTATTCTGGTGCTGGCGATGATTGTTCCTACATTGCTGTCGTTTTTATAAGCGGCATAGAAAGGAATTTTAAAATGAATCGAATGAAAACCGTACTGATGACGGCAGCCATGCTGGTGTGCGTGTTTGCGTGCACGGCGGTGGCAGGAAAGACTGTATACGCAGCGCCGAACGATACCATCCAGACCGGGATTTCGGCAGATGGCATGGATCTTTCCGGGATGACACAGGAAGAGGCGCAGGGGGGCGGTTCAGAGCTATGTGAACGAACTCGGGCAGGCGCAGGTGCAGCTGCAGGCGCAGGATGGACAGAGTGTATCTATCAGCCTTTCTGAGCTGGGAATTTCCTGGAAAAACCCGGAGCTTGTTTCGGAAGCAGTGTCCCTTGGAAAAAAGGGAAATATCGTAGCGCGCTATAAGGCGGAAAAGGATCTGCAGAATAAAGGAAAGAATTACCCCGTTGTTCTGGATTTTGATAAAGAAGCGATTCGTCAGGCTGTGACGGAGCGCTGCAGTAAATTTAATGGGAAGCGATCGATGCGCACCTGACACGGGTTAACGGATCCTTTCAAATCGAAGATGGACAGACCGGATATGGTAGATGAAAATGCGTCCGTAGCTGCGATCTACGATTATCTTACGGGCTCCTGGGTTAAAGGGGAAAACGGAAACGTTGCCCTCGTAATGGCAGTGGATGAGCCCAAGGAAAACAGAAGAGCTTGCGAAGGTAAAAAGATGTGCTCGGAACATTTACGACAAGCTATTCGACCTCCGGGGGCGTCCCGCAGCAAAAACGTTGCAAATGGCTGCAGCCTGATCAACGGAACAACTTTGTATCCCGGCGATACGTTTTCTACCTATAATACAGTGAAGCCCTTCTCCACCGAAAATGGTTACGAGATGGCGGGTTCTTATTTGAACGGCAAGGTGGTAGACAGCATCGGCGGCGGTATCTGTCAGGTATCCACAACGCTGTACAATGCGGTTCTGCGGGCAGAGCTGGAAGTGACAGAACGTCACAATCATTCTATGATCGTAACCTATGTAGATCCGTCTGCGGATGCGGCGATTGCAGAATCCTCCGGCAAGGATTTTGTATTTGTGAATAATACGGATTATCCGATTTATATCGATGGACATACGGCTGATAAAAAGATTACATTTACGATCTATGGTGTAGAGACGAGAGCAAAAAACCGCGCCGTAGATTATGAGAGTGAAGTGGTTGAGAAAAAGGTTCCGGAAGCGGATCAGATCATAGCGGACGCTTCCCAGCCTATCGGCGTCATCAGCGTCAGCAGCGCACATATTGGCTACAAGGCAAGACTCTGGAAGATTGTAAAGGAAAACGGTGTGGAAGTCAGCCGGGAGCAGGTCAACAGCAGCAACTACAAGATGAGCCCCAGAACGGCAACCGTTGGAATTGCTTCTCCGGATCCGAATGCGACCAGCCAGATGCAGGCGGCCATTGCGACCAGCAGCATTGATACGGTCAAAGCGACCATTTCCAATATCAAAGCGCAGCAGGCAGCAGCGGCGGCATTGACACCGGAGCAGCTGCAGGCGATCGCAGAGGCTCAGGCGCAGGCTGCACAGGCGCAGCAGGACGCAGCGGCGGGAAACTAAGCACCGGATCCTAAAGCAGAGCGGATTGCAGAGCCGGGCTGGAGGTCCGGCTCTGCAATGCTTTGATACGATGGTATTCGGAATGGAGAAAAAGCTTATGAAAACAGGGAACGTAACGGGAAACGTTTATAAACGCAGCGTTCATCGAAAAATAGAAACAAACGGCATAGGGGTGAAAGGCGCAGAGTATGGGGGGAAGGCTGCGCCTTTCACGTCTGAAAATGTGGATAAAGCGCCGGAAAAAGCGAAGCAGCTGTGGATTACGGCGCAGAGTCTGTCTGTTTGGCCTGGAGCAGAGGGAGCCAAACTTTGCGTTTATGAGGCAGTAAACCGTGCAGCAGCGGCAGCAGTGGGAAAAGGAGAAGCAAAGGTGCGCATGGTGTCCATGCAGCTGATGCTTCCGGCAGACTGTCAAGAGCAGGAGCTGCAGAAAATGACTGTCGCAGCGCAGGAAGCAGCGCAGAAGCTGCAGGTTACGCCTCGCGGATGAAAGTGCATGTGTCCGGTGCAGTCATTGCGCCTGTTGCGACAGCAGAGGCGCTTGCAGAAGTGTGGACTGCGCCTGCAGGCGCTGCGCTGTCGGCGCGCGCCGGCCAGCAGATTGTAATGACGAAATGGGCGGGACTGGCAGGAACTGTCTGCCTGGAAAAAACATACCGGGAAGCCCTTTTGAAGCGCTATCCTGCGCAGCTTCTGGACGACGTAGCACAGCTGGAGCAGCACTTTTCGATTTTACCGGAGGCTGCAGTCGCCGGTAAGTCCGGCGTCGGACTTGCCTGTGCAGTATCGGAAGGCGGTGTATTCCATGCACTCTGGACACTGGCAGAGCAGGCCGGGACCGGACTGGAGTATTTTAAAGAAGATTCCCATCCGACAGGAAACGGTAGAAATCTGTAATGAACTGGACGTCAATCCCTATGAGCTGTCCGGAAACGGCAGTCTGCTGTTTGTGACTGATCAGGGCGAGATGCTGACAGAGCAGCTGCAGCAGCAGAAAATCCCGGCGGCGGTGATCGGATTTTTGTCTGCGGACAACGATCGCGTGATTGTCAACGGAGAGGAACGAAGATTTTTAGAACCGGCGAATACGGACGCGATTTATCGGATGGAGTAGTAACAGTTGCCGGATATCCGGCAGGAACGGAAGAAAAAATGAGAGAAGAATTATTAAAAATTATTGAGAAAAACAGCCGGATCGATTTAAAAGAGCTGGCAGTCATCCTCGGCGTAGAGGAAATTGACGTGGTAAACGAAATGGCAGCGATGGAAGCAGAGGGCATTATCTGTGGCTATCATACACTGATTGATTGGGAAAAAACAAGCATCGAAAAGGCGTTTCCGCGCTGATTGAGGTTCGCGTAACACCCAGCGCGTCAGGGCTTTGACAGCATCGCGGAGCGGATTTACAAATACCCGGAGGTGCATGCAGTGTACCTGATTTCCGGCGGTTTCGATCTGCTCGTAACACTGGAGGGCAAATCCCTGAAAGAAGTTTCCGCGTTCGTTTCGGATAAGCTTTCCACGCTGGACAAAGCATTTTGAGCACAGCGACCCATTTTATCCTGAAAAAATATAAGGATCACGGAACGATCCTGACCCGCAAATGCGAGGATCAGAGGGAGATGATTACGCCATGAGAAATCCCCTTTCTGATACAATCGTTACGATTAAACCGTCCGGAATCCGGAAATTTTTCGATATCGTCAGCGAAATGGAGGATGCGATTTCTCTGGGGGTCGGCGAGCCGGACTTCGATACTCCCTGGCACATCCGCGACGAGGGCATTTATTCTCTGGAAAAGGGACGTACCTTTTACACCTCCAATGCCGGTTTGAAGCAGCTGCGGGAGGAAATTGCGCATTATTTGAGACGCCGCTATCAGGTGTCCTATGATCCGCTGCATGAAATCATGATTACAGTCGGCGGCTCTGAGGCCATCGATATTGCGCTGCGTGCGATGGTAAATCCGGGAGACGAGGTGCTGATTCCACAGCCGTCCTATGTTTCCTATGAGCCGTGCGCCGTGCTTGCAGGTGCGAAGCCGGTTATCATCCCATTGAAAGCGGAAAACGAGTTCCGCCTGACGGCACAGGAGCTTCTGGATGCAATCACGGAAAAGACGAAAATCCTGATTTTGCCCTATCCGAATAACCCGACCGGTGCGATCATGGAACGGGAAGATCTGGAAGCGATCGCAAAGATCGTGGAAGAAAAAGATCTGTTTGTGATATCGGATGAAATTTACAGTGAGCTGACCTATAAAGGTAATCCGGTTTCCATCACACAGATTCCGGGGATGCGGGAGCGGACGGTTCTGATCAACGGATTTTCCAAGGCATATGCAATGACCGGCTGGCGTCTGGCTATGCCTGCGACCGAAGTGATTTTAAAACAGATGCTCAAAATCCATCAGTTTGCGATCATGTGTGCTCCTACGACGAGCCAGTATGCGGCGGTAGAGGCGCTGAAAAACGGCGATGACGATGTAGCGGAAATGCGCGAACAGTACAATCAGCGCAGACGCTATCTGCTGCATGCCTTTGCAGAAATGGGGCTGCCCTGCTTCGAGCCTTACGGCGCGTTTTATGTGTTCCCCTGTATCAAGGAATTCGGCATGACCAGCGATGAGTTTGCGACGCGTTTTCTGCAGGAAGAAAAGGTTGCAGTCGTGCCGGGCACGGCGTTTGGGGACAGCGGCGAGGGCTACATCCGTATTTCCTATGCTTATTCCCTGGAAAATCTGAAAGTTGCGATCGGACGGCTGTCGCATTTTGTAAAAAAACTGAAAGCGGAAAAGGAATGATAAAGATATGTTAAACATCGTATTGCATCAGCCGGAAATCCCGGCGAATACGGGAAATATCGGAAGAACCTGCGTCGCGACCGGGACAGTTCTGCATCTGATTGAGCCGCTGGGCTTTTCTTTGAGTGAAAAGCAGTTAAAGCGCGCAGGCATGGATTACTGGAATCTGCTGGATGTGCGCCGCTACATCAATTTTGCGGACTTTCTGGAAAAAAATCCGACGCTTGTAAGCGGCGAGCCGGATGCGCCGAAGCTCTGGATGGCGACGACGAAAGCGCATCAGGTTTACAGCGATGTAAAGATCGGACCGGACGATTATATTATGTTCGGCAAGGAGAGTGCCGGAATCCCGGAGGAAATCCTTGTGGAGTATGAAAAGAGCTGTATCCGCATTCCGATGGGACAGGATATCCGTTCCCTGAACCTGTCCAACTCCGTAGCGATCGTTTTGTATGAAGCGCTGCGCCAGAATCATTTCGCAGGGTTACAGGAAGGTGGAGAACTGCACCGGCTGCACTGGAAAGCGTAAGGCATCCAGCCCTACGCTTCGTTGTCCTGCACGGGCAGGGAGAAGATAAACTCGCTCCCGACGCCCTCGGTGCTGATGACGTTGATATTTTCGTTGTGCGCCTGGATAATTTCTTTTGTAATGGAAAGTCCCAGCCCGGTTCCCTTTTTGTCTTTGCCACGGGAAAGGTCGGTCTTAGAAACGATCGAAGATCAGCCGCAGGCTGTCCTTCGGGATTCCGATACCACTGTCCTTGACGGAGACAAAAACCTTTCCATGCTTTTCGTTTGTCTCGATGCGAATAGCAGAGTCAGGGTGGGAAAATTTAATTGCGTTGTCGAGCAGGTTGTATAAGACCTGCTCGATTTTGCTTTTGTCGGCGAGAACGGGCATACGGTCGCCGGTTAAAAGCAGCTCGATGCCGATATGCTTCTGTTGGCAGGTTCCTTCGAAGGAAGCGGCAGTAGAGCGAATGACCGAATTTAAATCGAAAACAGATTTTTCCAGGATCATGCCCTTCATATTCAGGTTGTTTAAGGTCAGCAGGCTGTTGGTCAGCTTTGTCAGGCGTTCCGTTTCGTTTAAGACGATGCCGAGATATTTTTCGGAGCTCTGGCGATCGTTCCGTCCAGCATCGCCTCCAGATACCCTTTGATTGAAGTCAGGGAGAGCGGAAGTCGTGAGAAACGTTGGCGATGAATTTTTTCTGGTTATCCTCGGCGCGTGCGATCTCACTTGCCATGAGAGGGAGGCAGCCAGATAACCGATCTCATCCTCACTGTCTACCTGAAATTCATAATGCAGATTGCCTGCCGCGTACTGCTCGGTGGCTGCCGTGATCTTGCGCAGCGGCAGATAGACCATTTCTGTAAAGAAAATCAGAATGATCAGCGACAGCAGGAAAAAAAATCACGAGCATAATATAGGAAATATTCAGCAGGCTTTCGCTGGAAGCCCGAATATTTGCCATGGGGATATGGATGACAACATAGCCCTGCACTTTAAAATTGAAGTGATGGGCGCAAATACACTGAGCATTTCCTCCTGGAAGCAGCCGAAAAAGTCACCAACCGTATAAAAGGAACCGGCGGTGATGGTCGAGTCAAAATTTTCCACGCGAGACTCATGCTTCACATCCAGCGGTGTTTCCGTTGTCATGATAATACGTCCGGATGGATTAATGATCCAGATTTGGGAGGACAGGTAGGTGCTGAGCGCATCCAGCTGTTTTTTGACCTCCTCGAGGGAAACATTGCTGCTGTATAAGTCGGAAGCGTAGGTATTTGCGATCAGAGTAGCTTCTTTATAAAGGGAGTCCGCCTTTTCCCGTTTCAGATGCTCCAGCGTCATACTGGAAACGAACGTTGCTACGACTAAAAATCCGAAAAATCCGAAGATCAGGTAGCCGAGTACAAATTTCAGATACAGGGTTTTGCGCATGTCATCTTACCTCGAATTTGTAGCCGATTCCCCAGATCGTGGCGATTTTCCAGTTTGCATGATCCTTGATCTTCTCGCGGAGACGCTTCACGTGAACGTCCACGGTACGTGTGTCGCCAATGTATTCATAGCCCCAGATCTGATCCAGAAGCTGTTCTCTGGAAAAAACGTGGTTGGGCGAAGCTGCCAGAAAATAGAGAAGCTCCAGCTCCTTTGGCGGCATATCGACATTTTTTCCCATATACATAACGGAATAATTGGTTTTATTGATTGTCAGATCGGGATATTCGACACATTCCACAGCAGGTTTTGCCGGAACGGCAGCAGCTGGTTGTAGCGGCGCAGCACCGCCTTGACTCTAGCGACAAAGCTCCTTGGAGTCGAAGGGCTTTTTCCATGTAATCATCCGCACCAAGCTCCAGGCCGAGCACCTTGTCAAAAATTTCGCCTTTGGCGGACAGCATGATGATGGGAACAGAGGAACTGCTGCGGACTTCACGGCAGACCTGATAGCCGTCGATGCCGGGAAGCATCAGATCGAGCAGAATCAGGTTCGGGATGCGGTATCCACAGCGCGGAGGGCGGATTCCCGTCCTCCACGATCATCGTATCAAAAGCATTCCTTGGTCAGGTACAGCGAAATGAGTTCGGCGATATTGGCATCGTCGTCAACAATCAGAATTTTCTGTTTATTTACCATAATGAACCTCGTTATTCCTTTCTGCAAAGGCGGCAGATGATTGCCGTCCTGCGGATTATTTTTTAAATTCTACAATCGTTACGCCGGCATCGCCTTCGCCGTATTCGCCCTGTCGGAAGGATTTGACATATTTGATGCGCTTTTAAATGCTGCTGGATGGCCTTGCGCAGGGCACCGGTTCCCTTTGCCATGTACGACGCGGACGTTTTCCAGATGTGCCAGATAAGCGTCGTCCAGATATTTATCGAGGGCGGCGAGGGCTTCGTCTACCGTTTTGCCCAGCAGATTGATCTCAGGGGAAACGGAGAAGGACTTGGACATCCGGAGCTTGCCGGTATTTGTTTTGGACATCGTAGGCGTGGTAATCGTCGCTTCCTCGATGCGAACAAGGTCTTTTATGTTCGTGGAGGTGCGCATGATGCCGCACTGCACGAAGAGGTTGCCCTTTGCATCAGGCAGGCTGCTGACCGTACCCTTGAGCCCCATGGAAACAATGCGCACGGCATCGCCTTTTTTGAGCTGTTCGGGCTTTAATGCCGGAGCTTTGGGCTTGTCCTTTGCAGCGACGGAAAGCTTGCTGTTTTTGTCGTCGATGTTGCTGCGCAGCTTTTGACGCGCCTGTTCCAGATCCTTCATGGAAGCGCCGGGACCGGCTTTCTGGAAAATGCGGATTGTTTCGTCTGCGGTGTCCCTTTTGCTTCACGCAGAATATCCCGCGCTTTTTCATTCGCTTCGCGCAGATACGGTCCCGCGTCTGGTCGATTTTATCGTTTTTCTCCTGCAGCTTATGCCGGAGGGCTTCGATTTCTTTTTTGTAATCTTCGATTTCGCGGCGTTCTTTTTCAATTGTAACGCGGCTCTTTTCCAGATCGGAAATAACGTCTTCAAAGCTCGTCCTGTTCGTCGATCTGCTCCTTGGCGGCTTCGATGATTTCGTCGGAAAGACCGAGCTTTTTGGAAATTGCAAAAGCGTTACTTTTTCCGGGAATGCCGATCAGCAGCCGGTAGGTAGGGCGCAGCGTTTCCACATCGAATTCACAGCAGGCGTTTTCAACAAATTTCGTAGAAAGGGCGTAGATTTTCAGCTCGCTGTGCAATGTGTGGTCGCCATTGTGCGGATGCCGCGGTCATGCAGATAGTTCAAAATTGCAATCGCCAGCGCCGCACCCTCAGTCGGGTCGGTCCCGGCCCCCCTCGTCGAACAGGCAGAATCTGCGTCTGCCTTTGCCAGAATGGAGACGATGGAGGTCATGTGGGAGGAAAAGGTACTCAAGCTCTGTTCAATGCTCTGTTCGTCACCGATATCTGCGAAAACCTCTGTAAAAACAGCTGAGGCGAGCGGTCTAGGGCAGGAATGTGCAGACCTGCCTGCCCCATCAGCGTGAACAGTCCGACTGTTTTTAAACATACGGTTTTACCGCCGGTGTTGGGACCGGTGATGACGAGAAGATCGAAATTTTTGCCAAGCTCGACGTCGATCGGAACGACTTTTTTGCGGTCAAGCAACGGATGTCGTCCCTGACGGATACGAACGATATGCTCGTCGTTGAAAAGCGGACGGGAAGCATTCTGATCCATCGCAAGGGAAGCCTTTGCAAAGATGAAATCGAGCTGCGTCATAATCCGCTGGTTTTCTGCGATCTCAAGGGTGTGTGCACCTGCTTCGGCACTCAAATTTGCCAGAATAACGGCGATTTCCTTTTGCTCCTCGATTTCCAGCTCACGCAGCTGGTTGTTTAAGCTGACAACGGCTGCGGGTTCGATGAAAAAGGTGGAGCCGGTGGAGGACTGGTCGTGCACCATGCCGGGCACCTGACCTTTATATTCCGCCTTGACGGGGATACAGTAGCGTCCGTCGCGGGTGGTAATCACGGCATCCTGCAGATAGTTTCTGACGGAACCGTTTACCATGCTGTTTAATTGGTTGTGAATCTTTTCCCCGGTTAATACCATGCTCCGCCGGATTTTTTTGAGGGCAGGACTGGCGTCGTCCGCAATTTCATCCACATCGATGATGCAGCGGCGAATTTCTTTGGAAAGGGGTGCGAGGGGTTCGAGACAGTGAAAAATATTCTGTCAGGGAATCCTGCTGTTCTTCGTCCTTGTCGGAGCGCCCGAAGTTTTTGACACGGGCGGTGTTTTCCAAAAGACCGGCGATGCGCAGCAGCTCTTCAGAGGAGAGGGTGCTGCCGATTTCGAGGGAGCGCAGGCACATGCCGAGGGGCTTATTGCTGCCGAAATTCAGGCTGCCCTTCTGGAAAATCCGGGTCAGGGCATCTGCAGTTTCGGTCTGAGCCTGTTCGATCTGCGCAAGATCGGTCATGGGCACAGATCCCGGCAAAGCTGTCGTCCGGGGTCGAGGTTGCTTTTTGCTCCAGCATATGAATGACTTTATCATATTCCAATACGCGTAAAACTTTCGCGTTCATAGTAGTTCCTTTCGTTTTTCAAAACACAGTGCCAAAAAGGCACCTATATTCGTTCCATAAAATGCTGCACAGCAGAATCATTACACAGGATTGATGCTGCTGTCTTGTGGTACAGGCGGCTACTCCTATCATACCATATAGAGAGAAACCGGGGAAAAATTTTGCGCCCGGAAAAAGTCTTTCCGGCACTTGTGTGCAGGCGGGCAGATGAGGTATACTGAAAAGTACCCAAACGGGCGAAAGGAACCGATACTTATGGAGGATAACAGACCGAATCAGGATCTGACGAATCAGGATATCGAGTTTATCAAAGAAAAGGTAAAAGAACGACCGCTGAACCGCCGAAAGCTGTTCAAAAAAACGTTGCTGACGGCGAGCATGGCAGCAATTTTCGGGCTGATCGCCTGTGTGACCTTCCTTGTGCTGGAACCGGTATTTTCCAATCTGCTGTACCCGGAGGAAGAGCCGCAGCAGGTGGAGCTGAAGGAAGAAAATATCGAGGACGAGATGCGCCCGGAGGATATGATTCTGGAAGAAGAGACGGAAACGGAGACAACGACAGAGCTGCAGACCGTTGTGGAAAAAGTCGCGCTGGAAATCGGGGATTATCAGAAGCTGTACCGGAATATGTATACGGTGGCGAAGACATTTGCAGATCATTCGATGGTAACAGTGACCGGTGTGGTGTCGGATGTGGACTGGTTTGATAACACTTATGAAAACCAGGGACAGACGGCAGGCTGATCGTTGCGGATAACGGTAAGGAGCTGCTGATTCTTGTGGACGCGGCAGCCATCCGTCAGGCGGAGGAACTGGAGGTTTCCTTTTACAGCGGACGGAGTGTGTCCGCTTCACTGAAAGGAAAGGATGAGGAAACGGGACTCGCCATTTTGAGTGTGGCGCTGGAGGATATTCCGGAGGATATCCGGAAAAATGTCGGATCGGCGACGATGGGAAGCTCCGGCAGTAGTGTACAGGCTGTGCCGGTGATTGCAATCGGACGTCCGCAGGGTGCGGAAACGATAATTTTCGGAATGGTAACTTCTGTGGATTATTATCAAAATCTTACGGATCATAATGTCCGCCTGTTAAAGACAGATATGACGGGGTTGCAGGGAACCGGAGGCGTTTTAATCAATCTTTCCGGAAAGGTACTCGGCATCGTGCACGCCGGGGAAGCGGAGAGTTCCGATGTGCTCAGCGCATATGGCATTTCCGATCTGCTGACGACGGTTGGCAAGCTGTCGAATGGTCAGAAAATCGCCCATATGGGCATTACCGGGACGGATGTACCGGACGAAATCCATCTGGAAAAACATGTGCCGGTCGGTGCATATGTGACGGGAATCATAATGGATTCTCCCGCGATGAAAGCGGGAATCCAGAGCGGCGACGTAATCGTTGGCATGGAAGGAGAAGAGATCACTTCGTTTGCAGACTACCATGCGGCGCTTCTTTCCTGTGAGCCGGACACGACGGTGACAGTCACTGTGATGCGGCAGGGACAGGACGAATATCAGGAAATGGAAATTGAGGTGCTTTTGCAGGAGTAAGGCGTAGAGGATAGCGAAAGGCTTTTTGATGCAGGGCTGCCGTTTTCGGTTTTTGCGCAGCATTGTCAACAGAATAGAGATTTTTGGAAAAGAGGAAAAAGAAAATGAAATTTATTAAGGATTATAAAGAAGGCGACAGAGTATTCGATATTTATCTGTGTAAGCATAAACAGTCTGCTGCTGTGACGAAGAATGGTAAGCCTTATGAAACCGTCATCCTGCAGGATAAGACCGGCACGGTAGACGGCAAAATCTGGGATCCCAACAGTGCGGGCATCGATGATTTCGACAGCCTGGATTATATTGAGGTCTATGGCGATGTGACCTGTTTTCAGGGCGCAAACCAGATCAATATTAAACGAATCCGCCTGTGCCGCGAGGGTGAATACGAGCCTGCCAACTATCTTCCGGTCAGCAAAAAGGACATTTCCGTGATGTATCAGGAGCTGCTTTCTTATATCAACAGCATGGAAAATGAATGGCTCAAAAAGCTGATGGAGGCGTTCTTTGTAAAAGACGAGGCGTTTCTTACAAACTTCAAAAAATCTTCCGCAGCGAAAAGCGTACATCATGGATTTGTAGGCGGTCTGCTGGAGCACACGCTTGGCGTTGTGAAGCTGTGCGATTATTTTGCAAAATCTCTACCCGATGTTAAAAAGGGATCTGCTTTTGGCTGCCGCGATGTGTCATGATATCGGCAAGACAAAAGAAATTTCCCTTTTCCCACAGAACGATTACACGGACGATGGACAGCTGCTTGGTCATATCGTAATCGGAACGGAGATGGTCAGCGACAAAATTCGGATGATTCCGGGCTTTCCGACTGTGCTTGCTTCGGAATTGAAACATTGCATTTTGGCGCACCACGGAGAATATGAATACGGTTCTCCCAAAAAGCCTGCGCTCATGGAAGCGATGGCACTGAACCTGGCGGATAATGCAGATGCGAAGCTGGAAACCTTTACGGAGATTCTGGAGGGAACTTCTGAAACCGGATGGCTGGGTTACAACCGGCTCTTTGAATCCAATCTGCGCATGACGCGGATGGACTAAGACGGCTCAGCCGAAGGAATGGACGCAGTGCAGCTGCGCAGGTGTTGCATAGCCGGACGTAGAAAGTACGACCGGCGCGCATTCTACGCAGCTACAGCAGTAAAAATACAGCGCAGCTGCCGAAGCATGGAGGATGACGTGAATATACAGAAAAATCAGATTTTTACAGTGAAAATTACAGATATGGGAACTGACGGAGAGGGCATCGGACATCTGGAGGATTCCGATGCCCTTTCAGGCAATGGCTATACGCTGTTTGTCAAGGACGCGGTTCTGGGCGATACGGTGCGTGCAAAAGTCGTAAAACCGAAAAAGGGATATGCCTTTGCGCGTCTGGAAGAAGTGCTGGAACCGTCGCCCGACCGCGTGGAGCCGGTCTGTGCGTATGCGAGACAGTGTGGCGGCTGTCAGCTGCAGGCGGTTTCCTATGAAAAGCAGCTCGCCTTTAGGACCGCAAGGTCAAAAACAACCTGATCCGGATCGGCGGCTTTGCCCCGGATTTTGTAGAGGAAATTATGGAAGCGCCGGTCGGGATGGAGCATCCGTTCCATTATCGCAACAAGGCGCAGTTTCCGGTCGGAATGGACAAAAATGGTCGTTTGATTGCGGGCTTTTATGCCGGACGGACACACACGATTATTGAAAACAGGGATTGTGCGCTCGGCGTTGCGGAAAACAAAATCGTTTTGGATATTGTGCTGGATTTTTGTACGGAAAAGAAAATTCCAGCATACGATGAAACGACAGGAAAGGGATTGCTGCGCCATGTCCTGATCCGTAAAGGCTTTTCAACAGGACAGATTATGGTCTGTCTGATTCTCAACGGCAGTTCGTTTGCGGCGGAGCAGGAGCTTGCGGACAGGCTGTTTGAAAAGGTGCCCGGAATGACCAGCTTTTCGGTCAATTCCAATACAGAGCGGACCAATGTGATTATGGGCAGGAAAACCCGGACGATCCGCGGGAAAGACCGCATTGAGGACACGATCGGCGGGCTTGTTTTCACAATTTCACCCCAGTCCTTTTATCAGGTCAATCCGGTTCAGACGGAAAATATTTACAGTCAGGCGCTTTCTTATGCAGGACTGACCGGAAATGAGACAGTCTGGGATCTTTACTGTGGAATCGGCACGATTTCCCTGTTCCTGGCGCGCCAGGCGAAGCAGGTCTATGGCGTGGAAATCGTCCCGCAGGCAATCGATGATGCGCGCCAGAATGCAGTGCGCAACGGCATCGACAATGCGAAATTTTATGTCGGAAAAGCGGAGGAGGTGCTGCCGCACTTATACGAAACAGAAGGAATTTTTGCGGACGTTATCGTTGTTGATCCTCCGCGCAAGGGCTGTGACGAAGAGTGCCTCAATACCATTTTAAAAATGCGCCCGAAGCGCCTGGTTTACGTCAGCTGCGATTCCGCGACGCTCGCCCGCGACTTAAAATATCTCTGCAGCCAGGGCTATGAGTTAAAATGCGGCAGGGCGTTTGATAATTTCCCGATGGGGGGGACATGTGGAGACGGTTGTTCTTTTGTCCCAACAAAAACCAGATGACACGATAGAGATCGACTTAGACCTGGACGAGCTGGATGCCACCAGTGCCGAGTTGAAAGCAACCTATCAGGAAATCAAAGATTATGTGCTGAAAGAATTTGGCTTGAAGGTTTCAAGTTTATATATTTCTCAGGTAAAACGCAAATGTGGAATTGAAGTGGGAGAAAACTATAATCTTCCAAAATCAGAAAATGAAAGAGTTCCGCAATGCCCGAAAGAGAAAGAAGATGCTATCAAGGCTGCCCTGAAATATTTTGCGATGATCTAAGGACATCGCTGATTTCAAGGAGGAATAACACATGAAAAGCACATTTGAAAAAATGGGTGGAACCTACACACTTGGCGCAGACGGAATTTATTATCCGAATCTTGTCAGCACAGATGAAGAACCGCATTATGGAAAATATGGAATGATGCGGAAAGTATATCTGAAAGAGCATCGTCCGGCAATGTATTCACTGTATATGTTGGAAGACAGACTGACAGAACATCTGAATACTGTGGACGATGAAGCACAGGAGAGAATGGATATTCTGGTGAGTCAGATGATGGAAAAACAAGCTATTACGGAAGAATTGAAAGCCTATGACCATATGGAATGGGTCAGGGCGGTGAATAATATCCGAAATGCAGCAGAAGAGATTGTGTTGAAAGAATTAGTGTATATTTAAAGCGTGGAAAGCTCCTTCGGGAGCTTTTTGCTGCTTATAAGATAATTTCCGTTGGAGATTGTGATTTAACGGTTTGATTTATAAAACTGGCAATGATACAATTAATATAATTTGAAAGAAAGCAGAGTGAATTGATTGTTGAAGATGACAAAAATTAAATGATGGAATATGTCTGGCCTTAAGGAAAGATGCTTATTTCTTTTATCATTGCAGAAGGCTAGAGAAATCTTGAAAAGGGAAGATATCATATTGATTTTATTAAATGTGGACTTGCCGGATGAAAATGCATTAATTTTGTAAGAGAAATCAGGAAAAATAGTCAGGTAGCGATTATTCTTCTTACTGTAAATAACATGGAAGTAGGTATTGTGCAGGATTAGAAACTGGGCGAATGACTATATTATGAAGCCATTTAGACAATGGTTCTGCGTGCAAGAGTGTCTGTGTAGTTTAGAAATAAAGAACATACTATCAAATTGTCTTAAAAACATCTAATAGGAGGGTAAAGGTTAGCCATGATAAATAGAGAAATATTTACAGAAAGTCCAGAAGATGATTTGTGGCGAGAACTACTGCAATACTCATATCGGGCGAACGTTTCAAGATATTTAAAGGAACATTCCTTGGATGAGGATGAAGATACAATAAACACAATTATTGGGTCTTTCCTGCAGGCAAATGAATATTTTAAAGCAAGTAAGAGTGCAAATCTTCAGATATCGCCGTTACTTTTGTATTATGGAGCAACTAATCTGCTATTGGGATTGACTTCATTGATGACAGGTAAGAGACCTGAAATAAAAAATCATGGCATGACAGCAATAGATTCTACAATAAGTACATATATCGCAGAGGCTAATGTTGTTTTTGGAGATCCTAATACTGGAGGTATACATCAATTTGCTAGAATACTAGGGTTCGAAAAGGATTTGACAAAGTGTGGTGAATGGAAGATGATGGATTTCTTATCATCTATTGTTGAAATCGATCAGGATTATAGAAAATGTTATGCACAAGAAAATGGTAATACGCTTCTTCTTGACCTTTTTAATACACCAACGGGAACAATCGAACGATTATATTTAAACAAAAATAAGGTTGAAGCTATTAGTGCAGTTTTAAATAATGTTGAGGGTTTTGAGAAAAATTATCTTCTACCGCAAGTAGGACATGAACGTGAATCAGACAGGGATTATCTTATCTTAAGGAAAAAGATGTCCGGAAAAGACATAAAAAGGATTTCCTTTTCCGGACAGCCTTATTTACAAGCTGGTTTTATAAAGAATGGACAGTTGATTACATTGCCGCCTTTGTTCAATATGTATGCAGCGCTTTTTATTATGGGATCGCTTTGCCGTTATCATCCAGAAAAATGGGGACCATTTGTACTAAATGATGAAACTGGCGAACGACTTCTGTTTGAGAAATTTTTGTATCTATCAAGGAGAATTATACCGAATATCGTTCTTAACCTATTAAATAACGATAATGTGGTTTATGTTACTCAAAAATACTCAATTAATGAAACCATTAAGCATGTGGGTGAACATGAGATAAAAGAACTTATACAGAAAGAACTATATGCTGCAGAAGAAAAACGCAGATTAAAGAGATAATTAAGGTGGTGATAACAGTGGATTTTAGATCTGAAGTATTCAAATTATGCAAAGCAATACAGAAAAGAACAGAAACAAATATTGTCAATGATACATATCTAAGGCTTTTCACTTGCAAATCTGAAGAATATGTGATACCCCAATATTCAATGTTTCATGAGGCGGCAAAACACGGAAATAACCAGTTTTATGGGTATCTTTATGCTAATGAACATACGGATGATTATAAGACGGTATTACAAGGGATTACACCATTACCTGATAAGGACATACAGATATTTGCAAGAGCACATGCCACTATTTACGCTCTTATAAAAGAATGTGTTAAGGAGTTAGAGATTTCAAATCCTAAGATTGCGAAGGCATTGGACCCATATAGTAAATATAGACCTATAACTGCACCAGCAGGAGTACCATTCTTAGCTGAAAAGGAATATGAAAAAGCTGCGGAAGCATTTCGAGAATCTAAACTATACAAAAAACTGATTAATTCATCGATTAATGCTCTCGTGGAAGAACTTAAACCTGAGGACATACATACTATGTTTATGGTTTTCGAGAAGGAGATAGTGGCGTGTCCTTTAGATGTAGTGCCGGAAAGTATTAAACCACTAGAAAAAATGTTTGGTAACAAAATTTGAAAAAATAGAAGAAATATTACTAGCTGAAACATTGATAATTTTCTCTCTTCAAAAATCATTGGAAAATGCTTGTAGTCTGTTGTATACAGCTTTAATTGGAGATGATTTATGTGTGTTTAATAACGACAATATATTTAACATTGACAAGAATTATAGTAATTCTCTGCGAAAGGTTATACAATTATCTGCCGTTGGAATTTTCTTGAACGGAAAATCCAATATGGTAGGAGATATCATGTTGGTTGATTGTGATCCTTACCCTAAACATCATATGCATGAATTTGGAGTGATACAGTCGTACTCAGCAAGTTTCAATGGTGAAATGGGAAATACAAGTAAAGTTACAATGATGGTTGTTGATGATTTACTTAATCCATATTATCTTCTAACAAATAGAATTATTGATATGGATTTTCCACCGCTGGTTAGAGAAGAGGTAGAAGATAGTAAAGATAAAAATATATCTGTAAAAAGAAAATATCTCGAAACGAGAAGTGCCCATGTGGAAGTGGATTAAAGTATAAATTTTGTTGTGGAAAGAATAAGTGATAGAAATAGGGCTATAGGTATAAGGCTGTAACAGCTGTCTAAGACAAATTTCATATTGGAATATAAAGGCGTATGGGTTGAAGCAAATTCATACGCCTTTGAAGATACTACAATTCCATATCATATGACTTTTTCTTAGTCCGAGCAGGCTGATTTCGCCGTATTTCCTGTTCTCTTTGATATTTAAGTTCCCATGCACGATAGGAGAAATACATCAGGATCTTCCACATTGAGATAATCCACTTCATTGGTTGCAATATCACGACGGTGATAGTCATAATATTTACCGAATGTACCTTTGAGTTGCTCTATCAGCTTGTCCCGAAAATCAGGACGTATATGGATTCTGGTATCCAACAATTCTGTGTATTGTTCCGGATTAGGATGAAATTTTTCTTCCCGGAAAGCGGCGGTGTCTTTTTTAAGCTGCTTTTTAAGGGAGATGTCCTGAGAATCCAGGATATCAAGATTGTTATTCATCTGGTCATATTTCTTGGATAGATTCGTCATATCTTTATCAGTGGAGCATTGTGCCTGGAAGATTAGTTGCTCTTTCCTTGATTTCAGTTCTTCGATTTCTTCGGTAATAGTGGTAAGCTGCTGATTTAATTTTATATGCTGGATGGGATTCAAAATACTGGTTTTATCCTTTTGCACATTCAGTTTTTTCCGTTCCGTAACTTTAGCTTTGAGTTTCTTTTTTAACGGTGTTGTATTTATTCAGTATTGATTAAAATGATTCATCCAATCATGAATTACTTCTTTTGCATCTCATTATGATGTAAATGATATTGTGTAAAAATCATATGATTTCGGATAGTTTCCATTGTTTCTGCAATTACAGGAATAGAATGTTTGACAGCCTGAGCCAGTTTCGATACCTGAGTTTTTAATTCCCGGAGCATTTGGTTATCTGCACGAATCTGGCGGTTGATTTCACAGCGGTCAGCTATCATTCCTTTCTTTTCCATATTCTGGGCAATGTAGCCTTCGTGGATGGTCGGCTGTTCGGTGATTCCCCTGATCTGCAAAGCTGCGGTGATCAATGGATGCATTTATCTGATTGTGGGCAAGCATTTCATTTACAGTATCTGCCCAGTTTGCTCTCCAGATACAGAGTTGCTCATCACTGTTCCATTGTTCAGAAATAGGATTCTGTCTGCCGTAGTGGCTGCTTTTTGGATGCTTGTCGATGCGGTCATAGCCCTTTTCCTGTGCGTCAGATGCGGTCATATAAATCTTCTTTTTTTTCCAACTTTATATCTGTATTGCTTTTCCCAGCCATCTTTTTGTGCAGCTTTGAATTCAGTAGCTGTAAATCCTTTTTCTTCCCCATTTTTTATACAGAGATATTCTTTTTTCTGTTTTATACTGCCATGTTCCATTTTCATTTAATGGTCGGACAGTAAGAAGAATGTGTGCATGGGGATTGTGATCATCTGTATCGTGAATGGCAAAATCAGCACACATCCCCATATCTACAAAATTTTTTTTAATAAAATTCTGAAGAAGAGAAATATTGCTGTCTTTATCCAACTCAACGGGGAGTGCGACAACAAATTCTCTTGCCAGTCGGCTGTCTTTGGTCTTTTTCAGCAGCTTCCACAGCATTTCAGAGTTGTTCACGGTCTTTCCATTCTGGTGGAGCCATCGGTGGGAGCATCACCTCCTGATAGATCAGCCCCTGCTTTCTGGTATAGTCATGCTGAATGCCGTCATAATCATTGTACATGCGGCTACAGCTCATATAAGCAGAAGCAGCAACAGCAGACCGACCGGAACCACGACTGACGACTTTAGCTTGCATATGATAAATTGCCATATCTGGCACCTCCTTTCGATGTTGCCTGCAACAGCGGATAAAGCCCTCGGCAGAGCGCACGAGCCTGACCAACGGGAAGGATACCACTGCCCCAGGGGTCCCCCGCAAAGCCTGCTTTGTGGGGAGAGGAGGAGCAAGGGAGTGTCCGTAGTTTTCGCCATTGGCGGAAACGAAGGTAAACGGACTTTGCGACGACGAGGTGGTGAGTAAGTGCGCCCTTCGGGAGTAGAACTTGTGCGTTTACATTCCCCGTAGCCGGATCATCAGCTCTCGTTTTAGGGAATCTAAATCCATTTCTTTAATATGGGGAACAATACTTTCCAGAATTGCTCCTTCCTGGACTAATCGGTGTGTTCTGGCATCACGCTCTTTTTTCCGATTTCTTGCTTCAGCTTCTTCCTGACGGTGCTTTGCCTGTAAAAGTGCTTTTTCTTCTGGTGTTATTGTCCTTTTATCTGCCATATCTGGCACCTCCTTTTTATGCCCGTATCCGGGCAATTTTGGTTTCAAAATCTTCTGGTCTAGTACTATAGTTTCGGATAACTGACAGTGGCATATTTCTGGTGATGAATATGAAAAGAAAGTAGCACCACTGTCAGTGAAGAATAATTATCGTGTTATGCTTCTTTGCTTCAGTTCTGGTTCGGAGCATGATTGTTCAACAGGATTTTTTTCGCCTGTTTTAAATTAGCGGTTGCATTGTCCTGACGGATATTCCGGTTATTGATACGGACAGGAATACATCTCTCTAGAATGCGGTCATAAATTCGTTTGTGTGCGATATCAGCGGCGTTATTCAGCTCTGATAAAGTGAGATTGGTCGTTATGATCAGGGGCTTTTTACTGCGGTAACGACTGTCAATCACATTGAATACTTGTTCCAGTGCAAAGTCAGAGTTCCGCTCAATTCCGAGATCATCAATAATCAGAAGACTGTAGCGGTTTAAGCTGTTGATGAACTGGTTTCTGTCTTCAAAATGCATTCCGGTAAGGGTATTCAGAATCCGGGAAAAGTTGGTCATCAGTACAGGAACGCCTTTTTCCAGAAGGGCATTGGCAATGCAGCCTGCAAAAAAAGATTTTCCAGTACCGACATCACCCCAGATGAGAAGTCCGGAAGCGTTTGCTTTCATATCTTCCCAGTTGCTTACATAATTGTGTGCCAGTTTTATTTCCGGATTGATGCCGTTATCTCTGGCAAAAGTGTAGTCATAGAGTGCTTTGTCCTGTAAGCCGCTGGTTTTAAGATGCTCTATTTCCATTTGTTTTTCATGAAGTTTTCTCTGGGCCTCTTCCTGCTCAAAGATTTCCTGCTGGCATTTACAGCGGATGGAAGGAATAAGAACCTTTCCCTGTAATTCATGCCGGCATTGTCTTGGCGTATTGCATTTGGAACAGTAGATCAGGTGGTCTGTTTCGTTAAAATATTCATCAGGCTGAAGCTCTCTGTTTGGTGTTATAGCGGTTGCTTTTTCTGTAAATCTTGTCATAGTGTTTCGTATTCCTCACTTTCGTAATTCCTTTGCCGGGAAGCAGGATGATCCTGTCTTGCCCAGCTGATGATGGTAGCTGCATGGTTCTGATATTGCTTTCCGGTAGAAGCCATATAACCGGATAAGCGTTCAATATAATCCTTCCAGTCAGGGATTGTCTGCCGGATATTTTCCAGCTCTTTCTCTGACAGAAAAACATTTTGAAATTTTCCATAGGGTGAGAGTGGCTCCTTACTCCCTCTTTTTTCTAAATTGTTCTTTTTTATCTCTTTCTTATTACCAGACAGTTTTCTGTCTGTATCAGGGAAAGAATCCTGTCTGCCAATAGGACAGTTTTCTGTCTGTCTTAGGGAAAGAAATCTGTCTGTATAGTGGATGGTTTCTTTTGGGAGTTTTACATAAATCCGATTAGGCTGTCCGGGTCCCTGCCGTTTTCGGAAGATAAGCTCCTGTTTTTCCAGTACTGCCAGAGCAGTTTTAACCGTCATCTGGCTTTTGTGGAGAACTTCTGCCAGTGCTTCAATTGTAAAGTAAATGAACACATGACCGTCTGTATCTGACCAGCCCTCATTTTTCTGGGAAAGCCTTGCCCGGTCGAGCAGGATAATATAAAGCATTTTGGCAGTTTCGTTTATTTCCATGTCCAGAAGGAAACGGGGAAACATCATATAAGATGGCAGGTTGGTGTCTGCTGTCAGAAAGTCAGTCATGTGTTCACCTCCAATCAATTATTCTCCAAGAAAATCCCAGTCTACATCACTATCTGGCTGTGAATTTTCAGGTGTTGGAAAGGGCGCCCTGATTTGGGGCTCCCTCCTTGCACCATGCCTGCAGTCAGTCCGGAAAGAAAAAAAGTGGCAATGCCTGTTTCAGACTGTTTTCCACTGCATCTACAATCTGTTTCACAAAAAGTTCTTCCCGTTCTCTTGTTTCCAGATAAGGATCAGCCTGTGTGCGGTAGTAGCGGTCAAAATAATCTACCAGTGCAAGAGAGATTACCTGACTGTAAGATTTAAAATCCTGCCTGTCCATCGTCTGTAAATATTCCCAGGCTCTCCGCTGCTGTTCTTTGTCCAGATTAAAGCGCAGGTTTGTGTTGCGGATATTGTTCTGCATGGTTTATCCCCTCCTTTTTTTCGTATTGATTGATTCAGCAGGTCGTACCGGTGTGGTACTGCTCTGCTGTGGGATAAGCATACGAAAATCGGAGGAAAAAAAGGCATTGAGAGGAAATTGAGTTGGAATTGAGAAAAAATAAACTTTTTATTGATAAATAAGTTTAGATACTAACTCTTTTTGTCGTTTTGGTTGTTAATTATATTAAACGTAGAAAATATTTTGATAATGAAAGTGTGGGAGAGAAAATGAACAAAAAGAAGATACAGCAATCGTAGAAGAAAGAATATTTTACGAGTATTCATTCTTTTTAATGACTATCATAATAACCGTTGTAATGTGGAGAACAATAAAAAATCGATGTGCAGGTTGGAGAATTAACATTACCGAAAATTTTGCAGTCAGAAAAGTCCTTTGCAGACACTTCGGGTGAATGGAATCTTATTTTGGTCGATCGAAATCATTATATTCCAAATAATTATCAAGTAGAATTGACAGAATTATCGAATGGTAAAAAAGTAGATTCACGGATATAACAGGAATTAGTAATGAACCATGGCATTACCGTTATGTTGGAACGACTGTCGCTAAAATAATGAAAGAAGAAAATTTATGTTTGGAAGAATATTTAGAAAAATATAAATAAAAACAAAAAAGAAAATCCTAACTTTTTTATAGTAGGATTGTTATATTATTTAGAAAAACAGAGGGAGGCAAATTTGCGAATGGAATACAAAACTGATTCTTTGTTAGTACATCTAGCAAGAGCAGGAGATGAAGATGCGTGTGAAAAACTGGTCAAAAAAAATATTACTCAAGTATATATCAATATTGTTTGCTACATATCAATGATCCCTATGAGGCAGAGGATTTGACACAAGAAGTGTTTACACGTTTCTTTTTCCAATTTATATAGATATAAAGAATATGGAAAAGTTAAGAATTATCTTTATACAATTGCCGGAAATACCGTTAAAAATTATTACAAAAAGAAAAAAGATATTCCATCAGAGGAACTGCTAAAATCAGAGGACTGTAGTAAAAATCATGTAGAAGAGCTAGGAGTCCGATTAACTATTGAACAGGCAGTGAGAAAGTTACCGGAAGAAATTAGAGAAACGGCAGTTTTATATTTTTTTCAGGAATTGAAACAAAGAGAAATTGCAGAATTACTTCACATAAAACTTTCGCTTGTAAAATATCGAATTGGAAGAGCAAAAGAAACTTTTGATGAAAGAGTTGGAGGTGAAAAAAGATGAAGAATTATAAGCAACAAATAAAGAAATATAAAAAGAGGAGATTGAAAAAAAATATGTAAGGATTGAAGCAGAGAACAAAACAGTAAAAAGCATGTCAGAATATTTTGTCAGAGTTGGTTTTATCGAAACAATCGCATAGAACATCTTATTTTGAATTTTTTGTATGAGCAGACAAAATTCATAAAAAAAGATGGTGGATTTTACAAGGTTGTGTTCTTATGTGTCTATGGATATGGTTGAGTAATTATACGTCAGACATAAAAGATATGATGAGGATTATGGGAATATCTGCCACAATATTTGTGGTTCTGATTATCCCGGAAATTTGGAAAAACAGAAGAAATGGTGCGATTGAGATTGAGCAGGCGTCTTATTACACACTGCGTCAGATTTGTACAGCAAGAATGTTAATGTTTGGAGTAGTGGATCTGGTGATCGGTATGGTGTTTTTGGCAATTACATATCAAACAACAATACTCTCGTTAAGTGATTTGGTGGTTAATTTTTTGCTTCCGGTAAATGTTTCATGTTGTATATGTTTTCGTGTATTGTACAGCAGATGGGAAAAATCAGAATATATAGCAGTGCTTTCTTGTCTGGTATGGGTTGGTTTATGGATGATGATTGTTGCAAATGATGTTATTTATCAGAAAATTGTAACTCCGGTATGGGTGGTTATGCTGATATTGACTTTTGTATATTTTATTTTTTGTGTTCAGAAGTCATTGCTATTTGATGAAAAAATTTTGGAGGATTACACGTATGAAATTAGAATTTAAAAATGTAACAAAACAATACGGAGAAGTAAATGCTGTTAATAAAGTGAATTGTGTTATGGAAAAAGGAATTTATGGACTGCTTGGAGTAAATGGAGCAGGAAAGACCACATTAATGCGTATGCTTTGTACGATTGTTCAACCATCAGAAGGACAAATATTATGGAATGGTAAAGATATATGGAAACTAGGAGGTGAATACCGAGAAGTTCTGGGATATTTACCACAGGATTTTTTGGATATTATCCAGATTTGACCGTATATGATTACATGATGTACATTTCTTCTATAAAAGGGTTAAAAATACCGTTTGCCAGAAAAAAAGTGAAGCAATTATTAAATCAAGTAGGAATGGAAAAATTCAGTAAAAGAAAAATGAAGAATTTGTCTGGAGGAATGGTTAGACGTGTAGGAATAGCACAGGCGATGTTAAACGATCCGCAAATTCTTGTCCTGGACGAACCTACCGCTGGATTAGACCCGAATGAAAGAATACGTTTTCGTAATTTAATTAGTGAATTGTCGGAAGAACGTTTGGTGCTCTTGTCTACACATATTGTATCGGATATTGAGTACATTGCGAATAATATTATGTTAATGAAAGATGGAGAACTTTTTTATGCAGGTACCGCGGAAGAATTAGTATCTTCTATGAAAGAAAAGGTATGGCAATGTAATGTTTCGAGAAGTATGATAGACAAATATATGAGTGAATATTTGGTTGGAAATATAAAAACAACAAAAACCGGAGCAGAGCTTAGAATTATTTCAATAGAAAAGCCAACAGAAGATGCTGTGGCTGTAGAAAAAAATCTGGAAGATGCATTTCTATTTTATTTTGGAGAAAAATCGGAGGAAAAACAAGATGCTTAGATTAGAATTAAAACGAATTTTTTCAAAGAAAATTAATGTATTTGCAATCGGATTGGCATTGATACTTGCTGTCATTTTTAGCGGATTTGCAGTTACAAGTAATCGCTATGTGGATGAGAATGGAAATGCTAGTACTGGAATTATGGCAACAAGAAAACTTACAGATAACAGACGAGCATGGAAAGGTACATTGACAGAAGATGAACTTGGAAAAGTTATAGAACAAAATAAAAATGCGATGACACAATCCTCAGAAGAAAATGCGATTTACGGAACGACATTACAACCGATAGATGATATTAGGAGTTTTATAATATCGGTATTAACACCGGATGCAGAATATGATGAAAGTGTTCTGAATCAAATTACAGAAGAAAATGTGCAAGAGTTCTATGACACTTATCATAAAAATATGGAAAAGATGGCAGAAGAATATGGAAAGACTTCTGTACAGAAAAAATACTTGGAAAAGAAATATAATGAAATAAAATTACCAGTAGAATACGAATCTTATAGTTCATGGGATACTATGATTATGTATGTAGAAACGTATTCTATTATTCTGGCAATCATAGTTGGTTTTATTTGTGCTGGAATATTTGCAGATGATTTTCAGACAAAAGCAGATGCAGTATTTTTCTCTACAAAGTATGGACGTACAAAAGCTGTTAAAACAAAAATACTGGCAGGAATAGCTACGACAGTTATGATTTATTGTATGGGAATTATATTACTTAGTGTGATTTGTTTTGGAATTATGGGAACCAGTGGTATGAATACACCTTACCAAATCTATCAGGCATATAGTATTTACGTTATGTCATATGGACAATACTATTTGTTGACAGTTGTATGTGGATTTATAGCCAGTATGCTGGCGGCTGTAGTGTCTATGTTAGTAGCGGCTAAAATGCATACAATTAGTGTCGCTGTTTGCATTCCGTTCTTTTTATATTGCTTATTGCCATTTATAGGACGGGCACTTTCTGGGTATACAACGCTTTTCAATTTGATACCAACAATTTTGACAAATGTACAGGCAAGTGTAAAAGTCCCACTTATTTATCAGATTGGGAATTGTGTATTTCGACAAATTCCGCTTGTAATGGTAATGTATACAGTGATGGCAATAGCCTTACTGCCTTTTATTTATAAGAGTTTTCGCAGATACGGAAATAAGTAAAAATTGTATTCATACTCATAAAAAACAAAGTAAGTAAAATATTTTCTGGAAAAATCAAAGCATAATTTAAAAGATTTACGGCGGGCAAGTTGCCC
>VOFK01000593.1_pt1 | contig 30537 bp, 38 predicted proteins | sample 5384121 | NCBI WGS metagenome assembly VOFK01 (sample SAMN12384730, study PRJNA508395) | human gut metagenome | isolation source: healthy gut J | host: Homo sapiens | reverse complement strand
TCATTGTGCTTCGTTCAGTTACGTATTGCTATAACCAGAAACTTATAGATGCTGTAAATTGCAAGTTTCCACAAAATAATCTTATAGAGCTTTTATTATAATATAGGTAGAGCTCTGCCATTTACAGCACAAAGATTTCCAGATGGTAGAGTATCAGACTGGTATAGAAATCAATATGTTCAAGTTGTTAAAGTTGAGCCACATGGGAGATTCGGAAAATACGGAAAAGTCTATGGTTACTATTTTCATAATGGAGAAAGGGGCTGATAGTTCTGATTCACCGGAAAATTCATGGTGTAAAAAAGACGATACAGAGCCAAAAGAGATTCCATGTTGCGGTTGCGGTTCCTGGTTCCTTTTAGATATACAAGGTGAACCTATAGAGGGGAATGAGGTTAAAGTGCTTGGACTGGATGATATATTCACTTTTGGTAAATATAAGGATAAGACCATTAAAGAAGTTATCGACACTGACTGGAATTATGTGAAATGGGCAATTATTGATTCTCAACGTTTAATTGCCGATATAGATGCTATTGTAGAGTATCATAAAGGGAAAATAAAGATTCTACAGCCAGATGATGTAATCTCCTTTGGTAAGTACAAAGGGAAAACACTGCAAAGTGTATTCTTGGCAGATTCCCAGTATTTAAAGTGGATGGAAAGCCAGAATCCTGATTTCAAGGTAGACTGGGATAAGTTGTCGGATTTTTCACAAGAGTAAGATCTCAAAGCATTATGAAAATAAACCAAGAGGATATTGAAATAGCTCAGATTCTTTATGAAAAGATGAAGACTTTGCCAATAGAAACCTAGATAAGCGTTTCATAGCTTGGTAGAATGACCTTAGAAGAAGGCTTATTGCAAAGTCCTTTGCCTGTCTTTGAAGCTTGATGGCCTGTCATGGAGGCTTTTTCGTTGCATAATGAAGGCAGACCAGGAAGCTTCGTATGGATTTTTACTAAGCACGAGTTTATGTGTTAGGGACTTCCTTTCAATATTAATTTTGTTCTACTTAGATGGTGTAGCTCGGTTTTCCACCACTGAAGAGAGTGTAGAAATATGTAAATTGACAAAATAATATTAGCTAATGATAGGAGCAATAATTGGGGACATAGCCGCGTGGACGTATGAACATGATAGAGAAGCGTTCTGGAATCAGCTCATATCTTACGATGACAAAGTAAGTTTGTCTGAGTTTGGCCGTGCTTATTTGCAGGCGGCAAGTTGGAATCTGTCTGCTTTATCAAATCGTGAGACTTATACTCTTGATATTACAGATTATTCTCCAACCGATTTACTTTCTGTAACCGGGCAGTGGCTTATGTGGCAACTCATGTCTGCATGGAATGATAATTTGGACTATCCTAAAGGGCTAAACTATGCTCCATATACAGATAAAGAGGAATTTTACGCCCGCTTGTTTGTCGTGGACATTATTAGAGGGCTGAGACAAGGGAAAACTAAGAGTGAAGTGTTTCATTCTGTTGAATCTTTTGAAAGTATTATTAAATCTTGAAATGTAAATGGAAGCCTCTTGATGGAATTTCTACCAATAAAGTATTTAATGGTCTTCTCATATATGTATTTCGTGCATGGGATTCCTTTTATAGGGGATTTGATTTTACTTCATCCATTCATAACGCTATGAAATGGGGTGGCGACAGGCATTTGATTGCTATGTTGACGGCTTCATTTGCAAGTGCGATGTATGGATGTCAGTTTAATATAATTAAGAAGAAGTTTGTAAAAGGCAATGAAATATTACACGGTTTTAATATATTAGACCTTATCAAACGCTTAAAATACGACTCTTCTGTCTTTTGGGCAATGTATGACCGTGATAATAAGTTCCGTTCATTTTATCCGAAAAACAATGCCTTAACTAATGTAGAATGGCATCATTGGCAGAGTGTTCTGAATTTATTTGATAGAATAAGTTTTACGAAGGAGGAACATCGACTCATTTTGAGATGTTCTCCTACCGGTTGGGATAACAGATATGGCCTATACTTAGATGATGGTTGGATGTATGTTTACAGAAGTAAATGCTTGATTGGTCGATTCAAATTGAAACATGAAGGAGAAAATTGGATGATAACTGATACACAGTTATCTGGTGAACGATCGTGGAAAGATTTCTGCCAGGCTTTATCGTGTGCACTAACTGAAAGTTGCGGATTACGTAAAATAAAAGGCATATATGAAGCGGATAGCTACGCCTCTTTATGTAAATATTACCAAGGAGAAGATAAGTGTCCCGATCAATGGAAGGATGATGTTAAGGGTAGGTTTTGGTATGGAGAGATGATGTTCTGTAAGGAGCACATTGATATTGAATACTGGAGACAATATGCGGAAAAGATCATGAAGTCATTAAGTAAGGATAAAAAAGAACTTGCCCAAAAACTTTCAACATATCAGTTTGGTATGGTACTTTATATCGAGACGCTCTTCTGTAAATGGCGTCCTTATGATGATATGAAGTGGATATTAGGGTATTAATACAGGAAATAATAAATGATGATGATAACAACAAAATTCAAAGAGCTAATGTCTCTGAATGGTGAAATGAATGCAGCAGAGATAGAGTCACGATTTACTCAAATAGCCAAATTGCTGTTTGAAAATTTTGCAATACAAAAGGGAGAAAAAATCTATCTTTTTAAAGAGATTGAGTTTTACTTCTACAATAAGCATCATCGTGACATTATCACTCATCCCCGTTTCTCCGATTCTTTATACTGGTACGTGAATGACTTTGGAGGTATTGATTTGAATTTCCCAAGTGAGATTTGTAAAAGGATGGGATTGACAGCACTGGGAAAAAAGTAGATAAGTATATATTGGATGATAGCTCTTACTTTGGAGGCATTCTGATCCGTCAGTTAGTCAGCGAGGATAAAAGCGATATTTTAGAAGGCCCCTGGGCTTGTGCAGAGCTGTTCAGACTTCATCATGCCTTAGAACAGGACAATAATTTCCCTTTTCTTGTAGAGCGAAATAACGGTATGATTGGATATATCTGTAAACCCAGATTGAATCTTCTAACCGGTAAGCAGACTATTGAAAGTAAAGTGGATTATATACTTGGAGAATATCTATCACATCCAGACCGAACAGAGTTACACGAAGCGTTTTTCCTCTTTTAAGGATAAGCGATACAGATATGTGCGGTGTGACCAGTTGCTACATGACAGTGAAACAAATGAAGTCTATTTGTCACCCTGGCTGAAGGATAAGAAGGATGGACATCCGGAATTTTACCAGCGTCTGACTAATCTTCTGAAGAATTGCGACATAGAACCCAAAGAGTTGAAATGTACCAGAGATTATTGGGCACGCGACTACATGCCTATTCAGTTGAATGAGAATGAGTTCTTGAAGTACCAATATTATCCGGACTATCTGATGAAGAGCAACAATCCAGAGGATGCTGAAACAAGAACCGAATGTACTAATGTACTACGTGGAATGGGGATAAACTGTCGTTCAACAAAGCTAATAATTGACGGCGGAAATATGGTCCCATGTGGCCCTTATATTGTGATGACGGATAAGGTGTTTACAGAGAATGGTAAAGAAAAAAAGAGGATACAGTGTTCAAAGCTGAGTTGGAGTCAGAACTTTGGACATCCCGTGATTATAATTCCATGGAAAATGCACGGTGACTTTAATGCTCGTGATACAGACAAGTACGGTCATTCGGATGGGTTTGTCAAATGGTGTGGTGGCAACAGTATCCTGATGGGTAATCATGGAGATCAATACCCGGAAGAAGCTGCTGCTATCCGACACATTCTTGAAAAATATGGCTTTGAAGTCACAGAGATGCGATTTGCGAACAAGGTTGGTTCGCCACGGACAGAACTTAAATTGGGCTTACATCAATTTCCTGCAAGTCGGTAACAAGATTATCATGCCAATATTCAATATTAATGAGGATGCTATTGCTTGGCAATATTTACATGAAGCATTCCCTGATTGCGAGATTCATCAAATTGAAATGGCTGAAGTAGCAGAGGAAGGTGGTGCTTTACATTGTATAAGCTGGAACATTCGGAGATAATGGAATTTAGCTTAGAGAGGAAAAAACTGCATTTATATTGACTTATGTAATTCATTTAAGCTTTAATTCTTTGTAAATTTGTAGATTATATTAAGGAATAAATATGAGTAGATATTTAATTATAGTGGTATTGGCAATGTTTGTGGCCATCCCTCGAATTTGTGCTCAGTCACAGGTTCGTATGGCTTTTTGCCTAAGACGCAGACGATGGTTCACAATTCTCTATCCAAAAGCAGGGCAAACAAAAGCAAAAGGGGAAATGCTCAATTTACTATCTCCAAAGACTTGTTTGCTAAGATGTTTGGATTTTGTGGAATTTCAGTATCAAATGACACTACCGGTTTGGCTTTATCCGTTGATACTTGTGCAACTAAAAGAGATGTGAAGAAGTCGTTGTCAGAGGCTACTAATAATGAGTTTACTGCTTTGGATGTCTTAAATATGTTAGTACCTGGTGCATTCTCTGATAAGGAAAAAGAACAATGGAAGTCTTTACCAAAGGAAACCAGAAAGGCAATTATGGATATGGTGTTAACTCCTGGGGCAACACAATGGGATGCCCTTAATGAGGCTCAGAAGGCTGTTGTACATGAATATAGTAATGGGAAATAAACCTGACTGTCATGTGTACTAAATATAAAATCCACTGGTAAGACACCGAGGCATTTTTACCAGTGGAATTACATATTCATGAATCGAATAACAGCATAAATTCAGCATATCGTCGTCGCTCAATGGAAGCAATCTTTTTGCCACGCCAGTGGCAATACTTCACATAGTCATTTTTTATATTTCTGTCTCCTGAATCGAGTTTTTTCAGGATTATACTCTTTGGGTATTTACCTTTTAATCCTAAAAGCTTGAAAGTTCCAATATTATAAGCTAATGCTGCGAGCAATAGTGAGTCTTTACCGTAGGGACGAAACAAGGAACAGAGCTCTTTAAGGTCTTTACGGAGAAGTGACTCTGATTCTGTGGCAGTCATCTCGGATGAATACCTTTCTCCGGGTCGCAGTCGATGTCCATATCCAACGTAAGGATAATCTTTTTTTCGATGTAGTCCCTCATAGTACTTGATACAACAGACGGCCCTTTCAAAAGGTGGAAGCTCAAAAATAGTTAGGGCTTTAGAGAGTGGCTCAGACGGCATTACCGTCTGGGCGTTAACTCTCATACCAAATAAGAATATGACAAAAGCTGCTATTATCCTGAAACTCATTTTACTTTAAATTTTGTTATCTCGTCAATCATGTTCTTGACATCAAGATTGACACTCACGAAGTTCTGGTATAGAATACGTTCCTTGGCATCCTTTGAAGGGAAGGTGTAGAATTTCGGAATCTGATAATTCTTGTAGTTTGCTTCCTCTTCGGCAATCTTCTTCATGTCGAAATCAGTCTTGCAATAGAACTTGGAGGTCTGGAACTCGGCAGACTCCTGAATGTTCATGCTATCACCACGTCCTGTCTTGGTCTTGATAAAATCACGAGCAGACTGGCCACAAATCCATCCGGTGGGCATATCCGAAATTTTACTTGCCGGAACAAGGCTGTCCATATTCTCATTGAGATTGATGGAGGTCTTGTCACGGTCAATGGTTACACCTTTTTTAGCTGGACAATCTTACCGAAGATGTCGTTAGAAAGCCACTCTAAAGTCTCTTTTTGCTCTTGCTGAGCCACTGACTACGTTGCCCACTGTTGTGATAACTTTCTGCATACCCACTTTCCCATAATCGGATTCGAGCTGTGGCAGTTCCTGAAAGCCCAGTGTGACACTCACTTTGTTACTTCGGGCGGTACCAATCAGTCGGTCTATCTTGTGAAAATAGAGAGTAGGCAACTCATCCACTATGATGCTCACAGGAATATTCTTACCTTGACCGGTATTCACACGGGTTACGAGACGGTTCAGAATCAGTGCATTCAATGCACCGATAATGCTTTCCATCTCCGGGTCATTGGCTATTAACAGATAGCTCGGATTCTTCGGATCAGACACCTTCAAGTCAAAGTCATCTCCATCCTTATGAAATATCCAATAGGACTCCTTGGTGGCCAGGCGGGATGTATAGACACGCAGCGTACCAATCATACCTTCCAACTGTTCCATCGCCTTGTTCTTCATGGCTGTTTGGAACGGCCCCAATAGGGGAGCTACTTCAGGGTCTGTCTCCAATACCTCAAAGATGGTCTGATAGTCTTGATTCAGAAAGGATAGGATATGAGGCATGTCGCTGTATTTTCCCAACCAATATTCAGGTTCCACTTCCTTGCCTGTCTGGTCAAATACTCGGCCTGTAGGCTTGGGTCGGTACGTCTTCGGTTCTGTGGTCATCTCTGCAACGAGGGCATGGCCGTCTTTGTCGTAAGGCACTTTTTTATAGTTGACAAAGAAGTAGATGCAGGCAGCGAGGAAGTTCACAGCAGAAGTCTGGAAGAACTGGTCGCTACCGCCACCGCCTTCTTTCTTACCTTTCTGCAGTGATTCCAACAGAGTTTCAGCAGTTTCGCTGGCAGCAGCAAGGTTTCCGATGTACTTCTGTTGGATAGGATTGACACGTCTGGAATACTCTACATCTACAAAGTTGATGATATTGAACTTACAGTCCTTAGGAACTTTCCCGGCCTTCTGATTAATCTTATAATGATAGTATAATTTCTGGGCAAGTGTCGGAAATTTATAATCGTACACGACCATGGCAAAGCCCTTTGCGCTGTGCTGACGGATAAATGGTTCGATAATGGAGAAAGTCTTACCTGAACCCGGTGTACCGACAACCCACGTGCCACGGAAGGGATTGACAATGTTCACCCATCCTTTACGGAATTTTCCCTTATAATAATAGCGCATAGGGATGTTGACACTGTACTTGTTTTCCTGCAACTCCTGGCATTGTTCAAAAGACTCATTCTCGAAATTAAAACGGTCTTTAAGAAGCCCTTCCTTTAAGAACTTGGATATATTGTCAAGGGCTACATGTATACATATGGTGCCAATGATTGACGCAACCATATACAACCAGTAGTTCAAACTGATCGTATAGAATTTCATACCCATACTCTGGCCGTAAAGCCAAATAGACAATATTATTATAACGAGTCCACCAAACAGCGGATAGAATACCTGATGACGAGCATCAAATTCCAGATGCTTCTTATTACGTGTTCCTATACAGGCGATGCAGATAAGTATAAAGGTGGCTATTTTACTCCATATAAGGTTGCCGTCCTGATAAATATACCACCGCTTTATACGGCCATGAATATCGCACAGAATGCCACCCCAATAATCCAGTAGTTCAGGATTAATGGCATATTCGAAAAATTCCACTATCAGTGACAGATAAATCAAGTAGCGGAATATTTTATACGTGGTCTGTAGTTCTTTAGTTTCTTCCATTCAAGCGGTTCTTTAATCAATTGTATAATGTGATGATTGGTCTGATTTTATGTGCTTGTGTTTTCGGCGTTTCCTGAATGGCTCCAGAGGCAAGTGAGAACAACCATGCTTTATCGGTTTCCTGCTCCTTTACTTCTGTTGATGTCCAGTACCAGCATTCATCAGGATTGTCCTGTATCTCATCTCCACCACATTTACGGATATATTCATTAATCTTATTTCTTACTTCATACAACAGGTATAACTGAGCAACGGAAGGGATGTAGGCGCTCTGTCCATATTGCCACATGTCAAAAACAGCTTCGGCTGCAGGCGAAGTATAGGTAGAATACATGGCATGGGTATTGCTGTTCCCATCGAAGGCTGCCAGGTCTGCGGAAGTATCATGCTTTATTCCAATACTATCAGAGTAGGCGCAAGGCTCTATATCTTTCAGATAGACTGCATATCCAGTACCTTCAATATCCTCTTTTTGATTGACATAGAAAACCACGGCTATGGGTGTCTTTTCCTGTGCTTTCATTTTTTCATATCTGACGACTTTTCCATCGGTACACAGGATGTCTCCAATCTTCATTGAGGTATCCGGAAAGTCCTGATGTGCATCACATGATGCTATGGTTGCCGCCATGAAAGCGGCACAAATGGTGTGAAATATCTTCATCTTCTTTATCTTTTTGATGTGGGTATTTTAAATCCTATTACTATACCAGTTCGGAACAAATCCTTACGGTCAGGGACGATAAGGTCGCATTTGGCCTGAATATATAGTCCCCAGCCATGACGGAGTGATAAATTATGCTCGTAACCGGCATGAATACCGGCAATGAATTTATCTGTGTCACTGCCTCCAGAAGCTCCTATGCGCAGATTCCCGTAATGGTTACGTCCTCTGACTAAACAAGGTTTGTATGCGACTCCAATTCCCCATGTCCGATAGTTGTTCCAAAATGAATCAGGACAGATATGACCACATGAAGCACATTCGTCCCATTTAATATAGCCGTTGATGAAATACTCCCAAGCGTTATGGTGACGTGTTTCATGTTCCCATGCGATGGTAGCATCCAGCCCACGTTCATAAAGTGCACCAACTCCCAAGGATAAACGGTCACTGTGACTTTGTGCAAATGAAGAAATGGTACAACTGAGTACCATTATCAATGATAAGATGATTTTCTTCATGGCTTATTCCTCCATCATTAGACATGAGTTGAAAGAGTCCGCATACAGCACATCTTCATAATCGATGTCAAGGCTGATGGTTCGGCCACTGATTTGTTTCTCAGAAAGTTCAATAGTTAGGACTTTGTCATTGGGGAAGGTCATCTTCTTCAGAACTATGACATTTCTGTATCCATGCTTGAAACTTTGGGCCTTTTCGAGTGCCAAGACCGGAGTCAGCTCTATCATCTGTGCGTTGGTTGCCTTGGATATTTTCTTGTCGTTTAGCTTGATGCGCAACTCATCGATGTCAAACCGTATGTTGGTGCGGTTCTCTATGCTGAAATCCAAAAAAGAAATATTCACCAACTGAGTAGATGTTATTCAACCGCATAGTCATACGATGCTGTCTGGTACTCACATTACGTATTCTCGCAGGGGAGTTCCATATCGTTCTGGCATATCTGGTCATCTCTTCTGTACTCATTGAGACTGCCGGGTTGTGGTATGGAATTTTCTCTTCCGGCTGGATTTGTTTGTCAGACACTGCCTCCTGCATACGTGTGGTATAGATGAGCGCATATTGTGTACGATAGCGTTCTGTTACAATCGTCACAATGGCAAGAATATCTCCATCGGCATGTATGTCAGCTCCTTCTTTAGGGTTTAAGACGGATGGTATTGTTGATAGGCTGGTCTCCAACAACAGTATCAGTGGAGATGTCGACAAAGCGTACTGGTTCTGTGGCTGTGATAACAGTTGTCACATTCTCATTAACGGTGAGCTGTTCGATTTCCTGATACGTCTGCTGAGCCATAGGGGAGGGGGTGCCAAAAACACATACCGCCAATGCGCCGATTCTTTTAAAAGTCTTCAGTTTCATAATATCTACGTGCTTAAATTATTTTTCTTTGTTGTTTGAATGAGAATTAATTAGGTAAACAAAAAGTGCCATATTTGAGCTTGGCTTTATTTTTTTTTGATTGCCTTGCTGACGGCATTACTGCTTTTCTGGACTGCATTGGAAATAGCTTGCGCTCCCCATGATGCCAGACTGTTTCCAGATGTGGTTGTATTGGTGAGTGTAGATGTATTGCTTAGCGCACCGCTACCCACGTCTTTTGTCGTTTCACGGAACTGGCTGCTTGGAACATACAGTCCTTCTAATCCGTCTGTATCATAGAGGGCAAGGTTTACTTTGATAATCTCACCATCTACCATGATGCTTGTAACATTGCCTTTAACACGCTGTGAGCCAAAACCGCTCATAGTTGCATAAAGGTATGATCCTTTGGGAACAACAACTTCATTGATTTCCACATCATCTATTAATCGGAGACGGACTCTTGAGCCGTCAACTGCCTTGATGTTTTCATTTATGATGGCTTTAATTAACTTCTGCTCTTTTTCATTCTCACAGATAGTATTGAAATAGTCGGACGTTACTCTGACTTTCTTGACCACTTTCCAGGGGTTCATCGTTATTTTTTTTTCATCAGACACTTCCAGATTCTTTTTTCATTCCTCTTTGTAAGTGTATCCGTATCAGTCGGCAAATTTGTAGCTTGCAGACCTTGTAATCTGGCTTGGGCAATAGCCCGGTTCAGCTCCTCCATGGCTTCTTGCTCACGTTGTTTACTGAGGGCTAAGCGGTCTTCTTCAGAAGTACCGTCGCCTTGTGCGACTTCCTGACCTTTCTGTGCGCTCTCCTGTAGTTGTCTTTGCATCTCAGCAGCGAGTTTCTCGGCTTCCTGTTTCTGAGATTCCAATTGTTTAAGCTCTTCTTCTGAATATTTTGAATCATACTCTTCTTTGTTGTCTTCTTCATTACGGTCAATGTTTCCTAAAGCAGTATAGTCATCTACTTTCCCATATGATTTAAGCATATTGTCATACTTATTGCCAATTCCATCGCCTTTCATGTTGGCATCAGGCAATTCTGGGTTCAGATAATCAGTCGTAGTGAGTCCGTTAGGAGTCTCTGCCTTCTCCGTATGAAACAGATCTATGACAAAGTAACCGACAAACAACAGGGGAAAGTAGATGATTATTGGAATCATATACTTTGGCTGCTTCCAGTTAATTTTCTTCAGTGCGTCCATCGTTCTTTATGTTTACGTTGTTATTATTAGATTCGTCATAGGCGGTAGAAGGTACTTCGTGAACACGGTTGGATGTTTCATTGCCCTTGTTATAATGTTTACGCCATATCAACTCCTGCCTTTCTGTGGCACTTTGGACGGATTGCTGCCTGTTAAACACAAATGCCATTCTGTAGATATTCAGACATAGACAGAGTATGATAAGTCCGAAAAACAATGACAAGAAACAGTTTCCTGTGGTTGTTGGCAAAGTTCTGAACCATTCCGGCAAGCACATCAAGTTTCATCATACGTGCGAACTTGCGACCGGCATAGACTTCACTTTCGTATCTTTGCTTATATTTCGGATCATTCTTATCTCGGCATCTTCTCTCCGACAAATAATTTTTTCCATCCCATATTAGTAGTTCATTTTTGTTCTTTTGTTCAATATCCTTATTCATAAGTGTCCTCCAGTTTGTGATGAGCAATCCGTGAGGGTTATTGTCAGTCCTCGGTACACGTTTGAGCTGACCTGCAGTGACCAGTTCTCTGGTAAGAATGCTTGTCCGTCGTTCTATACGCTGTTTGCCATAATACATGAACTCCATCTTTTCCTTATCGAATTTTTATACTGTCGCAGAATATGCTGAACACAGCACTCGTACCCATAATATTCGAGTAGAATCCTTTTTCTTTCAATGTATTATACTGGGCAAGACCTGTCTCGTCCACTAAATACATCGCTTTATCCATTGTGTACTTGATATATTTGTCATCTGGAGCCAGAGTGAAAAAACAGATGATGGAACATCTCGATGTGAGACTTAGCTTCTACGTCAAGCGTTTCGTCCATTGTGCTCCGATGAACAAGAATAGGCACATTGCCGTCCAAAACATAGACTTTCTTATGGGCATCCGAGACCATTGTCCTGGCTGTCCAAATGCTGGAGATGCAGATGATGATGCAGCCTGCAAGGAAAAGGGAACATATAATCAGCACCAGTTTGATTTTGTTTTCAAGATTCTTAATTACCATAATATTCCATATTGATTTATTGCTTACATTACTTTGCTAATCATGCCTTGGGTTGATACTTTGGCTTGCTGTGCGACTCCTTCACCGAAGTTTCGAGTTGAGAATGCTGTATCGCCTTCCGGTATCATCCATGCGGCCAAATCAGGTACAAGGTTGAGACATTTCAGTGCCACAATACTTGCGGCCATGAGATAGCCGGCTGAGAAGAACGAGTTCTGCAGATAGGCCGCCATGGTCTGTTCGCTTTCGGTAATGGCAGTCAGATTCTCTACCTGTATGCACAGGACAATGTCAAATAGGAGCAGTACATAGAATCCAACGAAGTACAGCATAGCTCCGTAGAAGTGTACAGTCAGATAACGTATGAGCCACTTTGCCCAGGCACCTTCCCATTTGGGCAGAAGACTGAATGCCCACTGTATCGGTCCGAAGATGGTCAACATCCCCAACAGGATTTTGCTGGCAGTAGATGGTTGCCCACCAACCGATGCGATAAACTATCAGAGCGATGAGCATAATGATTTTATCTAGTCCGACCACTGCACCAGCTGTGAGTGAAGTAAACCATAGTCTGGATGCGTCCTTTTCCATGTTGGTCACTTCTTCAACACCGGTCTGTTCCATCGTGGACTCAATAAGATTCGGATCGGACGTTCCTGAATGTGCTACGTCAGCCTGAGCTTGCAAGGATGTATAGAGAGTGTCCCTGACATAAATGAGTTCCTGGACTTCCTCAAATTTATCTTCTATCTGTAAGGATTCTGCCTGATAAAGGTCATGAGTATATGAACCGATACAGTTAGGAATGTAAGAAAGAAAGTCAAGGAAAAGCACCAACTGCTTCCCGCTGTTAGTTATACGCGTATCTGCAGGTGGATACCACCAGCATAGAATAACGGATATAGCTAATGGCCGGAACAGTTTCATAACGTCCAGAGGCTCGTGCTTCACCATCATCTTATAGGCTATATTTCCTGCCACTACAATAGAGAACAGAGCAGCGAGAGCCATGCACATTTGGAGAATCCACCAGAATGGTCCTTGTGAACCTGTGAATGTGGCATCTGTAAGGAACTCGTTTGTCTGGAAAATCACGTCATCAATCTCTTCTTCAAGAATATTGATACCGAAATCTGAGAGTATATTTGAATCTGCCATGATTTTAGTTTCCTTTTTATGTTATAATTCTCTGTTAATTGTGCCCTTCTGAATTTAGTTGCCCGGCTTCTCGCCAACGGCTAAATGCTTCGGTTGCATGAGAAGCAACATCAGTTCGTCTGTTCAAGCGGGCGGCCAACAAGGAAGCTGTCTTGTTCCTGTTGCTTAACTGAATCAGATACGCTATGAGAATTTCATTCTGATGCTCTATATCAGCATATATCGCAAGGTATTGTCTTTTCCTTTGGGCGTTTGGCATATAAGCGTCCTGGGTTTCTTTAATGGCTGTCCTGAACATATTGTAGTATTCGTTCCATCGCGTTTTATCATTTACCGTACCTCCAGAACTGATGATGCGGTTGATATTCTTTTCAAAGTCTGATAGCTTGTTATTCACTTTGCTGCTTTCTGCAAGCCAGGCAATATCAATCTGTTTATCGGCAATATTGAGAGCTTCAATTTCTGCCCGCTGAGTCAGTGACGCTTGAATGCTGTCAGCTAAATCTACCTGTTGGTATGATTCTACACCAGCCAGTGTCCTAAAGCTCAGCTTGTTTTTACTTGCTGCCGATTTCTGGTAGCTGTTATGAAAGAGGGTGTAGTAGAAAGCAGGGGTTAGTCCGCCAACACCTATTTCCTGAACTGTAATCTGATTCATCTTTGTAGCATCGTGGTTGTATGTCACATAAGACTGGGCAGCTGCTTTGAAACAAAGCAGCATTGCACATAAACATAATGTTGTCCGATAACTGATAGAATGTACCATATCTGTTGAGTTTTAAATTGTTATTTAATAGCCTAAATAGCCCGCAACTTTCCACCGGCCAAAAGCATCATTAATAATCTCTTCCTTGGTCTTTTGCACGATAAACCTGTCTTTTCCAATATCCGATGCGTACCTGAATGTATCTCCAGGTCTCAAAGTATGCCCTGTTCAGATGCGTCCTGATATTGTCAAGTGAGTTGTTTATGTTCATCAGAATGAGATAGAGATCCGCTGTAGAACAGGCTGCCGCACCGGTAGCATACAGGATTAAATCACTGACCGAACGATACAGATTGTCTCCTTCTTCGGCAATCTTTGCCAAGGCCCCGGCATTGACTGTGATTATCAAGGTATCTGTACTTACAATGTTTCCTCTGTCCAGACACTTCTTTCTGAAGTCTTCAAGCATGTTTTTATAATCACCCACACGGTCACTGATGTTTTCGTAGGTGTTGTAGATATTGAGACTAGTTCTAAGAGACTGATACAGAATGTCAATAACGTCAAACGCACGTGTGTATCTGTCAAGTTCCTTATTGATGTCCCTGAAGCCGATATTGGCATCACTGCTGTACTCATGCAGAAGTTTGTTGCTCGCTTCCAGTGTGGATCGAACAAGCAGCAGACTTCGTTGTTGTTTATGGTCGTTGATATAGGCTTCTATGGAAGCTACATCAAAACCATATTGAGCCTTGGCAGTGAACGGGAACAATACCAAAAGGCAAACAATAATCGGCAATATTTTATTCCTGGTCGCTTTCATCTTCATCGTATTTACCATTATATGTATCTGAGTGGGCACTGAGGCTGCCTGACGCAACCATCGTTTTTCTACATTGTTCAATGAGTGTCAATCTTCTGCCACTGTCATCGTTGATATACGGGACTACGCTTTTTCAGCATATCTATGATGGAATGTTTGTAGTGCATCATCTTTTCCAATGACACAAGGTCGGCATAGATATTGGTTAGTCTCGTGTCAATCTGACGGGCTATTTCAAGTCTGTCACTTGACCAGAGACAGATGATAGGTATCACCGGTATCATCTGTTTCTATAGGACTGCTTTTTGGCATATTCCACAGAAGGAGTGCAATCCGGAAATTCTCTGGCCACTTCTGATAATTTTGAATTGACCTCGTTGGCTTTTTTCCGCATCCGATTTGGACGGATCGAGATTGATAACTTCAACAACCTGTGTGTCACTGTACTCAGTAGTAGCGTCCATGAAATTTGTACGATAGCACGGTGTATCTTAATCCAAAGGAAATACTTTGGTTTCCGGGCTATGGATATGGTTGCCTTAAAGGTTATGGTACCGTTGATGTTGGGCATGGAGGCTGTACGAACGAATGTATTGCCTTCCCATGCACCTGAACCGTTCCACGACAGATTATAGGCTGTTTTACAATCCTGCATGATAGCCGGTATGCGGTAGTAGTCATCCGTGGCAGCATTCTCACCGTCGATAGCTTCCTGCTTTGCCTGTTCATACTGTGACAGTTCTGTCTCATACGAGCTCATCTCAGCTTTTAGGCTTGATATTCTGTCCTTGTTCTCATTGTAGGACTGTCTGTATATTGCAGCATCCTCAACGCTTGCTGTCTGGATTTTTTTCAGGAGCTCTGCGTTTTCTGCCTCCAGTGCTGTTATTTCTGATTGTACTGAGACAATATTTCGTTTCAACTCCGTTATTTTGGAGTCTATTTCAGATATATTGATACTTCCTTCGGAAACACTTGTTGCCATAGAACATTGCTTGGTATGGTTGTTTACACTGCTTCCACAATCAGAACATTTGTATTGTGTTGAACCTTCTCCTAATTTGGCGCCACCATGACAGGTTACGCTGATGGTTGCTGTCTCACATCCTGAAATTTTCTGGGCATTGGTAGTCTGGTAGTATTTCTTTGGGTCACTTCCCAGATAATAGGTATAGCCTTCTTCATTATCGTTAAGTTCAGACAGACGTGCGTTCATCCCGGCCTTAAAGGTATTCAGGTCCATAGTGTATGAATCAAATATGTCTTCATAGGCTACTTCCTTACGATTCCAGCTTTTGGTAGCATAAATCTCGTAAGCGTATGCTTTTGCATATAATCCTTTTTTTGAAGAAGTAATCTTATATGCGAGCATGTAGTATGAGATGCTGTAGGTATAACCATCATTGGCTTTGTTCAGATTGGCTATCTGTGAACGGCTGTATCCTGCATGATTCTCGGAGTTCTGCAGTGCAGCTTCTCGTTGGGTAGATGATGGATAAAAGTTTTCATCTGTAGTGCTGATTCTGTACCAGTGATCACCATTGATAATTGAGTTATTGTCTTCGGGAGGATAATAGTCGCAAAGTTTAATGGTGCCAGCATCTACACGGTAGATATACCACCTTTGTGTGTGTAGTACTGGCCGAATGCTTCATTGGCATAGTCTGTAATCCATGCCGTTGTGTTGTAATTCGACAAAGAGAAGAGATTGGCGATGCCTTCCTCACCACCGATAAACTGTAATAAGGTATTTCCGGCATTCTTGGAAAGATTGCCGTATAAGTCGTACACATTCTCGGCTATCTCAATGACACTGCTTGTCTTCTCCATGATGGTACCGTTAAAGGAACTGTTCCCAAGAATGGAACTTACAGCATTGCCGGCTCCAGCTGAAGCAAGGCTAACGCCCATCGCATAGAGGTTATCTATGTCTTGCTTCAGGTTTTCCTTTGTGAAGTTTGTCCCGATATTTGAGAAGCTTTCAAGCAGAACATTCCAATCCACATTGCCCAGTTCTGACAATTTCAGAATTGCTGCAAGTTCCTGGTTGATTTCAAGAAATACGATGTCCTTGAATGACAAAGTACTATTGGTAACAATAGACTCAAACTGATAACACAAAGTCTTTACCTCATCACAGATCTTATAGAGATAGCTACCCCAATAGAGGGCGTTATGAGGACTTTTAAGCATCATGCCGGCAACAGTCCATATTTTGGGCATAATTTTGGCAGACACCATGTTGTATATACGGCGGTAATAGTAGTTCTCTGTTGCACTGGTCCAAAGTCCCAGATTTGTGAGAGCTCTGCGATCGAGGAACTTGGAACTGAAGATTCCTGCAGCAGCCACTTCCGCTGCCTGATAATGTTCCCTGATCTTGGCTATCTGTTGAGCATAATACGCCTCAGTAGCAGCTTCTGTACCGAAAGCCGCCGACATTTCCGCTACAGTGCGAGTATCATAATTTACACTGTAATACTGTGCCATAGCAGGCACTATAGCACAGAGAAATAGAAGTTGTATTATCAGATAGCGTTTCATTTTCAAATCTTACATTTCTGTTTTTGTTTTGAGATTAAGAACATGTTGAGCCTGGTTCACCTTTTGTGCAAAGGCCAAAGACTTGGTTATTCCTGAAAGACTCCAATCCCGGCAATAGGCTTCTATGGCATGCTGATGGTCACACTTCAACTCTCTTTTATAGAGTTTCAAGGCTTCCTTTTCAGCTCGCTCTGTAGTGTAAGTCATGTAGCATTCACGTGGCTCTTCAACTCCAAATACGGCCCCGACACTTCCACGTCGGATAAAGACCTCACGGAAGAAACTTCGTCCTTCCTTATTCTCCAGACGGTTGATAGTGAAAATCTTCTTACAATCAACGTCCGTCAAACCGAGCGTGGCTTTAATCTCATCAAATCGCTCACGGAATTTGCTCTGGTCGAGCAGCATTACCACGTCTGAGTTATTGATGATAGCTTCCTTGACAATAGGACTTCCTACAATATCCTGTATTTCCTGCGTTACAACACCGACAGAAGCCCAGAACTTTCGGGCAGTCTTGTAGAGATACTTGATATATTCGGCCATCATGGGAGAGGCGATAGCCTTCCATGCCTCTTCGATAACCAGTACCTTACGGTTCTTCTTGATTCTCATCTTCTGGATGAATACATCCATGATGATAAGCGTAACAAGAGGGAATAGAAGAGGGTCATCCTTAATGGAGTCGATTTCAAACACGATGAAGGTCTCATCAAACAGTTTGGTGTCCAGGTTCTCATTCAGCGTCACCTCATGGCTTCCACCCTTGTAGAAGTCCTTCAATAGATAGTTGTAGGCTGCCAAGTCAATGCCGGAAAGTTTATTTTCTTCAATGATTTGTGGAATGCGGACAATACTGTATTCATAGAAGGTGTTAAACGAGAGATTCTCAATACGACGGTTCACAAAATACTCGTCAAAGTATTCTTTGATGACTTGCTCAATAAGCCGGTCTTCCGTCTTGGTAACTACTCCCTGGGTGCCTTTCCAGATAAGCATAATCAGATTCTTCAAGAAACCGATTTTCTCGATGTTCAGCTCTTCATGTTTGATAGCAAAAGGGTTCATCGTGATAGGATGCTCCTCGGTATAGCTGATATACTTGCCACCTACATACTCGCAAAGTCCCTCGTATGAATTACCTGTATCAACCATTACAACATCAGTGTTCTGCTCCCACATCTGACGTACCACGCTGTTCATGTGGAAACTTTTGCCACTGCCCGAAGGACCAAGACAGAAGAAGCTGGAGTTATCTGTAATCTTGTTCTTACCTTCCTTACCACTGATGTCTATGGCAACAGGCACTCCCTGTCTGTCGGTGTAGTATATTTTCAGCGGTGTTTCTTCGCTATGCTGAATCCTTTCCTTGTACATAAGGCAAGTTGCTGCATCACTAAGGGTCAGGAAGCGGTCGTATTCGGGATTGGTAGAATAGCAATTGCCGGGGAATGAATTGACAAAAAGCTCCAACTGATTGTACGATTGCTTGCTGATGTGGATTCCCAACTTGCTGAAGAGATTCTCCAGATGATTGGTACATCGCTGAATATCCGTATCGATGGGTACTCCAACGATAAGATTGAAATGGGTATATACCAACTGTTTGTTTTCTCTTGCGATAACATCCTGTACATTTTTAATGTCCTCCACGGCAATCTGGTTGCTTGGATTGGGCATACTTGCATGGCGGTTTTTTTTCTTTTCAAGCAGAGAAAGCTCTTTTTTCTGGTTGGGAATGAAGAGCATCTGGTTATACACGACCATCTCAGCTGACGGTATGCTGTCTAACAATGATACCATGTCTACTGGCATGGAAACATTGTTCACCTCAATGTTTGTAAACGGACGTACCAGAGGGGGATGTTGATGCAGTCCACATCCACGAGACTATATCTTGCATCTTCTATCACCCATGGTAATAGCTTCGTCATCTACCTTGAAATTGTTCATCGACAAATTTTTGTCCGTGAAGTTCATTGAGAAATAGCGGTCTACGTAATCACGGGCTTTATTGCCATCAAGAAATTGGGCATCCACACCGGAGTCTCTCAACTGGTCTTTGACCTTGCGTATCTTTACCATGAAATCACGCCATTTCTTGCTGTCAAATGAAAAAAGATTGCTCTTCTTGTTTTCCTGAGTAATAATCATGTAGCTCTGACAGTCGGTATAGGTACGACCTGTGAAATAGTTGAAATATGATTCCGACAGAAATTCATGATTATCATTACTATCGTCATGAAACTTCTTGCGGATGAATACATCTTGTTTGTGGATGGCATATCCATCACCTAAAGTCTGTGCAAGGGCAGTGAAGAGATGATTGAACTCGTAGTAACTGTCAATGTCTGCCGAATATTTCTGTACCGGGTTTTCCATCTTCAGAATGGCCGAGTATTCACCGGTCTTGGTGTAAAGCACCCCGATACCGTTGACCTCTTCCAAAGAGAAGTAGATATTCTGGAAGATTTTCTTGCGTTTCCCTCCAGTACCGAAAGCCATGACTGAGATAGCCATACCAATAAGGATTGCCACAAATGTTAAGATGACGTATAGAATCATTTGTTCTTTGAATTTATTATTCGATTACTTATCAGTTACGTTCACAATCTGAGAGTTGTCGTATAAACTATGTTAGGCTCATCCTAACGGGAGGGTGAGCCTAACCACACACTATTCAAAATCCAACTCTCTTGCTCATTTATCATGTTGTCCGATTACATCTTATGTGCATTGGCATAGATGAATACGCCATGTTCCTCTTTCTTGGTGTGTAATCCTTTCCTTTGTTTGAAAAAGATAAGTGCAGCACCGGTGCATAGAGTTGCAGCAAGGACGATGAGTCCGGCAATAAATCCGAGGATGCAATACACTATGATAAAGCTGAGAATACCTCCACCTACAGTTGCTGCAGCCCAGGTGATATACCTGCCTTGGAATCCCATAAATTCAAGGGGTTTTTGAAGCCCCTTAAACATTGGATAGCTGACGTATTGATGATTGCCCGATTCCTTTGTCATGATGAATCCATATTACTTGGATAATAGTTAGATACCAAAAAAACAAAGGCAGAGCCTGTGCAGCAGCTACAAGGAAGATACATGCACCAACAACCATCATGATCTTCTTCTTGAGAATCTGCTTCCGAATTGTAAAGTGCTGAATATCAACACTCCCAAAAAGCAAAAAGTACCAAAAGAAACAAACTGGAAACAAAAATTTCAAAAACCCCAAAATGAAAACATCTGCTTAACATATCTTAACACGGAAATGAACGGAAATTTTCATTTTCTATCATTTTGTGCTGCGTTCCTGAAGGTGCAAAATCAGGTATTGTGAACCTTATTGTCGTTTCAGCAATCAGGTTGAAAAAAAATGGCTTTAGTTGGAAAAATGTGCACGAAAAGTGGGCTTTTCAGGTGGCATTTTATATAGTATTTTCTGCGAAAATACAGTTGTATGTTTAACTTTCTACGTATAAGTCTCTTTTAGTCTCACGGAATTTTATTAACTTTGCACCAAAGTTTATTTTAATTGCAATTTTATGGTCACTTATTTTGATGCATGTGAGATTCTTGAAATGCTGTCTGAAGCATCTGTAAAGGTGTTTCTGGACGGCGGTTGGGGTGTCGATGCACTTATAGGCAGAGAAACAAGAATACATAACGACATCGATCTGTTCGTAGAGAAGAAAGACTATGGTAAGGCCATATCCGTGATTACCTGGAAGGGATACAGAGAAGTTGTAATGGACTATACGACCGATAGCCATACTGTCTGGAAAGATGACAACGGAAGAATAATCGATCTGCATTGTTTCGAATATGTCGAAGATGGAATTCTATATGACGGATACACTTTCCCAAGCGAAACTTTCTCAGGTAAAGGAAATATCGGGAATATTGAGGTAACATGCATAAACCCGGAGGCACAGGTACAGTTCCATCTTGGATATGAATACGATGAAAATGATGTCCACGACGTCCTGTTATTATGCAGAACTTTCAATCTTGAGATACCGGAGCAATATAAAACTCACATCTGATTCAATATGCTATGATTACTTTGATAGTTATGATATTGAAACTGAACCAATGATCAATCTGTTTGATTTCTACGGCAGACGTGGAGATTTTGCAGATATATGCCTGATAATATTCTCGAAGGAGATTCATCGGCATTTACTTGATTCCTACGAATCTGAAATTATTGCAACTATGCCGGCTTGCAATGGCGATACGCATATCTATAAAACAACTTATAAAGGAGTTACGATAACTTTCTACCTGTCAGAATAGGTTCAGCAGTAGCATCCTCTCAATGTCATCTTGCAAGCTGGCTAACTGGAGCATCAAAGTTCATTATGTTCGGTTCCTGTGGCAGTCTTGACCGTACAACCACACAAGGTAGATTTATCATACCGACACAAAGTTACAGAGGGGACGGGTGTTCATATTATTTTGCAGCACCATCCGACTATATTGATATAGCCGCAAGCAAGGAACTTTCCATAATTTTCGACAAATTATCTGTACCATATATTACAGGTAAAATATGGACGACAGATTCGATGATCAGAGAAACAAAAGGACTTGTACGCAAACGTATGGAAGAAGGGTGCATCGCTGTAGAAATGGAATTGGCTGGAGTTCAATCTGTGTGCGACTTCTACAATTTGAAGTTGTATGCTTTTTTTGAAACAGGTGACATTTTGGATACAAATGGATATGAAGCCAAAGGCTTGAACAATGCCAACCATAGTTTAAACAAACTTTATATTGCTTTAGAAACGGCAACCTACATCTGAAGTATATCAGAATTGTAAATTCCCATTTAGCGGACTATATAAAAAGTATTCCATAACCATCTATACGTGGTTTACGGAATGCTTACTTTATAACAATTAGGTTTACACTCGTTTATTTTGACGGTGCAAAGTTACTCATGCTATCTGGCTCCCACAACGGGCAATAGTGCACATTTTCAAGAAAATGACGTTTTCAAGAAAAAAAATATCCCTACAAACTTAGACTATGCCAAGTTTCGTAGGGATTTTTTGGGAGGGTATAAACATTAGATTACTTCGTCCAGTGGTAGTGACTGTCGAGCATCAGGAAGATAGCCAAGCCGAAAATAACGAGTCCAAGGACAAAGAAGAACCAGAAGAAATACTGCACATAGTGTCCGAGGTAGGTTCCGTCGTACTCCTTGTACCTTTCCTGAACCCTTCTACGTTCTTCATAAAACATTTGATTGACCTCACGGATATGCTTCTGCATCTGAGTGGTCATCCATTCATGTTGTTTGTCGAACATGTCCTGAATCTTCTTCCAGTCAACATCATCGACTCTGACTGAAACCTTCAACTTGGTTGGGGCATCCTTCAGAACATTGTCAATGTGGGTATTGATGGTGTCAACCTTACCACTGATAGTGTCAACGGCATTGCCAAGAGCAGTCTGAGCTGAATTGTACTTACGGATGGCAGACTCCAGTTGAAGAGTTGCATTGATCCAAGTGTTGGTCGCTTTGTCAATGTTCTCACTCAACTGCCTGAGTTCAAAGGCGCACGACTGACAACAGCATCCTCGGCATCATGCTCTTCAATCTCTTCCTGGACTTCGTTCATCATGTCATCGAAGTCAGGCTTCTGCTCGTCATCTTCGATGAGTTCTTCTACATGTTTTGTTCTTCTCATTGATATGTAGGATTTGTCTAACGGTGGAATGAACGTCTTTTCTGCGGTGGCTTGCACATGGCATGAGCCATCTGGAGGCAACGGCGAGCCCGCTCACGCTCGTCTTCGTCATCATCCTTACCCCCCAACCAGAGGAAGGAGCAGAACCACCACCGCCACAAGATTCGGACACGGTTGTTGCTGCATCAATCATATCAAGGAAGAGAAGCATACCTACATGAGAAATGTCCTCTCTTGATGCAGTCATATCAGAATCAGGAACCTGAACCTCATTGAGGAAGATGTCCTTGACCGTGTTCGGAATATAGATTCTCTTCATTTCACCGCTAACATTGACATTGAAGGCAGTCTTGGTAGCAACTGGCAATGGCTTAGAATTGGACTGGGTAGGTTTCGTTGTCTGAGCAACATGGCGAGCAGGGCGAGCCGGTGAAACGGAAGGTGAAGCAGGTCGCATCTTGACCTGAGTAGGCTTAGGATGCATCTTCTTCCATGTGGCTTCAAGCTGTGATACCATGAACTTTCGACCGATGGCAGAAGCCTTGAACACTGAGGCATTCTTGCCGATGGTGTAGCCCACAAGTTTGCAGTTAGTAGTGTCATACCTTGGATTGACCTCATAGCCTCTCATGCGAAGCATATCAAAGTAACGGTCAATGTCGAAACTATCCATCTTCTGAAGGGTATATTCGCAAAACTCCGCTATATCTTGTTGGCGCATTTCACGAACCTCCTGAGGTTGCTCCCAACCATGCCTTGCGTTGATAATTTCCGCAGCCCTTATTGCTCTGATGTGAACATCGTGAACATCGTTGGTCTTGCCGTCATTATCCACACGGCAACAGTCAAGATGCAGGTGAAGGGTTCCAGACTTGGAATCCCGATGCAAGGCAGCAACACTCATAGAATTGCGGAAATTGGTCTTGACCTTCTCCTTAAAGCCTTTGGGTAAAAGTCCGACTGAATCCAAAGCTTCCAATCCTTCATCAGCGAGGTTTGCCCAGTCATCCAAGGTATAGTTCTCTGACTCTTCCTTGGATGGGGAGAGTACAAACGTGGTCATGAAGCGTTCCAACTTTCGCCCAACAGTCCTGTCCTGTTGATGCAACTGGCAGTGATGCTTCATCCGATACCAGATTTCGGTGGCATCGAGATAGTCAGGCATGTGGTTCACCTTGACCACGGTTGCATCCTCCTTCTCCATTGCGTACCTTGCGGCATTGCCGCCATAGGCTACTGGTCTTGCGAGTATAATCATTCGTCTTCTTGAACTTTGGTCAGTACAGGAGAAGTAAGGTTGTCTTCAATGCTATACCAGTGTTTGATGAGTCGTTCAACGGCTTCAATCCACCACTTCATGAACTTTGGAGATCTGAACATCTTCTGCTTTTCCTCGGTGAAGCATCGTGCAACTTACTGCGGACTTTTATCAAGTCGGTACGTGCCTCAGTCAGAGAGTTCAGGGCTTTGCTTTCCTCTGGAGTGAGTCGCTGACGTGGGTGATGCTTCTTGCCAGTCTCAACGAGATACTTGCCTATGCTCATACCACATTCCTTAGCGAGTTTTTTCAGTTCCTTCCAGTCCTTATCGGTACAGCGGAAGGAATGCACCCTTGTGGGTGTCTTCTTGATAATCTTCTTTTTCTTAGCCATATCTTTGAATATGATTAAAGGGATGAATATAAATCAGTAAAAAAGAAGGACATAGGTCTGCGAGCCTGCGAGTAGCCCGAGAAACTTTTAGGACTGCATAAATTTGGTCACAAATAATGTACTACAAAAGGATTTCTCGAAAAGTACCTCTTAAAAATCGGTCCTTTTACCTGCTAAGTTCCCGTCAGGGCTTAGAAAGTCGTTTCGGCTTGCCGTGTTGTCCTGTATCGGTAAACGTCCTTTGGGATGGTTTGGCGGTGCAGGTCGCATTCCTGAGTCCTCAGACGGCTATTTGTTGCCGTTCTGGTTGTAGTAGCCGTTAGGCTTCTGATAGCCGTTGAAAGGCGGTCTTTGATTGCCGTTAGGCTGTTGTGGCTGCTGTCCTCCTTGCTGAGAAGGTATCTGCTCATGCTGCTTCCCTTCATTCTGCTTGCCATCGGCTTCACCTTGGGGAGAAGGGCTGTCAGCAGACTGCGGGGAATTGTTTTCAGGAGGTGATGGTGACTTGTTGCCATCTGCTCCAGACTTACCCATTACCCACATTGCCACTATCATTAGATTGTGGTGATTGGTGCGACACATTGCCAGTTGTCTGAGGATTGTTGCCCTCGGCAGAGTCATTGGATTTGTCATCGGCAGAAGCAGAACCTTCCTTGTCCTTCTTCTTGTCATCAGGATCCTCAGTGATGATGACCTTGGAGGCAGGAACTTCCGCATGGATGATTGCCGTACTGTCGTTATTGCGCTTTAAGGCAAAGGCATTCGACACGAACTTGGCATCAACATACCAGCCTGAGAGACAATGAAGGGTGTAGATGCGGTTATCTTCCACTTCCTGAGAAGAGAAAATGCCCACAGCCTCCATAGCATCCAACAGCTTTGGAACCGTCTTGCGGTCTTTGTCCCAGAGTTTGGCAAGTTGGGTATTGTCAACCATAACTTGACCTGCCAAGATTTCTACTTGCTTGGTCTTGCTGATTTGCACAAGTTTTTTGGAACTGGCTCGGCAAGATCCACAAGCGACATGAAGCATTCCATACGGTCAATCTTGTACTTCTTGCTTCGAAGATGCTTCAACTGCTCTTCAGAGAAAGTGAAGCAACGATGTAATTTTTTATCGTCCATAGTCTATGATATTATTGAAATGTAACCGAATAAAGGGAAAAAAGGAATATGCCATCAAAAAGAAGAGAATCACTGGATAACAGTTCAACCAGGGATTTCTTCATGTCATCATCAATGACTCGGTATCGGGCAAAAAGCAACGCTGCCTTTGGCATGACCAGACATAGAAGCAACCAAATCAGGGTCTTTGACCATGCGGTAAAGATTACCGATAAAAAGTCCTTCGTGCAAGATGAGAGAGGTAGCCACATCTGAGATTGGCTTCTTCTCTTCAAGCCGTGTCTTAGGGTTAATCACAGTGACAACACGATTTACCTTGGCACGCTTCAAGATTCTACGGATAGCATCGTTGAACTTGAAGTTATAATGCTTGGGGAAGATTGGTTCATCATCACCATGGTCATGGCCATCAAGGATAGCCATAGCCTTGGGGATAAGAGGAACCCTTACAACGTCACCTAACTTGCCCTTGGTCTTGATGGGGATATATTCCAGAACACCGTCAATAATGTTCTTGGGGGTGAAGGTCACAAGATCACTATGACGGCATCCGACCATACACTGAAACACGAACATATCACGATACTCAGCAAGTTCTGCATCATCCGTTAGGTCTGCATCCAGAACTTGGTCACGCTCCTGAATGGTCAGGAAATATGGAGTGCCATAGAGTGCCTTGGGCATGTCATAGCCAAAGAAGGGGTCATTGTTTGTGACTCCCTGCTTTCGTACCCAGTTGCAGACGGTACGCATCAAGGTCATGTTAGTGACGATGGTATTCATAGATATGTCATAGTCAGAAGACAGGAAATCCGCAAACACACGAAGATCATCGGCAGTCATGCTGTCAATGTTCATCGGGTGTTTGTGTTCATCCTCAAAACGAGTAACCTTGTCAATCAGGCATCGGGTGTTGCACTCCTGATGCTTGCCGAAATGCTTGTTCTGAAGGGTACCTCTCTGCCCAGATGACAAAGGATTTGCTTACCGCCATGCCACTGCCCATGCAATAGGCATTGGGGTGGTGATAGGCAAATATCAGTCGTCTTAGCCAGTCGGAGTTTGCTCCGATATAGTATTCCCTTGGTTATGATACCTGTAATCTCCCTTGACCTGTGAGTCAAAGAGGTTTCTGGTATCGTCATCCACAAGATTGACACGGCTCTTGTAGCCCTGTCGTTCTTGGCTCCAGTGATTGGGATTGATCTGAAGTTCGCTTGCGCACTTGACATCAAGCCCTTTGTCACGGACACGGAAGTACACCGAAGCACGGCTGTCAAGGTCGTTCTTCGATGTATCTTTCTGACGTATGTAAGCGGTAACTCTCATTGATATGTCTATGATATGACAAAAGGGAAAGAAGAAACTATCTGCGGAAATGCAGGTGACGATGCTCGGATAGTCCGAAGCAATGTCCTTCAGCTGCTGTTCAAGTCGCTCGTTCTGGTATGGAGTGAGCGCATGGATAGCCTTGATGCAGACACTCTCTGCACAAGCAGGGTTCGTCTGCCGATAGTGTTTTCTTGGTCAATGCCCTTGTTGGCATGTGAAATCTCGCACAGTTCATTGAAGGCATCCTTCATACTGGTGATAGCCTGTGCCATCCTTGGCATAGGTAACGGCAAGGCTGGCTACCTGAGCCAGTTTGTCGTTGTACTGCTGTTGATTGAAATCCTGATTCATAATACTCATTGATTAGTGGTTGGCAAGTTCATTCAGCTTCTGGGCTGCTGCCTCCTTGGTCTCAGCCTCAGACATGCTGCGGTTCTGACGCATCCACTTCAGAAGTTCAGCCTTCTCAAAGTAGATGAGTTTGCCGTTTGGACGGAAGAAAGGAAGCTCATGACGATGGGTCATCTTGTAGAGACTGCTCTTTTTGATATACCCATGAAAAGGGCTGCTTCTTCAAGTGTCAATACCTCCTTGGCTGCGCTGAGAGTGTTCTCCAGAACCTCGATGCGATGCTCAAATGACTCTACCTTCAAAAGAAGAGTCTCGTTGTCAATAGTCTTATTCATAATCTTGATATTTAGTTGTTTACGTTATCCTGAATGCTTGGTTTTGAGATAGCAAGCCCCTAAGGGTAAGCGGAAACCACTACCTTGAATCAGGGCACTGCTTTTGATGATGAAATGAAACTGGTTGTTATCCTGAATCGGCTCGTTAGCCGTTATTCGTTATCCTGTATATCTATGACCTTGCGAGGGTGCGTGTTGGTCGCTGCCGTTCGCTTGGTTCGTGGAATCTTCTTGTTCTCGGTGTGTGGCTTGCGACTCCTGAATACCGTCTTGGTATTGGAGATAGCCTTGACCTTTTCCTCAGTCAGCACGTCTGCATAGACTGCGGTTGATTTGAGCGACTTGTGACCCATGAGTTTCTTGGTGGTCTCGATGTCACCAGTAGCCGCTTGGATCAATGTGCCAAAGGTATGTCGGGAGGTATGGAAGGAGATTGTCTTCGTGATACCTACCTTCTTGGCTATTCGTTTGAGAGCTGCATCCACATTGGCATGGGCAGGAAGGTGGAAAACCTTGTCATCCTTCTTGGGTGGCATCCATGCTTCTGCGGTTGAGCAGATTGGGACGGCATTGAGTTCCTTGGTCTTCTTCTGGACGATTACAAGTGTGTTCGTTACCTCGTTCCTCATGATGTTTGACCATCGCAAAGCCCTTATGTCGCTGATGCGTAGTCCTGTAAGGCAAGCGAAGCCAAATGCCAACTGGGTTTCCCTGACTCCGTTAGTCTCTTCGGATGCCATGAAGAGTTTGAGTTCATCGGGTGTAAGGTACAGCTTGTGACCAGACTTTGGCTTGGAGATTGTGTCTTCCTTCTCCAACTGATAGAAGGGGTTTGCCTTCAACTTGCCAGTCTTGACTGCCTTGTTGAATACTGCGACAATGCGTTGCTGCATGTTCCGCAAACTGGCATTACTCAACGGCTTTGCCTTGACTCTCACATACTTCTGAGGTACATAGTCATTCTTCAGCCAAAGAAAGAATGCCTTGAACCATGTCTTATCGAACTTCATCAGAGTGATGTGCGGTCTGCGTTTGGCTTTCAGAAACTCCTTCATGCGTTCTTGAAGGTATTGAGTCTGCTCGACAGTCCTCTTGGAATATTCGGGATTGCCGTCCATCCACTCCATGTAAGTCTGGATCCAGTCAATGACTTCGGGTGAGTCATCGTTGGGAATGTCGGGTACAACCATCAAGTGACCTTTCTCGGGAATGGTCTCGGGATGAAGGACGCGCTCGGCACGAATCTCCTGCGCACGTTTCAAGGTAGCCTCGTTGCGTTCCTTTGTCTCTTGGTTAATCTCAGGGATTAGGTAGAGGGAAAGGAACTCAAACTTGCGCTTGCCATTCTCATAGATGTCAAGATACAGGCTCTTGTTGTCGTTTTCAAGGTCTTTTTGTCGAAGTGTGATGGTCATATCAATGATTGTTATAATTGGTTATACCACTGGGGTGAAACACCACCCTGGTTTATCAAAGGGGGTGATTTCAAGTCACCTCCCTTAACTCTTTGAAGGGGGGGTACTTTCAAAGTACATCCTTTACTTGAACATTCCATCAATGAGGTTGATGGCTTCCTCCTTCTTCTTATCTACGATTTTCGCATAGATTTCAGTGGTCTGAATGTTGGTGTGACCCATCAACTTGCTTGTGGTGAACAGGTCTGCGCCAAGTGTCAGCATCATTGTGCCGAAGGTGTGACGTGAACAGTGGAAACTGATGTGCTTCTCTACACCTGCTGCCTCTGCCCATTTGCGAAGGGCTCTGCCTATGACGGTCTGAGTAGTTGGTATATCAAAGAAGGGAGTTGTTATTCCCTTTGGTTTTGGTAACCAACGCTTTGCCTCTTCAGAGAGTGGGATGATGACAGGCTTCTCCGTCTTCTGCATTTCCATGTCAATATACTCGCCCTTGCCGTCAGGAGTCTTGAAAATGTGAATCGGTGCAAGTTTGTACATATCACTGAGTCGCAATCCAGTGAAACAAGCAAAGATGAAGGCTTGCTTGACCTCTGGGCGGTAACTGTCGGTTGCCATGAGGGCTTTTAAGTTCCTCAATGGTAAGGTATTCCTTCTTGCCATCCTTTGGCTGAATGCGCTCCTTGGCATCCAGTTCCTTCATTGGATTGTTTCGGATAATACCTTGACGGACAGCATTGTTGAGAGTAGTCGAGAACATGCCGAGGTAACGGCTTGCCGTGTTCTGGCTGATAGGTCTTGGCTCAATGTACTTGCAGTGTGAGTTTGGGAAGGTGCGAAGGAACTTCACATACCCACGGCAGAAATCAGCATTGACCTCTTCAAAGGGTGATGAAGGTCTGATTGGACTCTTCAAGATATTTCTCCACGGTGTGAAGCATTTCAACACGACAATGGAGGGTTGACTTCTTGGTGCTGACTCCACCTTCACAATACTTCTTGATCCATCCTGTCAAGAGTTGTGAACCCTGCTTGACGGTTTCCCAGTCTTGCACTCCGTGACCATGGAGAGCCTTGATGCGCTCTGCCTTGATACGTTCTGCGAGTGCCATCGTTTCCTTGTTCTGCTCCTTGCAGAGTGGATTTTGACCTCAGGAATGATATAGAGTTTCAGATACTCATACTTTCTGACTCCCTTCCAGTAGATGTCAAGATAGATACTCTTGTTGCCATCTGCGAGAGGTTTGAGACGAATCTTAATCGGCTCCTTCAGTTTGACTTGTTTCTTTGGTCTTGCCATGCTTGTTTATATTTTATTTTGGTAATTTACTCCCGAAAGAAGGGAAAATGAATTTTGCAGAGGGTCTGCGAGGGTTGGGCTTTTCGGATGCTGATATATCGTTTCTGCATCGTGATTATGCCTTTGAAAGCATGTGCAAAGATATGAAAATCAAGCCATATATGAGAAACAAATCAGAAACAAAAATCATTTTATTATATCTTTTTAAGAGTCGGTTGAGCAAGAATCGGAAAAATCAAAAAATCGCTTATTCGCTTGATACTAAGCACTTTATTTGTCACTTCCTTTCTTATCCTTTCCAACCAATTTTGGAGGACTAAGATATTTTTTTCACGTCCT
>VOFK01002111.1_pt1 | contig 30538 bp, 32 predicted proteins | sample 5384121 | NCBI WGS metagenome assembly VOFK01 (sample SAMN12384730, study PRJNA508395) | human gut metagenome | isolation source: healthy gut J | host: Homo sapiens | reverse complement strand
TGTTGTACTTCGTTCGGTTAGTATTGCCCCGATTCTCCAATCTTGGCGATGATGCGCATGTCCCGGCTGCCCAGCCGCGCAAGCTCCTCTTTGACCAAGTTGATGTCGGCCGCCGTCCGCGTGAAGGAGGCGGCGACGAAATCGAAATCGTTTTCCACCGCAAAGCGCAGGTCCGCGCGGTCGCGGCTGATGAAGGGCATGGAAAGCTGAACGCCCGGCACGTTGATGCCTTTGTTGGCCGAAATGAAGCCGCCGTTGATGACCGTGCAGACGATGTCGGTCTGCGTGGCGCTGACGACGACCATATCGATCAGCCGTCGTCGATGAGGATGTGCGTCCCGCGCGAGACGTCGCTCGGCAGGCCGGCAAAGCTGATCGACACGATTTCGGACGTACCCTGCACGTCGCGCGTGGTCAGCGTAAAAGCTCTGCCCCGCCTTCAACTCGACCTTCGGCTCGGCAAAACTTGCCGATGCGGATCTCCGGCCCCTTTGTGTCGGCCAGCAGCGCGACGGGAAGCCCCAGTTCCTTGCGGATGCGCTTGACCGCTTCCACGCGCACCTTCTGCTCCTCTCGTCTGGTGCGAAAAGTTGACGCGCGCCACGTCCATCCCCGAAAGCATCAGGGCGCGCAGTACATTTTCGTCGTCTGTTGCCGGGCCGAGTGTGCAAATGATTTTTGTCTTTCTCATTTTTTCTTTCTGCTCCTTATCCGTATGGGGCCGGGCCCTTCTGAAAATTCCCCAAATCTACCTATTATATATATATACTATACTTTTAACGGAATTGCAAAGAGCGTTTGCGCAAAATCTTGTGAACAGAAAGCCAAAATTTTTATGCCGGCCGGCATATGTTCTATGCTTTTTGATGAAGAGGAAGAAACGCGCGTATTCGTATGCCTGATTTTTCCTTTTCGTTATACCAAAGCCGCGGCCTCGCGCATCAGCGCAAGCGCTTCCTCCAGCCGGTCTGCGTACTGCCGCAGCGCTGCGGAAACACGGCCGCGCCGCGCGCGGTCGCGCATCGTCTCCCGCACCTGCGCCATATCCATCCCGCCGCCCAACGATTCCAGTTCGACCCACAGCAGGCTGCGGCCGCCGGTCGGCGTTTCTGCGGGGAGCAGTGCCTGAATGCGGCTGCCGAACGGCTCCAGCGGCCGGAGGGGGGGTCCATTCCGGCCAGCTTGCGGTAGAGGTAGGTCGGCTCGCCGCCGCTCGTGGCCAGACAGCAGACGTACACGCCGTAATTTTCCCCACAGCGGCAGCCTGTCGTCCGCAAAGCGGCCCTCGTCGATGTCGTCCGCCCACGCGCGGAAGGCCGCCGCGCCGAAGCGCTTTGTCCCGTCGGCGGGCAGCGTCACCCAGTGCGGCAGGCCGCGCAGACAGGCGAGGAGAAATTCGCGTTCGACACCTCGTGCTGCCTTTCGCCGAGAAAGACCAGATCGAGGCATCCGCCGTCGAGCGGACAATCGAGCGTATCCGTCCCGCTTACGTTCAGCTTGAGCGTGCGCCCGCCGTCGTCGTAGCCGACGACGAGGCAGTAGGTACCACGTCCGATTCCCAGCCCGGAATGTCGTGTGCAGATTCGTCACCGCCAGCACGGGCAGGCCGCCGTCGACCGTCTGCGCGACGCGGCGGGCGAAGGCGTCGGGGACGCGGCGGATGTCCGACCGGCCGGCATAGGTGTGCGCGCATAGCCGAGCGCGCCGAACACCCGCGACAGATAGTCCGGCCCCGCCAGATACCCCGAAACGCAGTATTCGCAGCCGTCCGCGCGCCCGCGGTCGTAGACCTGCGCACAGACGTCGCCGGTGAGCGCGGCAAAATTCCAGTAGTCCAGAGTCCCGAATGCGCCGGCGCGCTCGAACAGATATTGCAGACAGTCGGGCAGCGCGAAGTTGTGCCCCTGCATACCGTCCAAGAGGGCGCGGCGGCCGGCCAGCAGATTGATTTCGGCATAACAGCAATCTCCTTTACATACTTTTTATCGCTTTCCGTCGGTCGGCAGGACCTTGACGACGGCTGCCTCGCCCGCCGCCAGACGGCCGCAGACGGCGCCGTTTTCGGCGTATACCGCCGCGCCGCTCCACAGTTCCTCGGCGGACACGGCGCGGCCGAAGCCGTGACGGAACCATGCGCCGCTGATTTCGCCGCCGGAGAAGTTGTACACGGTGAAGACGGCGGAGGTTTTGTCGTCGGTCATAAAGGCGTTGACGATCAGGTCGGGCTGTAAGGCCGGCCAGAGCGGCAGGGCGGTTTGGGAGAGGAAATACGCTTTGTTCTCCAGCCAGATGCGCTTCCAGCGCTTGACCGCCGCCTTCTGCTCGTCCGTGTACGGCAGCCACGCGCCGAAAACGTCCTGCCAGATCACCAGCCCGCTGCCGTTCATAACGGCTTTTTTGAGCATATCGTCCCGCCCGCGTCGATGGACCAGCGCGAGATGTAGTGGCTGCGGTGCTCGGGGGAACACATACCGCAGCAGCGGCGTCTGATAGGGGCGGGCGCGGTCTGCTGCCACGAGCCGGTCAGCAGTTCGAGCGCCTGCGCGTTGTCGGGCACAAGCTCGGTGCAGAACCACGCAGCCCGGCCTGACCCGGTCGGCTTCAATACGGAACTGCGGCGGCACGTCGGACATGGTGTCTAAGAAGAACCCGTCGGCGTCCGTCTCCGCCGCAAGGCGCCCAGCGCTTTGGCGGTGTCGTCGGGCGACATATGGCCCGGCGCGTCCCACGGCTTGTACGGCAGCATCAGACGCACGCCCCTTCGTGGCAGCCGCGCGATCCGCGCGAACCCGCGAGGCCGCCGGGGAAATCCTCGAAAAAAAGTCCCACTGGCTGCGCGCGTCCACGCCCAGACGCGGGTACTGGTGCCAGAGGCAGATCACGTCGTAGCCGCCGAACGCCTCTCCCCGCGTCCAGCAGCCTGTCGATGTCCACCGTCCGCGGCGGTAGTCGTAGACCTCCTCGCCGTACACATAGGCAAAATGGTGCAGGAAGGTTTCCCTGTACCATCGCAGGTCGGGGCGGTCGTACAGGCGGAGGTCGGTTTTGGCGCGGGCGGCTTTCCGAATGCCCGCAAAGGTCTCCGGCCAGCCGCCGAGAACGGCCTCGAACCGAATTGTACGGCCGGCCTCGGCGGGGCGGCCCAGCCGCACCGACGTGCCGTAGCTTTTCAGTGCCTCGAGGCTGTGGATGTGCGGCAGTTCCAAGGTGCAGCTCCGCGTGTTGGACTCCCGCGGGATGTCGAAGGACAGGTCGAACCCGCTTCCGTCGTCGCGGACGAAGGGACATCATCCGGCGACAGGCGGGGTGAAGGTCGAGGAGCGGCTCGCCGCGGCGCTGCGGAAGGGCGCGGCGGGCGCGCGGAAGCGGCCGTCCCTTCAGCCCGAGCAGGCTGCCGTCGGACAAAAACGGGAAGGACAGTCCGGCGAACCGCGCGTCCCGGCCCGAGGTGTCCCTTGAGCTGGAGGCTCAGCTCGATCGAATCGTCGGTGTCCGCCAGAAACGACAGCGCGGCGGACACGCCGCAGTCATGCGCAAGCTCGATGCGCAGCAGCCGGTAGCGGCCGTCGTCGCGCTCGTCTGCCGATGTGACCCGAAAACGACGACGCGTCGTATCGGACGCCGTCGAGCGTCACCCGAAAAGCTCCGCCGACAGAGCGCCGCAGCACTCCGGGTGCGCGCGCAGAAGGACGCGGGGTGAGCCACAGCAGCGGCGCCGCTGCGACGGTTATCTCCAGCTTGTTTGTGCGAATGCTGTATTCATTCATTTCCAACCCTCCTGACGCAGCGGAAGCCGACGTTGGCGTTGCGGTTGAGTCCCTCGTTTAAGAGCGGGCATTTGAGGTGCGACGTGTTGGCGCAGGGGCCGCCCAGCGCGTGCCAGAAGTGCGGCGCCTTATAGTAGCTGCCGCCGCGCAGGAGCATGAAGCGGTGCATGCCGTCGTCGCAGACCTGCGTAATCTCCCACGCGTTGCCCGAAAGGTCGAGCAACCCGTAAGCGTTTGCGCCGCCGGGGAAGGCGTCTGCGGGCGTAAGCCGCCGAGCGGGTCGTCGTTGAGCCGGGCGCTGTCGTATTCGTCGCCCCACGGCCATTTCAGGCGGCGCGGCGGCCGGAGGCGAAGTACTGCCACTCGGCGTCGGTCGGCAGCGTCTTTCCGTAAAACGCCGCGTCGCCCCGCGCGTCGTTCGGGCTGACCCAAGTGACCGGCTTGTCAAGATCGGCGGCAAGCGGCCTGCCGTCCCGCCAGTGTTTGAGAAAAATTGGCGCCGTCGGCGGGATATAGCCGCTGGAGGTGAAAAGTCCAGATACATGCCGTTGGTCACGGGATATTTGTCCACACAGGTCGGGGACCTCGACCCACCGCGGGCCGTGGTCGCACGGGCAGTCGCCCTCCATAATGCGGTGTGAAACGCGGTAAATGTACCCGCCGCCGGGTACGAATCGTTCTTCCTGCCGGATTTGCATAGCGGCTTTTCGCTTTCGCGCAGCGAAAACGGCCGGGTTGGTGTACGGCAAGGCCCGCAAAACCGTTTTTGCAGGCTTTGCCTGTATCTTACCCCACGATGCCGTCGGGTTTGTCAACCCCAAAATGCGTCTTTCGAAAGCCGCAGCCGGCGTGCTTGCATTCTGCCGCCGATTGTGCTATAATAGCCGCATAGAGTAATGTCCACAATGTAGAGGCGGCTATACAAGTTTTCCGCGCCCGATGGCGCGAAAAACTCTGGGACTATACAGCGTGAATAATGGCCGCATAGAGTAAGTACAATGTAGAAATATGTGCAGCGGCTATACAAGTTTTCCGCGCCGATGGCGCGAAAAACTCTAGGATTGCGCGATAGCCGCACAGCGTACTGTGCAATATGGAAATTTATGCGGCGGTTTTTCGCGTTTCCCGACTTGCGGTGCGGACGGCTTCGCAAATCGGCCGGCTGCGGCGTTCCTGCACCTAATTACCGAGAAAGGATGCTTTCGCAATGCGAAGGCGATGGTTGTTAAAATGGGTTTCGGATTGGGTTTCGATTTTTTCGGGATCATGTTTTCGATCGTCTTTATACTCGTTATCGGCGTTTTTGTCTTTGCTGCCGTTCGAATGCGTCGGACCTGGAACAAAACAACCGCTCCCCCCTGCGTCTGACCGTGCCGGCCCGGGTCGCGGCGACGCGGACGGAGGTGTCGCACCACCATCATACGAACGCCGGACAGAATGCCGGCTTCGGCACGACCTCCTTTACCCGCTATTACGCCACCTTTGAATTCGAAAGCGGCGACCGAATGGAGTTTGCCGTCGACGCCTCCGAATACGGTTTGCTGGCGGAGGGAGACGTTGGGCGGCTGCGCTTTCAGGGGACGAGATTCCTCGCCTTTGAGCGGAATATCTGAGCTTTGCGGCCCGCCTTCCCTGTGAAGGGAAGGCGGGCCAGACGGCCGAAAAGAACGTGTGCGGGCGTATTCGCATAAGCTGCGGCTTTGCCGTCCGGCGAAGCCTGAGCCGGCATCGATGGAGGGAGCGCAAGAATGATTCGGTTGATCAAGCCCGGAATTCAAGGAGCTTTCTTTCCGGCAAAAAGCTGATCGGCGATGCGGAAACGATGGCGTATAATAAAAAAATGGGGCGGCGCCATTGCGTTCCCGCCGGAAAAGTGGAGCCAATGGTACGAGTGCTGGGTCGGAGCGCCGGACAGACGCTTTTACCGTTACATCTATTCCCAAAAGTACAGAAGCGTTTGTCGGCGAGGCCGCTTTCCGCTTTGACGAGGCGCTCCGATGCTATATCTGCGACGTTCTTGTTCAGCATTGTTACAGGGGACAGGGGTTCGGCAGGGCGGGGCAGGGCTTATGCTGCTGCTGGATGAGGCAAGGCGGCAGGACATCTCCGTCATCTATGACAACATCGCGCCGGACAATCCGGCGATCCGGCTCTTCCGGCGCTGCGGCTTTCGTCGAAACATGGAGAAACGACGACTTTCATCATGCTGGAAAAAGCGTCTCGTAAAGTCCCGCTTCGCGCAGACGGCGCAAAGGCCGTCTTTGACGGCGGACGGCAGAACAGAACCGGCAAAAAGGGGCGGCTTTCTGAAAAGAAAGCCGCCCCTTTTGCAGCCTATGGAAAAAATCGCAAGCGGCATACAACAGGTGTGTATTCGGCCATTTGAGAGCCACGGCGCAGGGGCGCGCTGCGCTTTAGGTGGAGAACTTTCGTCCTCTGCGGCGGCCGGCGCGGTCTTCGCCCTCGATCATCCGCTTTTTACAGGCGGGAAAACCCTTTTCGCGCAGGATTTTGGGAATGCGATTTCTTTGACAGGCGAAAAGGGGCGGCCTTTCGTTCGGAAGGCCGCCCCTTTGTTTCGGGTTTGTTTTTATTTGGAATCCTTGGCGTAGTTGTCGAAGTAGCCCTGAATCAAAATGATCGGCGTGCCCTTGTCGCCCGAGCCGGAGGTCAGGTCGCACAGGCTGCCGATGAGGTCGGTCAGCCGGCGGGGCGTGGTCCCCTGGCAGGCCATCTGACCCTTCAGGTCGCCGTCCTTGTGGGAGATGCTGTCCTTGATTGCGGCCGTCAGCGCCTCGCGCCCGAGAGGGAAGCGAAGTCGTTGTCGGCGAGGTATTTCAGCTTCAGCTCGTTGGGCTGGCCCTCAAGACCGGAGGTGTAGGCGGGGCTGACCACCGGGTCGGCCAGCTCCCAGATCTTGCCATCGGGTCCTTGAAAGCGCCGTCGCCGTAAATCATCGCTTCGATTTGCTTGCCCGTCGCCCGGCGCAGGCTGTCGGCCAGCGCGTCGACGAAGGTCTTGCAGTCGCGCGGGAACAGCTTGACGCTGTCCTCGGTCGCCTTGTTCGAGCCGAGCAGACCGAACTGCTCGTTGTAGCCGCTGCCGTCGACCGGCGCGGTCATCAGGTCGCTGAGCAGCAGCACCTTTTCCGCGCCCGCGTTCAGCAGACGGCGGCGGGAGCGCTGCCGGCTGTGGATGTCGCAGCAAAGCACGTTTTTCGTATAAGGCAGGATGGCGCGCACGTCGTTGGCGAACAAAAACTCGACCTCGCAGCCCTCGGCGCGGAACAGGTCGCCGTAATATTCCACATAATCGACGCCGGTGAACGGGTGCTTGACGTAGCCGAACAGCTCACGGTACTTTTTCTCGGTCAGCACGTCGCTCCACGGGTTGACGCCCTTCTCGTCCAGCAAATCCTCGTCGAACAGATGGTTGCCCACCTCGTCGGACGGGTAGCTCAGCAGTATGTAGGCTTTTTTGAACGCCTTGGCAATCCCCTTTAGGCAGATGGCGATGCGGTTGCGGCTGAGGATGGGGAAGGTCAGCCACCGTGTCGGTCACGATTGGCGGCGCAGTCGCTTGGCGATGGCGTCGGTCGTGACATAGTTGCCCTGACTGCGGGCGACCACGGCCTCCGTGACCGCTACGATGTCTTTGTCCGCGAAGCGGATGCCCTGCTCCTCGCCGCAGGCAAGGATGGCGTCGGTGACGATCCGTACCAGGTCGTCTCCCTCGCGGATGACGGGGCAGCGTACGCCGCGGGAGGTGGTGCCGACAGTTCTCATAACGTATTGCTCCTCTTTTATCAACAAGATATGGCCGCCGGCGCGGGTACAGACCCGCTGCGCGGCAAAGCCACCTTTTATTATAAAACATAAATGCGCAAATGTAAAGAGTTAAAAACGATATTTTTTAACCCGTTCATCTTTTTTTGGGGAAAATCGGATAGATATTTACTTTTCGGAGATTGTGTGTGATAGAATGGGGAAAACATAGGCCGTCCGATTTGCGGGGACATCCGGCGCGGACGGCTTCCGGGAAAACCCCGGACTCGCCGTACCGCGGCGGTTTTGCGGAACGAAACCGGCCGCGGCGCAGAAAGAATGGTTACAGCTATGGAAAAGATTCGCATCGGCATCGTCGGCGCCGGCAATATCGCCGCGAATGCCCTGCCCGCGTACGCGGTTGTGCGACAAAGGCGGAGGTCGTCGCCGTCGCCGACCTCAATCTGGAGCGGGCGCAGAGCTTCGCGAAGCGCTTCGGCATCCCGAACGCCTACGCCTCCGTCGAGGATATGCTGGCCGCCGAGCAGCTTGACGCCGTGGACGTCTGCACCTGGAACAACGGCCATGCGCCGGTGACCATCGCCGCCGCCAAGGCCGGCAAGCATCCTGTGCGAAAAGCCGTTCGCCGACAGCCTCGAGCATGCGCTGGAGGCCAAGGCCGCCGTCGAGGAAGCCGGCGTTCGTTTCCTGCTGGGCGTTCCCAGCCGCTTCAATCCGCAGAACGCGCTGGTCCGCGTAATGACGGACAAGGGAGAGTTCGGCGAAATCTACTACGCCAAGACCTCCTATCTCCGCCGGCGCGGCACGCCGACCGGCTGGTTCACCGACAAGCGCGTTTCGGGCGGCGGCCCCATTCTCGACATCGCCGTCCACCGCATCGACGCCGCTTGGTATATGATGGCAACCCCAAGCCCGTGGGGTCAGCGCCGCGGTTTCCAACCGCCTCGGCGAATTCCAGACCAAGGGCATCCAGCGCTGGCAGGGCACGCCCTGCCCCGACAACAAAAAAATGACACCGAGGACTTCGGCGCGGGCGTCATCCATTTTGAGAACGGCGCCATCCTTCTTTTCGAAGCCTCCTGGGCGATCAACGGCCCCGACTACCAGTATACCCAGCTTTACGGCACCAAGGGCGGCATCACGCTGGACCCCCTGACTATTTACGGCGAGCGCAACGGCTATCTCAGCGACGACCGCTTAAACCCCGGCCCCGGCAAGAGCTTTGAGCTGGAAATCGCGCATTTTTGTGGACTGCATCCTCACCGGCGCGCCCACCCGCACGCCTGTCGAGCACGCCTGCGACCTGCAGCGGATGCTGCAGGGCATCTACGATTCGGCGCGGCTGGGACGCGAAGTCGTCCTTTGATGCTTAAGGGGAAGGCAGATATGAAAACCTGTATCAGCACTTACAGCTTCAGCCGGCTCATCATCAGCAGCGGGGCGATGAACCATTTTGACGTTCTGGATAAAATCCACGAACTGGGCGTTCCGGCCGCCGAGCTGGTTCTGGACGACAACACCTCCGGCGGCTCGCCGCTGGAATTCGCCTGCCGGCTGGCCGACCATGCCCGCCGGCTGGGTCTGGACGTTCCGATTTACACCACGGGCGCGAATTTCTGCTGCCCCGACGTGGAAGCGGAGATCCGCCGGGTCGAGCGGCATATCGACATCGCGGCGGAGGCGGGCATCCCGCTGCTCCGCCACGACATCACGCCCGGGTTCTACGAGGGCTACACCGGCCTGCGGACCTTTGAGGCCATTCTGCCCACGCTGGCCGCCGCCATCCGGGAGGTCGCGGACTACGCGCAGAAAAAGGGCGTGACCACCTGCTCGGAGAACCATGGCCGGCTGGTGCAGGACAGCGACCGCATGCTGGCGGTCTTCACGGCCGTCAATCATCCGAACTACCGTTATCTCTGCGACATCGGCAACTTCGGCGGCGTGGACGAAAACTGCGCAGCCGCCGTCTCCAAACTGCTGCCGCTCATTTCCCACGTCCACGCCAAAGGGATTCCTTTTCGTGCGGGACGGCATGCGGCAGGACCCCGGCGCGCGGCTGGCTGCTGAGCCGTGCCGGAAATTACCGGCGCGCGACCATCTTCGGCCACGGCGACCAGCCTGCCTACCAATGCCTGAAGATCATCTACGCGTCGGGCTACCGTGGATATGTTTCGCTGGAATTCGAGGGCATGGAGGACACGCTGACCGCCATTTCCATCAGTATGGAGAATCTGAACCGCTATCTGGCGCAGATTATGGGGTAAGCATATGAATAAAAACTGGCTTTTTGAAAACGTTCGCGTGCTTCGGGACGACTTTTTACCTTTGCCGACGCCTCGGTCGCCGTTCGGGACGGCGTGATTGCCGAAATCGGGCGGCCGGACGGCGCCGGCTTGCAAAAAATCGACGGGGCCGGCCGGCTTCTGGTTCCCGGCCTCATCGACACGCACTTCCACGGCGCGCTGGGCAACTGCTTCGGCCGCACCGGACCGGAGGGGATTCGCGAGGTCGCGGCGTTCGAGGCGAAGCAGGGCGTCACGGCCATCGTCCCCGCCGTGTCCGCCACCACCGACGAGAATGTTCTGGATACCCTCCGCAGCATCCGCACGGTGATGGCGTCCGGCTCGGGCGGCGCGCGGGTGGAGGGCGTCCATCTTGAGGGGCCCGTTCCTGTCGATGGAATACCGCGGCGGGCAGTGGCCCAAGTACCTCCAGCCGCCCACCGTGCAAAAAGCTGCGCGTATTCTGGGACGCGTCCGGCGGCTGCATACGCATCCTGACGCTGGCGCCGGAATGCGGGGACGGGCTGGCCGTCATCCGCGAGGCGAAGCGCTGGGCATCGCCGTCGCGCTCGGGCACACGGGCGCGGACTATGACACCCGCCAAGGCGGCCATCGACTGCGGGGCTACAATCGCCACGCACACCTTCAACGGGATGGTCGGGCTGCACCACCGCGCGCCCGGCGTGCTGGAGTGCCGTTTTGACCGACGATCGCGTTTCCTGCGAGATCATCGCCGAATTTCGTCCATCTCCACCCCGCCACGGTGGACCTCATCTGCCGCGCCAAGGGTATGGGCGGGTGCATCTGATCAGCGATTCGATGTACGCCACCGGCCTGCCCGACGGCGATTATCCCGAGGAGGATCGGGTGCGCCACATCCGCAACGGCGCCTGCGTTTTGGACGACGGCCGGATCAGCGGCAGCACGTTCCCGATCTCGTACGGCATGCGCAACCTGCTGACGCTGGGCGTGCCGCTGGAGAAGGCCGTCATGGCCGGCTCCCAAAATCCGGCGAGGCCGCCGGACTTTCGAGCGCGCACCGGCAGCATCACGCCGGGCAAGCGCGCCGACGTCGTGCTGCTGGACTCGTCGCTGGATGTCGTCGCGACGTTTGTGGACGGCTGCCCCCGTGTACGGCAGGGAAGGGACTTCTTTATGCGGTTGAGGCATCGATCTGGGCGGAACCGCCATCAAGTCCGGCTTGGTGGACGATGCCGGACAGGTTCTCTTTTTACGAAACGCTTCCCACCAACGCCTCCGGCGGCGGACGCGGTTCTGGATGCGCTGACGGACGCCTGCCGGCGGCAGCTTGCGCGCGCCGCTGTCGCGGCCGTCGGCATCGGCATGCCGGGAACGGTGGACGAGGCGCGCGGCGTCGCTTGTCCGCGCGGCCAACCTGCCGCTGGCCGATTATCCGCTGACGCAGGCGCTTTCCCGCCGGCTGGGCATCCCCGCATATCTGGGCAACGACGCCAACTGCGCCCTTTACGGCGAGATTTATGCGGGCGCCGGTCGGGAGTCGGACAACTTCCTGCTGGTCACGGTCGGCACGGGCATCGGCGGCGGCATCCGCATCGGCGGGAAAATCCATCTCGGTATGGAGAGCCGCGCCGGTGAGTTCGGGCATATGATCGTTGCGATGGATGGCCGTCCCTGCCGCTGCGGCCGCGTCGGCTGCTGGGAGCAGTACGCCTCCGCCACCGCGCTCTGCCGGATGACGCGGGAGGCGGCCGCCGCGCAGCCGGACAGCCTGCTGGCGCGGCAGATCCGCGAAGCGGGGGACGTCGTCGACGGCCGGACGGTTTTCGAGGCGGCGCGGGCAGGCTGCCCGGCTGCGGACGCCGTTCTGGAGACCTACGCGAAGCATCTGTCGGTGGGGCTTAACAATTTGACGGCGATTTTCCGTCCCGACCGAATCGTTTTGGTCGGCGGCATTTTCCGAGAGGGGGGTTTCTGCTTTCCCGCGTTCGGGAACGCTGCACCGACCCGTATCTGGTCGAGATTTCGGCGCTCAACGGGCAGGCGGGCCTCATCGGCGCCGCGCTGCTGCCCGAGCGTCGGGACCCGAACAGCCCTATCTGCCGCCTACTGCGGCATACCGCGGCGCAGACGCCGCCGGAACGATGAGTCCGTTACGGAAGGAAGGATTCCTTTGAACAGTATACCGGCACTTTTTGCCTATATCGAATCGCAGGCGCCCCCGCTTTCAGACGTTTCTGGAGCGCCTGACCGCGCAGGAAAGCTTTTCTGCCGATCGGGAGGACGTTTCGCGCGCCGCCGATCTGACGGCGGACTTCGCCCGGTCGCTGGGCTTTGCCGTCGAAGCGCACGCCTTTCCGCGTGCCGGAAAGGCGCTGGCCGTCTCCTGTCGGGAGGACGCCGCGCAGGCGCCGGTCTGCTTTCGTGGCTCATCTGGACACCGTTCATCCCGCGGGCAGCTTCCTGACCTTTTGAAAGCGGCGCCCGAGGGCGGCCTTTACGGCCCCTGGGATCGTGGACTGCAAGGGCGGCGTCGCCGTCGCGCTGCTGGCGATGGCCGCGCTGGAGGCGGCGGGCGTGTCCCGACCGCTGCGGCTGATTCTGATGTCGGACGAAGAGCTGAGCAACCGTCTGACCGGCCCCGACGGCATCGCCTTTCTGCAGGCGCACGCCCGCGGCTGCGCCGCCGCCTTCGTCTGCGAATGCGGCAAGCGGGACGAGGCCGTGGTGGAGCGGAAGGGCATTCTGAAGGTGCGGGTGGATATCCGCGGCAGAGCCGCGCACGCCGGAATGTATTATGCCGAGGGCATCAGCGCCGTGCGGGAGGCGGCCTATCAAATCGTGGCGCTGGAGGAACAGAGCCGACCCGACGCCGTCACCTATAACTGCGGCCGGATCAGCGGCGGCACGGCGGAAAACGTCGTGCCGAGACCTGCTCGTATACCGTGGACGTCCGCTACCGCAGCGAGACGGAGGGCGAATCCGCTATGGCCTATCTGCGGCGCGTAACCGAAACGGCCCACGTTTCCGGCGCCGTTTCTACCGTCACAATCCTCAGCAGGCGCAGCCCCATGCCGCGCACCGAAGCCGGTATGGCCCTGTTTGACCACCTGCGCGAGACCGGCCTGCGCTGGGGGCTGGAGGATCTCCGGCCGCTGTCGAACGGCCGCGGCTCGGACGCGGCCTATACCGCGGCGGCCGGCGTGCCGACGGTCTGCGCCGTGGGGATGACCGGCTGGGATTGGCACAGCGTTCGGGAGCGCAGCGAGCCGGGTGCGCTTTATCCGCCGCGCCAAGCTGCTGGCCGCCGCCGTGGCGGAATTCCCCGAACGGCTGTGACGCGGCGGCAGGCCGCGCCCTCTCTTTTTGCGTGCCGGACAGGCCGGAGCCTCCCGCCGCCGTTTATCGAACGGCGGCGGGAGGCTTTTTTCTGCGTACGGAGGCGGGTGCTGTGTCGGGCAAGCGTCCGTAAACGCTGTATAAATCATAGCGCCGCTATACATTGACTCCTGAAATGCTTCGTGGATTTTGGATGCAGCGCCGTTGTATAATACGGTTGTCATGAAAAGCGCTTTCGGATAGGAAATCAACAACGAAGGAGCAGAATATGTCTAAGAGTATGTCTATCGGAAAAACGATAAAAAAAGCTGCGCCGCGAGCAGGACATCACGCAGGAGCAGCTTGCGGCGTATCTCGGGATCACCTCCCGCGCCGTCGTCTCTCAGTGGGAGTGTGACAGAACGGCCCCCGGATATCACGCAGCGCAGCTTCCGCTGCTGAGCGCGATCTTCGACACGACGACGGACGCGATTTTGGGGGTTGACCTGCAAAGGAACGAGGAACGGATCGAACGGCTCGTCGAGGAGGCGGCCGCCTTTTTCGCGCAGCGGGGACTTCGCCGCCGCGACCCGTCTTCTGGAGGACGGGCTGAAGCAATATCCGCGGTCGTACCGTATTATGGCCGAGCTTGCCGAGGCGTTGAGCTGTGCCGACCTCGACGCATACGCCCATACCGTCGGCGCGGCGGCGGATGTCGACGCGGTTTCGCACCGCGTGCGCGCCCTATGCGATACGGTGATCGACGAATGCACGGAGGAAACGGTCCGCGACCGGGCTTTTCAGACGATCATCTATCGATGCAAAAACAGCGGGCAGTCGGAACTTGCCGCCGCGTACGCGAACCGGCTGCCGCACATGTGGGCTTCCCGGGAGGATATGCTCGTCGGCATCTATGAGCAGCAGGCGGACCCCGCGCTTCTGCATAGGTATGCGGCATTCTGCACCGACCGCCTTGCCAAGTGCCTTGCCCTCCTCGCCGCGACGGACCGGTTCGGTACAGACGAGAAGAATCGGCTTTTGCACCAGATTGCGGATATCGTCAACACCGTGTACTGCGAGCAGGATTCCAACTATTATGCGCATCATCTCGTGTCGGCGTACCAGACATTGGCCGAAAACTACGCCCTTGCCCGCGATAAGGAAAACACACTTCTGTGTCTGGAAAAAATGTGAAGCCGGGATTCTGTTTTGACACCTACCGGAGGAAGCGGCGGCGACCTCGCCCGCAGTGCGCGGCGAACGCCGCGGCCGTCCTGTCCCGCGGGAGAAAAAAACGCCTGCGCAAGACTTTTTGGAATGTCTGTCCGGCGAACCGTGGTACGATTTCCTCCGCGCGGAGCAATCGTTTGTCGCCATCCTGCGCCGGTTGGAAGCGCATTCCAACGCCTGAAAATCCGAGGGAGCGGAAAAGAGCGGCCCTGTGTTTCTCGGGGCCGCTCCTTTTGCACCGCAAAGGGCTGCAAATCAAAAAGCCGGCTTTCGCGCTTTGGATTGATTCGATCTGTCCAAAACAAAGCGTTATAAGCCCCTGTGACGCGGCCGGCTTTCTTTTCGCAACGACGATAAAGGGACGCGATTGAAAGCGTTGCAAATGCAATCCTATGGAGCAAAGGCTCGAGCGTCAGCCGCCGTATATGTGACGGAAAAGGAAAAAAGCACTTACCGCGGTAAGTGCTTTTTTGTCAATGGCTATGAAAAAGATGTTTCCAGTAGCTTTGTGTATGGATTTGAACCCTCACACAAATGATGCATCACCTGCGGCAATATGATATTATGCTTCGCATAATGATGCTGCTCATTTCATTCGCAATGATGCGATGTTTGCCTGAAACATTCGCGAAGCGACATCATTGTGCTATGCACAACATCATTAACGAAGTGACAGCATTTGCCGAAGGCAAACATCATTGAAAAAAGCCACATGAAAAAATATTTTAGACCTTTTACCGGTGGGGATTGAACCCTCGCGGCCAAAACAGGTTGGTAGTGAGCGAGAGACGTTGTGCGCGCGTTTTTCAAGTGATATGCAGCTTGCGGCGACGTGTAAAGCGGCTACAAAAAAAGATGTTTTGTCAGTTTGTTGTATGGGGGTGAACGCTCACATTACTTTAGCAGAGTGTTGGCGTAACTTTATTCTACAGATGAATGCTAAGAAAAATGCCGCCTGTGTCAAATAGGCGACATTTGTGGTTACGCTCATTTTATAATCGGAATCCACAGTTCTCGATATCTTTGCTCGCTCTTGTTTCCTCTATACCAATGCGTTACAACAAGTTCGGGAGATTTGGCCAATTGATATCCTGAATTTGGAAGCCATTCGGTCGCGATTCTTTTTCTCAAATCAAGGAAAACGGTTGTTGGATAAGAACATCTCTCAGTTTCAAATACAGCGTACATACACTTTGGGATAGTGATATTCTCAAAAAACTTTGCAAACGCTTCTCCAAGCACGTCGTCTTTGTTAAGATTGTTGCGATAATACGCAGAGAGCTGATTCGCAATATAAAAAAATCATATCCTTCATCATCGATATTCGTAATCACATCATAATTCATTTCAAGATTACCTGATAGCCCTTGAAGAATATACTGCAAAAGCTCTGGTCTTTACATACATTTCTTTTTGTCTTGATTTTCACGTTCACCGGGGATGCCGACGAAATGGCGCTTATATCCCGTCAAGATCATCTCGTTTTTTCTTCAATTCTGTAATTCATAACTGTACCGCCTTCCAATGAAAATTTTAGTACAAGACGGGAGAAGGACTTGAGATTGCTGCCGTTATTTCGAGCCTGCGATGGCAACATACCGTGGAATTTTTTGAAATGCTTTTTTGCAAAAGCTGTCCGGACTCTCATAGCCGTATTTCAGCGCAACTTCCATCACTTTTTGCGTCACTTGCGGCAAGCTCCGTACCGGCAAGTGACAGCCTGCGATTTCGGATATACTCGCCGATGGTGAATCCGCAAAAAGAATACTGAATACGCGCTGAAAATGATAACACGAGGAGAAGCTTTTGTGCCGCGACGATTTCATAATCAATCGTTTCTGTCAGATTATTTTCGATATAGTCGATCGCATTTTGCATTCCGATGATCCAGTCCATATTATCCCTCCTTGTCTTCCTATATTTTTATCAAAAAGCGAAGTTTATTTCCCGATATTTTGTGCTGAATATAATCGGATTGTTTTAACTTAACAGAAGTCTATTCGAAATAATAGTTCTTTGGGTGTAGGTCATACTTTATTTGGGCTAAGTCTATAATAAAAAACCTGCCAATAAAAAGCAATTACAGCTTTTTCGACAGGTTTTTACATTGCTGGGAGAGAGGGGTGGATTCTGAACCCAACGACGCTTTGCGTCGAACAAGTTGCTCCCGCATTTGCCGTTTTACACAGTTTTTTCGCGCCTTGCAAAAGCGCTTCCTGCTGCTTCGCTACGGCAAATTGATCGCTGCTTTTTGCCACCGCACTCTAGCCAAAATAAAAAAGCACCCCCCATCAGGACGCTTTTTATTTTGGTGGGGAAGGTGGATTCGGACCACCGAAGTCAGTGACAACAGATTTACAGTCTGCCCCCTTTGGCCGCTCGGGAATTCCCCCGTGTTATTGGAGCTGGTGAAGGGAGTTGAACCCCAACCTGCTGATTACAAATCAGCTGCTCTGCCGATTGAGCTACACCAGCGATTGAATCGGAACGCTGAAAAACGGTTCCGTATGGCGACGGTTGTTATTATAGCATATGAAAACCGATTTGTCAAGCGTTTTCGTCAATGGATTTGAAATTTCCGTTTTGTTTTCGTGTGCGCTTGACTTTTCGGGCGGTTTGTTGTAAAATGAACACTTCCTTCCGGCCATGCGGAGGAGATTTTCCCTTCGCGGCGGGGAACTCGCATTCCGGCGGCCGCCGCGGCCCGCCGGATAGACAAGCCCGCTCAGACTGCAAAAAGGAGATGAACAGCCGGTGACTTTGACCCCCGACCGTGGAATACGAATCCCTGCGGGACGACAAAGAGCACCTTTTATTATTACAAGAAAACGCTCTTGATCTCGCTGATTCTGTCCTTTCTGATTTTAGCCCCCTTTGTGATCGTGGAATGGATCAAAACCGGATCGCCGGTCTTTCTCTATTACGGCGATTACAACGTGCAGCAGATCCCGTTTTACGAGCACTGCGTGCGCATGGTGCACGAGGGGAATTTCGGCTGGGACTGGCTGACCGACCTCGGCTCCAACTTCATCGGCAGCTATTCCTACTACCTGCTCGGCAGCCCGTTTTTTCTGGCTGATGTGCCTGTTCCCGGCGTCCTGGGCCCCTATCTGATGGCGCCGATCTATATGCTCAAGTTCGCCACGGCCGCCGTCATCGCCTACGCGTACCTCAAGCGCTTTGTCAAAAACAAGGACTACGCCGTCATCGGCGCGCTGCTGTACGCCTTCTCCGGCTTCCAGATTTACAACATCTTCTTCAATCAGTTCCACGAGGTCGTCGCCTTCTTCCCGCTGCTGCTCATCGGCATGGAGGAATTGGTGCAGAACAACCGCCGCGGGCAGTTTGCGCTCGCCGTCGCGATCAACTGTATGATGAACTACTTTATGTTCGCCGGTCAGGTCGCGTTCTGCATTATGTACTTTATGTTCCGCTGCACCAAGCGGTCGTTCCGCATCAATCTGAAGAATTTCCTCTGCCTTGCCGTGGAAGCCGTGCTCGGCGTGCTCATCGGCTCGGTGCTGTTCCTGCCGGCGTGCCTTGCAATCCTCGACAACCCCGTCTCGGCGGCGGCTACGAGGGCTGGCGGATGCTGTTCTATATGCACAGCGTGGACGGCGAGCAAACGCTGTACACCGAGCGCTATGTCCACATCATCGAGAGCTATTTCTTCCGCCGGACATCCCCTCGCGTGTCAACTTCGCCTACGGGGCATAACGAGCGCTGGGCTTCGAACGCCATCTGGCTGCCGCTGTTCGGGATGAGCGGCGTGTTCTCCTACATCGCGGCGCGCAAGCGGTCGGCTGTCCTATTTCTCCGTGTTCCTGATGCTCTGCTCGGTTGTGCCGCTGCTGAACAGCTCGTTCTTCCTGCTCAATTCGTCGTACTACGCGCGCTGGAACTATATGATGATCTTGATGTTCTGCGTGGCGACGGTCATCGCGTTGGAGGACCGGCGCATCTCCTTCAAGCGCGGCCTGATTGCCAACGCGGTGGCCTGCGCGGTCATCGCCGTTCCCATCGGCCTGCGCTGGTATCAGGAGAGCGAGGGCAGCGATTGGGAGCTGGGTACGATGCCCTATGCCGACCGCTTCTGGCTCTATGTCGCCATTGCGTTCGGCTCGCTGATCGCGCTGCATTTCATCACCAAGTATCTGCGCGGCCGCAAGACGCGCGTGACCGTCTCGGTGTCGGAGACGCCGGGGAAGCGGGGTTGTGCGCTGTATCGAGCGCAGCGTATTCGTCAACGGCGTGCTGATTGCCGTCTGCGTCGTGACGGTGCTGTACGCGGTGCTGCATGTGTTCCACGGCAAATGCCATTCGTGGAGTTCGGATTTTCTCGTCGATCAGGCCATCAACGGCGAGGTCGAGCTGCCGGAGGAGGACGGCTTCTACCGCATCGACTTCTATCGAAAAGAGGGCCGCTTCACCAACGTATTCGACAACCTCGGCCTGTTCTGGCAGATCCCGTCGGTGGAAAAACTTCCACACCGTCGTGCCGGCGACGATTATGGAATTCTATCAGGCCAACGGCATTTCCCGCTCGGTCGGCTCGCGCGTGGAATCGAAGTATTACGGCTTCAAGTCGCTGCTTTCGGTCAAATATTCGTTCATTCCCACGTCGGACACGAAGAAGCACGACACCGTCGGCTTCGAGTATTTCGACACGCAGAACGGGTTTGACATCTACGAAAATCAGTATTACCTCGGGATGGGGTTCGCGTTCGATCAGTTTATGGTCGAGAGCGATTATGAGAAAATCGCCAAGAGCCAGCGGCACATCCTGTTCAACAAATACCTTGTCGTGCCCGACGAGCAGGCCGAGTATTATGCGACCTTTATGGAGCGCGTCTACAACGCCTCCAACGCGCCGGACGGCGCACCTGTCCGCGAGACCGCGCTGAACAAGGACACATACTTCGCTGCGGTCGAGGAACGCCGGAATTACGTCTGCGACAGCTTCGACTACGACAGCTACGGCTTCCGCGCGACGATTTCGCTCGACGCGCCGGGGGATGGTCTTTTTTCTCCGTGCCGTATGACGACGGCTGGTCGGCCACCGTCAACGGCGCGCCCGTCACGGTGGAAAAGGTCGATTACGGCTTCGTCGCCGTCCGCGCCGACGCGGGCGACAGCGAGAGCGTGTTCACCTATCGCACGCCGGGGGCTGGCCGCGGGCGCGCTGCTTTCGCTCGCCGGCGTGCTGCTCCTGCTGCTCTACCTGTTCGTGATGCGCCGGATGAAGGTCAAGGCAAGCTATCGGTTCTTCCGCGAGGACTACTATGAGTCTGAGTCGCCGGACGAGTATCTGACCAAGCGCGAACGGCGCCGGCTGGAATGCGCCGCGCCGCCTGCCGACAGGACGGACGAAGCGCCGCCCGCCGATGGGGTGGAGAAGCGCCGTCTGCCGACGGAACGGATACTGCGCCGCCTGAGAACAGGGCCGACGAAGCGCCGCCCGCCGACGGGTCTGCCGCGGACGCCGGTCCGACGGACGCGCCCTTCGACACGTCTGCCCGCGGCGACGGGAACAAGAAAATAAAAAAGCGGCGGGGACGTCGTGTGCAAAACGCGTCCCCGCCGTATTGTTTTTCCTTCGGCAGACAAAAAAGTGCATAATGCGATAGAATTCGAAAAAAATCGGCAATTTTTTTTTAATCCCTCAGAAAATGGCATTTTTCGACAAACCGATGGATGTATAATAGCATAAAAGGTCGAACGGTTGTCCGGAAACCGCCGGAAACCGAAATTCGACCTGTGTTGAACAGAAAGGGCGTGGCATCTATTATGGCAACGGGAAATCGCGCGCCGGTTGTTGTCTGCTTCACCGGCCACAGAAATCTGCACTCGACGTCCGTTTCACCGAGCAGGCTGAAACAGGCATTCTACGACGAGTCCGAAAGCTCATCCTTGCGGGGGCGAAACACTTCATTTCCGGCATGGCGCTGGGCGCGGATATATGTGCCGCGCTGGCGGTGCTCGAGCTGCGCGCGAAATACCCGGAGATCACGCTCGAATGTGCGCTGCCCTGTGAACGCAGGCCGAAAAATGGAGCGAGCGGACGCGCGACTTGTACTTTTTCGATCATCGAATGCTGCGATAAGGAGACGCTCGTCAGCAAGCGTTACAGCTCGGATTGTATGAAAAAAGCGCAACCGCTATATGGTGGACCGCTCCGACTGCGTGCTCGCGTTCTGGAACGGGTCGCGCAGCGGTGGCGTATGCGCTGAAAACAGGGGGCGCACCGTCTACTGCTTCGACGTGCACGATTTGTCGGTCCGTGTGCTGGAGTCCGCCGCGCAGCAGGAGGACGGCCAGCAGACGCTTGCGGAAATTTCGGAATAGACGGTGGGGAAGCAAAAAAGAAACGGGGGATCGTTCGGATCCCCCGTTTTTTACGGCTTATTTGCTGTACTTCTCGATAACCTCTTCGATCTTGGCGTTGACAGCATCGCGGATGGTGTCAAGCTGGGGGAGACGATGTCGGTCGACTTGTTGGTCATCAGCGTGGTGGTGTGAATGTTGCCGAGACCCTCAAAGCCGTACACGATGCCCACATCGTACACGATGTTCTCGAAGATCATATCCAGAACCTCCACGTCCAGCGCATCCTTGTTCTTCAGGATCTGGTCGTAGTAGGCGGTGGCGATGTACTGCTTGCCGCCCGCAGAGAGTACGTCGATCACTTATATGCGGCGAAACTTCGCGTCGTCTTCGGACGGAAGTTCGGCACCACGACGCCATACGCATACAGTGCGGCGCAGTTGGTGTAGTACGAATCCTGCGATTCCTCAACCATCGGCATCGGAACGATACCGTAGTCGATGTCATAAGCGCGCAGCTTCTTGATGGCGGAGAACGCCGTCACGCGGAAAGGCGCACGGCCTTCACCGAAGATGGACAGCGTGACGTCCCAGATGTCGGAGGCGGCCACGCCCTGAGAGGTCAGATCCTGTGCGAAGCTGACCCAGTTGTTGCTCTGAAGCGTGCTGAGAATCTTCTGGGAAACAGAAATCGAGTTGGTGCTGCCGATGGCAAGGATGGGATTGTCGTTTTCGTCCTTGGTGCAGAGCTTTTCGCCCGCGCCGATGTAGAAGTGGACGGCGTCACCGGTGGCGGAGACCAGACCCCAGGTGTCGTTGTAATCCATCGTGCCGTCGCCGTTCGTGTCGTCCGCAAATTCGCGGCCGATCTCATACAGCTTGTCAAAGGTCCATTCGCCGTTGTTGACAAGCTCCAGCAGGTCCAGATCCGGGTACTTGGTGGCCAGCAGATCGGGGTTGTAGGTCATCGCGATGGAGACGACCTTCTGCATAATCGACATATCGCTGACCGTGAAGTAGATCTTGTTCTGAATCGAGAGCGACTCGTTGGCGTTCTGATCATACCACGGGCGGACAGGTCGATGATGCCCCCTGCTCCTCAAATTCGCGGAGGTCGTACAGAGCGCCCTCCTGCGCGAGAAGCGCGCAGCCGCTCAGGAACGGCATCGCAGCGTCGAACGTGCCGGACGGCGCGAGCATTTCCTGCCGCATCATCGTGGTGACGTCATCCGTGAGACGGCTTGACGTCGATGCCGAGTTCCTCGGAGACGAGGTTGTTGCGCTCGGTGACCGCTTCGGTCAGCTTCGCGTCGGTCGTGGTGTACTTGCCCGGCTCGATCTCCTCGGAATAGTAGGTCTTCTGCGTCGTGTCGTCGTAAACGAGGACGCGGAACTCGGTGCGGTCGCCGATGAGCGATTCGCGCATCGAGTCGGAATAGAGGAGGCCAGTAACGTCCGTTGTCGTCCAAATACTTGGAATCGGTCGTTCCGCTGTTATTGCCGGTAGAGGTCGTACCGGTAGAACCGGAGGATGTATCGTCCCCCCCGTCGCAGGCGACGAGCAGGCAAGACGCGACCAGCAGCAGAGACAGAGAAGCAGCGCTGTAATCTTGCGTGTTTTCATAGGGCTTCGTCCTTTCTGAAAAAATGAGTATAGATACCGAAGCCTACGGTATCTTTTTTGTATACTATTATACAACATTTGCGCGTCCATTCAAGCAGAAATTTGTTAATTATTCAATAAGAGCGGCCGTTCTGCCGCGCTGTTTCAAAGGTCCCCTGCCGTCCCGAAATAACGGACGGCGGGGGCCTTTGGCAAAGAGCGTTTTTTGCGGTTATTTGGAATATTTATCCACAATCTCGTTGATTTTTTCCGTCACCTGACCGCGGATGCTTTCCAACTGGGACACGATGTCGGTCGATTTGTTGGTAATCAGCGTCGAATGCAGCGAGCTTAGGCCCTCCAAACCGTAAACGTAGCCGACGTCGTACACGATGTTCTCAAAAATCAGGTCGAGGATGTCGATTTCCTTGCTCGAATCGGAGAGCGCGTCCTTGTTCTTGAGAATTTGGTCGTAGTAAGCGGTGGCGATGTACTGCTTGCCGCCGGCGGAGAGCACATCGACCATATAGGCGGCGTATTTCGCTTCTTCCTCGCTGAGGAACGTGGGAATCACGACGCCGAAGCCGCCGCTGCAGTGCGTATAGTATGCATCCTGCTCTTCGCTGGCCTTGGGCATCGGGATAACGCCGTAATCGATGTCATAGGCGCGCAGCTTCTTGATGGCGGAGAACACGGACACGCGGAAGGGCGCGCGGCCCTCGCCGAAGATGGCCAGCGACGTGTTCCAGATGTCGGCCGCCCTGCGCGGTGAGGTCCTGCGCGAAGCTGACCCAGTTGTTGCTCTGAAGCGTGCTGAGAATCTTCTGCGAAACAGAAATCGAGCTGTCGCTGCCAATGGCGAGGATGGGGTTGTCGTTTTCGTCCTTCGTGCAGAGCTTTTCGCCGGACGCTGATGTAGAAGTGAACCACGTCGTTGTAGCCGGAAACCAGACCCCAGTTGTCGGTATGGTCGAGCGTGCCGTCGCCGTTTAAGTCGCCCGAGAACGCGCGGCCGATTTCTACAGCTTGTCAAAGGTCCATTCGCCGTCCGCGACAAGCTGCAGCATGTCCAGATCCGGGTACTTGGTGGACAGCAGATCGGGATTGTGGTCATTGCAAAGGAGTTGATCTTCTGCATGATCGACAGGTCGCTGACGGTGAAGTAAATGCGGTTCTGGATGGAGAGCGATTCGTTGGCGTTCTGGTCGTACCACGGGGCGGACAGGTCGAGAAGGCCCTCCTCTTCGAAGTCGCGCAGGTCGTAGAACGAATCCTCCTGCGCCAGCGTCGCGCACTGGCTGAGCGTGGGCATCGCGATGTCGAAAGTGCCCGTCGGCGCCAGCAGCTCTTGGCGGAGCTGGAGGCCACGTCGTCCACCGGCACGGCCTTGACGTCGATGCCGAGCTTCTCGGAGACGAGGTTGTTGCGCTCGGCGACCGCTTCGTTCAGCTTGGCGTCGGTCGTCGGATACATATCCGGCTCGATTTCCTCCGAGTAATACGTCGTTTGAATCTCATTGCTGACGACCAGCACACGGATTTCGGTGCGGTCGCCGATGAGCGATTCGCGCATCGAGTCGGAGGTAGGTGGGCCAGTAACGGCCGTCTTTGTCCAGATACTTGAGGCCGTCCCGCTGTTATCGCCGTCAGAGACTTGCTGCCGGTGCCGGCGGATACATCGTCCCCCGTGTCGCAGGCGACAAGCAGGCAGGAAGCAACCATCAACAGACAAAGAAGCAGCGCCGTTAGCTTGCGTGTTTTCATAGGGCTTCGTCCTTTCTGAAAATAAAAATGGATTCGCGCGTTGGGTCTTTTTACTATTATACAATCTGTATAAATAATTGTCAAGAATAATTTTCGGCATTGTTCAATAATGCCGTTTCGCGCCGGAACGATGAAAAAATCTCCCCCGCAGCCGTAAACGGCAGCGGGGATATATGTAGAAATACCGTGGGTTTTGTGCGTATTATTTGGAATACTGCTCGACGATCTGATTGATTTTTTCCGTCACCTGGCTGCGGACGCTTTCAACGCGGAGGTGACGGCAACCAAACCAGCGTGGATGACGAGCTGGGCTATGCGATGTACACCCGCTACGACCGCACCGACGATAACGCAAATGCGCCGATTAACCACGCGACGGAACGTTCACGGATGCAGCGAGTTGTCCGAAATTTGCTTCTCGACCCGATGTCCGAGGAAAACAGCAGCGTCTGGGAAAAAAGAGCAGCAACGGCACGATTACGCGCGACCAGTCTACGCGGCAGTTCGGTCTCTCGTTTCGTATCGGCTGACGATTTGGTCGAGCGACTGCGTGTACGTTCGTCAGGCGGTGACGCTCACGCCGGGTAAGTCGTACACGTTGTCTGGATATGTCCGCTCTGGCGGCCCGCGCGGTGTGATGCGTGTCGCGTACACGGTTGGTAATGAGACGTTCACGCTGGATTCCGAACCGGGCAAAGTGTGGAAAAAGACGGATAACATGCCGTATGAGCGCGTGTCTGTGTCCTTCACGCTGCCGGAGAATGCAGAACCTAAGGTTTACTGCATGGCGTACTGCGACATGCAGAACGGATTCGCGGGCGGCAATTGCTGGTTCGATGCGATGCAGCTGGAAGAAGGGCTGACGCTGAATCATTTCAATATGGTTCAGAACAGCGACTTCTCTGCGGTCGGCACGGATGGCAAGCCGAAGGCATGGACGGTTGGCAAAAACGATGCGTCGTATGTTGAAGTGCTGCCTTTGGACGCGCCGAAGGATGAATTTCACGCAACCGGACTGCCTGAAGCATGACAATACGCAGAAAATTCGTCTGGCAGGCCGCTACGACCGCACGGTAACATACTACCAGCAGTTCCGGCACTACGGCAAAATCGGCGACCGATTCACGGTGGGCGGCTGGTGCAGCTCGTTCGCGAAAAAAGAACGACCCGGACAACTACATTTACTGCAGAATTACCGTTTTGTTTACAGCAGGCAATCCGGACAATGCGAACTGCTACTGGGCGACGGGCGGCTCTGCGGTCTTCAATGCAGAAGAAGACAACTGGCAGTTCGCGAGCGCGGGCATTGTCGCGCCCAACAACTGCACCTATATCCGAGTGGTCTTGCAGATGAATCGGCAGATGAATTTCGCAGACTTCACCGGCATCTACCTGTACCCGGAAGCGTTTGGTACGCAGTATATTTATGACAAAAACGGCAACCGCAAGACGCGGAAGATGCTCTACGGCGGTCAGGAGAAATCCGAGTTCGACGATGCGGACAACCTGACGAAGCACACCGCCGCGGGCCGCACGGTGTCCAGCACCTTCCATTACGGAGACACAGAAGCGGAGCAGAAGAAGCATCTGCTGCTGAAAAGCATTGCGCCGCTGGGCAGCGTCAGCACGTTCAGCTATGACAATTTCGGGAATCCGCTGACGAGTCAGGTGCAGAATGCAGAGGAGAATCCGAGTTACTTCATTCGCGGCGAGACTTCGTACACGGATGACGGCAATTATGTCGCCGAGCAGAAGGATGCGCGCGGCAAGATTGTGCACACGGAGACCGACCCGCAGCGCGGCACGACGATGAGCGTGACCGACGCGAAGGGGCAGACGGTGACGTATGAATACGACAATCTGCGTCGAATTGTAAAAACTTCTGCAAACGTGGGCGCAGAAGAAGGAATTCTGACAGCACATAACGAATATACCTATGACGCACAGCGCGGGAATCTGGTCGAAATCCGTCACAATACGGACGGGAACGCCGCGAACGACGTGGTGTACAGCTTCGAGCAGGACGCGCTGGGTCGTCAGACGGCGGTCAAGGTCGGGAATCAGACCACGGGAACGCTGATTCATTCGGCAACCATCTGACGAATACCTTTTCCGCCATCTGCTGCTTGCAAAAATCTCGATTTACCTCCAGTAAACCTTCGATTTTTTGCAATTGCATCTGACGAAAAATTCATTCGCCAGCCGACCACCTCATTTGTGCGGGTGTTGCCTTAACAATTACTGAGTACGTAGAATATAATGAAAGGGGAAGCGAATGTGAATCCGACAGAATCAGTGGCATATCGTAAATCTCTTCTTGAAAAAGGAAGAAAAGAAATGACAATGGAGGAGAAGGAATGGCTTGAATGCAACCCGGTGTATGTCATAAAAAACGACAAATTATATTATAAGCGAGATATTTTGGAGCTTCCTCGAAATTGCAAGTGCAAATTGACGGTTGAGTGTGTTCATAGCGAGTCGGCATATCCAACGGTACCAACCACTTTCCATCCCCAATGGTTATAATGGGTATATCACAGTGAATGCAGAAAAATATCCGCAGATTCCCAATTTGAGTACAAAGAAAAGCTCAAAACTGAGCATTCGCATTGCTGAAAAATATCCGGGACACTTGTTTTGTGAATCGAATACCGGCTTGTTGGCTGTTTCGTTTCAAAGCTGGATTCCAGCAGAATTAAAAATGTCGCGCTGGTGGGAAAGTACAGCTTTTCCGGATTTGGCAATGACGCGGACAGAAATCGCGCCAAACAAGATTCAATATGCCTGTAACGCAGCGGGTAGACGAGTGGAATTCAAGATAAGCCATCCGACTTTGACAAATATGTATTTACAGTAGAATGGGAAACACTCGATTGATTGTGCAATGTAACGAAAGGCACAAGATGTAGCCTGATGGAACAATTGTATAGAAACGCTGCCCAATACTTGCGGTGACGCGAACTGGCGCGACAAGCTCACGGCAGTCAACGGAAATGCGATTCGCTATGATGCGATTGGCAATCCGCTGAGCGACGGGACGTGGACGTACACTTGGCAGAACGGCCGGCAACTGCAAAAGATGCAGAAGGCGGGCGTGACGGCTGAATTTGTGTACAACGCGGATGGCTTGCGCGTGCAGAAAACGGTCAACGGCGTGGCGACGAAGTACACGCTGCACGGCAAGAATGTTGTACATATGACTTCCGGCATGGACGAGCTGCACTTCTTCTACGATGCGCAGAACCGCCCGGCGGTGGTGGTGTACAACGGAGTTCCCTATGCGTATGTCAAGAGCTTGCAGGGCGATATTGTTGCAATTCTGGATGAGAATGGCAATACCGTTGTCAGCTACGGCTACGATGCGTGGGGCGCGCCGCTGTGGTGTACTGGTGAGCTGGCGGAGACGCTGGGCAAGGTGCAGCCGTTTAGGTATCGCGGGTATGTGTTTGACGAGGAGACGGGGCTGTACTATCTGCGGAGTCGGTACTATAATCCGCGGTGGAGGCGGTTTGCTAATGCGGATGCAGAGATTGCAGTAGAAGCAAAATTATGGGATGCAAAACTGTTTCTCTACTGCGCCAATAATCCTGTTCGCTATACGGATGATGGCGGCAATAGTTTCTGGGATGTACTTGCAGATTGCGGAAAAGCACTATTGGTAGCTGCAGTTGTCGTTGCAGTAGTTGCAGTGGTTATAGCTGCGACTGGTGGCGGTGGTGGTTTTGCTCTTGCAGCAGCAGGTGGTGAAATTATCAGTGGTGCTGCTGTGGCAGACGCTGCGATGACAACGGCGGTTGCGGCGGGGGCAACAGGTGCAAGCTTAATGTTTGCATCAAGAGCAGGAAAAAAATTCGAGGAAGATTATTATTCAAACCATTACAAGTCACACAATCAAGCAGAAAATGGACAATTTAAGGAGGCGGTTCGTCGACTCAAAGATAATTATGATATGAACTTAACACAGGATCAGCAACAAAGATTGCATTACGCAATTAGACATAAAGGTTATTCGTTGGAAGAAATAATAGAAGAAGCGCTTAATATGTTTGGAGAATAAAATGGAGAATAAGTATTGCATAGATATGCTCTTAGGTGGCGAGCTGTGTGAAATCGGAAGAGTTACTGACTTGGTTTGGTGGGAATTCGAAAAGGATGGAATTTTATATTCACTGCATACACAATGTTCATTTCGTGTTACGCATGAAGGGGTTTCTGTTCTAACACGTAGAAGTATTTACAACATAATAGATGAAAAAAAAGATTCAAAGAGTAATAGTTTGTTTGATAAGAATGTTATAACAGTTAACTGCTTATTACCACTTAAAGTACTTCGAGTGGAATGCTCGACCATGAATGATCTACGCATTGTCCTGAGCAATCAAGTCTGCATCGAAATTTTTGCCGATAGCGACGTAGAGGATGAACAATGGAGATTTTTCATGATAGTAGATGAGGACTTTCCAGCCTTGGTTGCGTATAGTAATCGTGTGGAATACTAATAACAGTTCTTATAGTCATTGCGACTTTGTGATAACTGTACAACATTGCTCATATTTCATAGAACGATTAAAAAAGCACAGTTAGTTTTCATAAGCAACATTGCAAACTTCTTCCCATGGTTAGGTAATTCTCGGCGGCACGCAACCAACTCCCACTCGGCTGTATGCCGCTTTTTCTATGCCTGAAAATTTTCTTCATTTTCGCCTTTCAGAAACTGAAATTCAGGCAGTCTGGAAAGGCTTGCAGGAAAATTTCTTGCAAAAGCAGGGAAAACCTCTTCGTATAGCGAATACTGTCCTTGTCCAGCGAACCTGTTGCAATTCTGGATGAGAATGGAAATACCGTCGTTAGCTACGGCTACGATGCGTGGGGCGCGCCGCTGTGGTGTACCGGTGAGCTGGCGGAAACGCTGGGCAAGGTGCAGCCGTTTAGGTATCGCGGGTATGTGTTTGATGAGGAGACGGGGCTGTACTACCTGCGGAGTCGGTACTATAATCCGCAGTGGGGGCGGTTTGTTAATGCGGATAGTATCTTAACCCAAAACTTGTTTGCATATTGCAGCAGTTCGCCTGTTAACAATAAAGATGCAAAAGGTACAAGTACTACATCGGCGAATTTTTCTATGGCACTTTGTGACAGCGAAGCTGGTGGCTGTCGAATAAAACTATCTCGTCCACAGAGACTTGAATTTGATAGCATGACTGCTCCTGCAACGCTGAATCTTTATCGTGATTTTGGTTTGGGTGCTGACGTAGATATGCCATTACTGAATGAGAACAGATATGTTACTGTGATGAATAATCAGGAGGCAAAAGTAATATCGGAAACGTTATTAAAAAATAAGGATGATACGATGTTAGCCATTAGTATTTTCTGGGTTGCTGTAGGAACTTTTATTCCGTCTGCAGAACTTTCTGCAATTGTATCATATGCTTCGACAATTGGAATGAATTTCTATTCAAGCGGCTTCGAAAGTACCTATGTTTATGAGCGGACAATATAGCACGACGATTGCAATTTATGATGCTTCCGCAATAGAAAGTGAACTGCTGTATGTTTTGATTAGAACAGCAGGAGAAGATGGATCGGCGCTAAATACGGATTGGAATGCATTTGGCGTTAAGCAATCTGAACTAAACATAGACCAAATTCTGAGTGAAGAACTGTTCTTGTACTATTTGGAGTGAGAGCTTGCGAGAAGGGAGAGACATATGCTGAAAACATCGGCATTATCCAATGGAAAAAGGATTTGTACGGCGAGATACACTTTTATACATGTAGTGTGTGCGGCAAGAAAAATTGTTGTCAATTATAATTCTTATTGCGCAATGCGCGTAATTTCAGGGACTTTATCATTAGCTGTACCAACTGTAATTAGCCTTTATACGCTTAAAAACGGTAAGCCTGGTCTGTATAGCCCATTAGTGTTCTTACTTTTACCCGCCGATTCGAATCATTACACAATGGATTTATCAAAAATTCTATTTTAAAGTTTGAAATTATCGCGAAAGAGAATAACGTATGCTCATGAGTGAACTTCTTATACAAAATGATGAGGAATGGGCATCTCTCGTAAGTAGTATAGTAAACGTCAACTTCTATCTTTGATAATTACTGGCGGCATACAACCGACACCTACCGGCTGTGTGCCGCCTTTTCTATGCCTGAAAATTTTTCTTTCTTCATTTTCGCGTTTCAGAAACTGAAATTCGTGGCAGTCCGCAATGCATGCATTGCCCCTCGAGTTTCAAGCGGGAGGGCAAAGAAAAAAGTCCTGAACCCCTTGAATTACTGTTTCAGATTTTCAGTTTCTGGTTTTGAATTCGCGAACTTTTCTGCTACATGAGCTATGAAGCAGACAGAAAAGTTTGCGGAATGAGTATTGCATGGAACTGTCTGGACAAGCGAGCGCGGCAGGAAAGAGAGTCGGTGCATGGTGCGCGAAATCCGCAGGCGGGCGAAAAGCAATACGTAACCGAAACGCGCAG
>VOFK01001156.1_pt1 | contig 30543 bp, 30 predicted proteins | sample 5384121 | NCBI WGS metagenome assembly VOFK01 (sample SAMN12384730, study PRJNA508395) | human gut metagenome | isolation source: healthy gut J | host: Homo sapiens | reverse complement strand
TGGGATTGTTCTGGTCAAAAGTATAATGAATGAACTCATCGCTGCCTTTGCTCTTTTTGTTGAGTCCTCCCTCTACTGTTCCTACCCATAGATTTCCGTCTTTGTCTTCGCTGATGGCATTGACCGGATTGGGGGAAAGAGAGGTTTCTCGAAGATAGTTATATTGCCACACATACGTTTGCAGACAATTGGGAGTCAATAAATTGATTCCTCCTATCTCGGTCCCTACCCAGATATTCTCATTGTCGGTCAGCAGGCAGTTGATGAAATTACAGTTCAACGACTTGTCAGGCATTTCATTGTTTTGGCGGATATAAGTAAAAGTATCGGTATCTCGATTGTATACATTGAGTCCGTTCAGAGTAGAAACGATGACATCTCCTTTGCTAGTCAGTTTAACTCCGGTTATATAGGCTTGACTTAGCATTCCGGGGCGATGATTGGAGTAACGGTACCGTTTCAAACTCTGCCGAGTATGGTTATACTTGAAGAGTCCGCGATTGGTTCCTATCCATAACAATTCCCCGTCAGTTTCCATGCAGAGAATTCTCCAGTCTTCTGAGAAGGGTTTCAGCAGCTCCGATACCATGCTGGTTTTCAGTAAGTGGTTGCTTCCTTTTTCAATACGGCATACATGATTATCTATGCCTGCACAGATGTATTCTTGCAGGTCAATAACAGCGTGGATGGGGGATTCTGTATCTTTTTTCAGTTTATAGTAATCTTTTATTTGCCCGTTTACGCCTAGTTCCAGATACCATAGATTCTTGTCTGTCGATATCCACAGATTGTCCTGCTTGTCCCGATAGATGGATGCAATGTAGTTACTTGCTAGAGATTTCAATTCGGCAGGCAGTTCTTTGTCCGTGTCTATCTGTGTATAATGTTTCAAGTCAATGAGGTCTATTCCTTCTTCCGACCCTATCCAGAGTCGTTGAAACTTATCCTCACAGACTTTATGCACGTAGTCGTTTTTCAAGCGAATGGAGTGGGATTGGGAATTATAATGAATGAATTGATAGCCATTATACCGTCCTATTCCATTATTAGTAGCTACCCAGATATATCCTTGAGTGTCTTTGTAAATATCATTGATGAAGTTATGGGGTAACCCAGTATCTTCTGTAATGAAGCTGAAATTATATCGGTTGAAAAAGTTATGTAAGTTTTCTCCAAATAAGTTCAATACTCCTCCTGTAAGTAGAAGAAGTGCTATAATGTGCGTTTTCATATTAGTAATTGTTTCCCAACAAATGTAAATAATAGTAAGATAGTTCCAAAACATTTGAGTGGAAATCTTGTATCTGAGAGTAATATAAGGAAAATGGCGGCTGGAGATTACAATGGAATTACAAAAGAATGTGATGAAGGCTTTTATGATATGTATGATAACAAAAAAGGCTCGCTATCTGCGAACCTTTGTGCTCTTCGTCTTGGACTTGAACCAAGGACCCTCTGATTAACAGTCAGATGCTCTAACCGACTGAGCTAACGAAGAAAATTTGCATTTGACTTTAAAAGTGCTCTTCGTCTTGGACTTGAACCAAGGACCCTCTGATTAACAGTCAGATGCTCTAACCGACTGAGCTAACGAAGAAGGTTTTTCTCTCAAATGCGGTGCAAAGATAATAGGTTTTTCCGAAATATGCAATATCTTTGCAGAAAAATTTTAGATAAATGGATAAAATAATTGGAATGGGCAATGCATTGGTTGACGTTCTTGTTACTTTGCAAGATGATTCGCTACTAGATGAGATGAGTTTGCCCAAAGGAAGCATGCAACTTATAAATGAAGATAAGTTTTTGAAAATCAGTGGTAAATACTCTGGTATGCAAACGCATAAAGCTACAGGGGGAAGTGCGGGAAATACAGTTTTGGCGTTAGCTAACCTAGGGGCACACCCGGGATTTATCGGAAAGATAGGAAACGATGATTTTGGGCAATATTTTAAAAAAAACGGTTTGAAGCAGGGAATTGACATGAAATTGCTCGCCGGTGATTTGCCTACAGGAGTGGCTTCTACTTTCATTTCACCGGATGGGGAACGTACTTTTGGAACTTATCTGGGAGCTGCTGCTACTATGAAAGCCGAAAATCTGACGTTGGATATGTTTAAGGGGTATGCATATCTATATATAGAAGGATACTTGGTACAGGATCATGAATTGATTCTTCGTGCTATGCAATTAGGAAAAGAGGCTGGATTGCAAATCTGCTTGGATATGGCCAGTTATAATATTGTGGAAGGGGATTTGGAATTCTTCGATATTTTGATAACTAAATACGTGGATATTGTTTTTGCTAATGAGGAAGAGGCAAAGGCTTATACAGGCAAGGATGCATGGGGGGCTATCAATGAAATTGCTTCTAAATGCAGTGTTGTAATAGTAAAACTAGGTGCCCAAGGTTCATGTATAAAGAAAGGTACGGAATGCATCAAACTAGAGGTACCTCCGGTAAAAAAAGTCGTGGATACCACTGGCGCGGGAGATTATTATGCAGCAGGTTTTCTGTATGGACTGACTTGTGGTTATTCTTTGGAGAAGTGTTCCATTATAGGTTCTATTTTAGCATCCAATGTGATACAAGTGGTGGGTACAACCTTATCAAAGAAAAAATGGGACGAAATAAAGTTAAATATAGAGGCCCTTCTACAGGCTTGAATAGAATAATGTATTAATTTGCGGTTCACAAATACATAAAGTGATGAAGTGGAATAGTAAGAAAATATTGTTAATGATTTGCGTGGGCCTGACAGGTAGCGCTTTGTTTAGTTTTAATAAAGGTGATGACCGTAATTTCCAGATAGCAAAAAACTTGGATATCTTCAATGCGATATTCAAGGAATTGGATATGTTTTATGTTGATACTATTGATCCTGAGAAAGTGATAAAATATGGTATTGATGCTATGTTGGCGCAGACCGACCCTTACACGGAGTATTATCCTGAAGAAGATAATACACTAAAGGAAATGACTAGCGGAAAGTTTGGCGGTATCGGATCGGTAATACGTTATTATACTCCCCGAAAGCGTGTGGCTATTATTGAACCTTCCGAAGGAAGCCCTGCTGCCGAAATAGGACTGAAAGCCGGTGACATCATCATGGAGATCAATGGAAAAGATATGGCCCAGGGAGATAGAATTCCCAATGATCTGACCTCGTATGTCAGTGATAATTTGCGTGGTGAGCCGGGAACAACTTGTGTGTTGAAAGTTGAGAGACCTACTTCTGATAGTACTTATGTGCCAATGGAATTTAAAATAACCCGTTCTACCATCCGTACGAACCCTGTACCTTATTATGGAATCGTAGGCAATAATGTGGGATATATCGTTATCAGTACTTTTGCTATAGAGAACTGTTCAAAAGATATAAAGAAGGCATTGATAGAATTGAAACAGCAAGGTGCTAAATCTATTGTTCTCGATTTGCGTGGCAATGGTGGCGGTTTGTTGGGGGGAAGCAGTGAATGTAGTGAATTTCTTTGTGCCGAAAGGGAAAGAGATTGTGGTAACAAAAGGTAAGATTAAACAAGCTGGTACCACTTATAAAACAATGAATGAACCGGTAGATACAGAGATTCCGCTGGCTGTGCTAGTGGACGGTTCTACAGCTTCGGCATCCGAGATTGTTTCAGGTTCCTTGCAGGACCTTGATCGGGCTGTGGTAGGAAGCCGTACGTATGGTAAAGGGTTGGTACAGGTACCTCGTGAATTGCCTTATAACAGTAGCATGAAAGTGACTACTGCAAAGTATTATATTCCCAGCGGACGATGCATTCAAGCCATTGATTACGCTAAACGTAATGCTGACGGGTCGGTGGCTCGTACTCCGGACAGCCTGACCAATGTATTCCATACAGCAGCCGGACGTGAAGTGCGTGATGGTGGCGGTATTCGTCCGGATGTGGAGGTGAAAGTTGAAAATTTCCCAAACATTATGTTTTATCTGCTTAATGATGATATGATTTTTGATTATGCTACCCAATATTGTATCAAGCATTCTCAGGTAGGGGAAGTGAAAGACTTTACAATAACAGATGCTGACTATGTTGATTTTAAGAAGATGTTACATAAGCGTAAGTTTACTTATGACCGTCAAAGTGAGAAGATGCTGAAGAACTTGAAAGAAATAGCGGAGTTTGAAGGATATATGGATGGGGCAAAAGAGGAGTTTGCCGCTTTGGAAACGAAATTGACGCATAATTTGGATCATGAGCTGGACAGGTTCTCGAAAGAGATAAAAGATGCTATTGCTCAGGAGATTTTGAAACGTTATTATTTCCAACGTGGCGCGATATTGCAACGCTTGAAAGATGATCCTGATTTGAAAAAAGCTATTGAGACATTGAACAATCAGTCTGAATATAGTAAGATACTTTCTGTTATGAAATAATCGAATGAGGGGCGGATGTACGAATCTGCCCCTCATTATTGTATCATGATACCATTGATGATGCTTTATTTGAACCGGGAAGTATCTATTGGTTTATGCTGTTTTTCTTTATACCCTCCGAACTTGTAGGTAAAGGATAAAGTTATGTTGCGTGAATAGTTGTTGGTGTGCATGTCCATGTATTGTCCTTTATTACGTAGTGTCACATCTATGTTGCCTTCCATCGAATTGAACAGATCATTGGCCTTCACTTGGATACTTGCTTTTTGGTTGGCAAAGTTCCAACGTATTCCGGTATGGATGGCCCAGATATGATTTAAATCATAACTTCCCTGGATAGATGGGCTCAAATAAAGTCCGGTCAGTTCCATGCGAATATCCGGTTTGGTAGAAAGTATTATATTATTTGTAACATGGCGAGTCCGATCCACTTGCTGTGGTTGAAGGAAAGATCGAAGAATTTGTTACATTTTGCTTGACGGTATTCGGCTTGCAGTGTGACGTGACTGTCCAACCAATGTCCGATTTTGAAGGGAATGATAGTCGTGGCTGAGAAACTTTGCTGATAATCCCAGTTTAAGGTTTTGTAAATCAAAGCCAGGCGTTCTGTGCTTTGATAGGCTAGTTGCTGAAATAAATCGGGTTGATAATCATAAGCCAGGCTGAAGATATACTTGTTCTTTAAAATATAATTCAGATTTGCGGAATAATCGGTGGATGGCTTTAACATTGGATTGCCTTGTACTTCTTCATAACCACTTATATAGCCGGTACTTTCGCTCAGATCCCAGTAGCTGGGATAGGACTTATCTGATGTGAATGAAAGTTGTAGAATATGTGCTGGGGTCATTACGTATGTTAATTCAGTTGTAGGATAAGCCGCCCATGCATGATAACGGGCCGTTTTGTAATATTCTCCGGTTATGGACGCGCTGAAAGACAAATGTTCTCCCATGTTTTTGCTGAATCCGACGTAGAAGTCATATGTATATTCATTATAACGATTGTTTGTATTGAGTTCGCTCATGTCTGTTCCGTTTTGGGTATGATAGAACTGAGTATTATGGTCACTGGCATAAGTTAAAGAGGTGCCATAGTTTAAGGTCCACTCTCGTGGTAGTGTGTGTGACTGGTCTACGTATATTTTCCAGCGGTCTATTGTTTGTCCGCTAGTCGTGTGAAATTCGCTTGTTTGGTTCTTGTTGTCTTTGTTGGTGAATTGCTGATGACTTTCGGAATGGTAGGAGGTATAGTTTATTCCAGCTTTCATACCGAAGCTAGAGAGATAATCTAAAGCGATATTGTGCATTCGAGTCTCCTTTTTTGTCCGGTTGTCTGCGGTTGTGATGTTCCCGTCGGAATATGAATGATTATCGTTGTTAGGGTTGAAGACACCAGTATAGGCTAGATTGATATGAGCATTATCATTGAATTTATATTCAGCGCCTGTTCGTACATAATGTGTTATTCCTTTCCTGTCAATATCATTGTGTTGACAGATATCATATATATTATTTTTTAAGGTGTGATGTGAGTACGTATCTGTTGTTTGTCTGTTTTGTTCATAATGGGTATTATATAGCAAGTCTATATTCCATTTAGGAGTGGTGTAAAGCAGGCTGATTCCTCCTTGTGTGCCACTTCTGTAATTGTATAGATATCCGGCGTTAACTTCTCCTTGCAACCCACTTTCTTCAGGACGGTAACCTTTCAAAAGTAAGTTGATGGCAGCACCTCTTACATGATATTGCGGCGGTGTGCTATACATAATTTCTGCCTTTTCTACACGTGAAGCCGGAGTGTTTTTTAATAAAATGGTCAACTGTTCGTGACTCATTGTTGTGGGCCTTCCGTTTAAAATAATGTTCAGATTGTGTGTGCCTGCTAATGAAAGGTTGCCGTTTATTTCCTGTACACCGGGTAATTGCTGAAGGATTTCATAAGCATTGTTCACGATTCTATGTGTGGTGAGTTGTGACAGATCATACGATAATTTTCCTTCTTCCACTTTTACAAGAGGGCGTTCCCCTTTGACGATAACTTCGTCCAAAGCATAATCTTTACTTTTCAGGGTAATCGTGCCTGCGTCTTCTCCTGTAGTTGTCAATAAGAGGGTTTCGTACATGATGTGTTGGAAAATCAGCCGATAAGATGCTGGTTGCCGGTTGAACCTGAAGTAACCGGTGGTATCTGTGATTACGGCGTCCACAAAAGTAGAATCAATGGTTTGTAGGATGACGGTTGCACCGTCAATGGCTTGTGCATGGATGTTTGTAACCTTTCCGGTAATGGTTTGTGCAGTGGTTGTTCCTATAACCCAAAATAAAAATAGCGATGTGATGATAAAATTTTGCTTTTTCATATCTATTTGTTTTTAATATTTTCTTTAACTTTGACGAAACAAAAGTAGGGAGACTTTTTTCCTTACGTGGTTAATGGCAGGTTAACACAATGTTAACAAAGTATGGATAGGATATAAGTGTATGACAATCAAACATATTCGTTGGGTAGCTTGTATCGGACTGTTGGCAATCATCTGTTTGCAGTACGTTTGGCTTGTAAATACCTATAAGCTAACTAAGGAAAGTATACAGTTCAGAAGCAATGAAGTATTTAGAGATGCAACGATGCGTGAGGTGTTTTATCGCATGGAAGTATATCAAGATTCTTTGCAAAAGAAGTATAAGGACAAAGATACTTCCATTATGGTTAGAATAAATCTGGATGAAGATTATGATTTTTGAGGATGGCAGAGGGGATAAAAATGTGAACCAATGGTTGATGTCCAATATGCAGGTTTCCATGCAAGAAATTGTCAAGAGGGATTATAAATTGTCTGTTTCTTTGTCAAGTTTAGATTCTATTTATCGGACAGGCCTTGCTGCCGAAGGATTGGATGCAGAAGTAATAACTTGTGTGACAGATTCGCTGGGGAATATTCTTAGAAGTTCCCGTTCCATACAGGTAGGGGATTATGGCTTGTTGAAAACCGGATTACAACCTATCAATTATAAATGTACGGAGAATCTTCAGGCTTTTATTGTTAATCCTTATTGGGTTATTTTCCAGCAGATGACCTTGCTCCTCATTGCTACTGTCTTGATGATGGCAATGATCGTCTATTGTCTTGTTTATCAGATTCGTATTATTGCTCATCAGAATAAAATAGCTAGGATGCGTGAGGATTTCTCATACGCCATGATTCATGAGATGAAGACTCCTCTTGCCTGTATTTTGATGGGGACCCGAATGTTGAAATCAGGAAAGTTAGATATTTTTCCGGATAAACGCGAGAAGCATTTTCAGATATTGGAAGACGAGAGTGAACATTTATTGTCACTGACTAACAAAGTGCTGACGCTGTCAAAATTGGAAAATGCTCAATTGAGGCTTTGGAAAAAGGAGATACAACTCCGTCCGATGTTAGAGGATCTTATTGAGAAATATACTGCTAAGGCAGATAAACCAGTACATTTCTCTCTTCATTTGGAATCGGAATGGGTATATGCTGATGAAGAATTCTTGAAAGAAGCTATCGGTAATTTGGTAGACAATTCTATAAAATATTCAGGTGAAGAGGTGGACATACAGATTTCATCCTTGCGTCAGGACTATAACTTTTATTTGATAAAGGTAAGAGATAACGGCATAGGTATTCCGTTGAAGGACCAGAGTCGTATTTTCGAGAAGTACGAGCGTGCTTCGGCTGCCGACCGCAGCCGTAAAGGCGGTGCGTCAGGCTTCGGATTGGGTTTGAATTATGTTTTTCGCGTGGCTGAAGCGCATGGTGGAAAAGTGTGTGTGGAAAGCATTGAAGGGGAGTATAGTGAATTTTTCTTTTTTTGCCGAGTGGGGAGAAGAAATAAATATTTTTTAAGGAGGAAGATGATATGATAAAACTGTTGTTGGTGGAAGATGATGCCAATCTTTGTTATATTATTCGTGGTGGATTGGAGGATATGATAGGTGGATACGAGGTGATGACCGCTTCTAATGGCGAAGAAGGGCTGAAGATATGGAAGGAGCAACATCTTGATATCATTATTTCAGACATTGAGATGCCTGTTATGGATGGTTATGAAATGGTACGTCGTATTCGGGAAACGGATGGATTTATTCCCATTGTTTTTACCTCGGGCAGGGTTTCGCCTAAAGATGTGGTGAAAGGTTATGAATTGGGGGTGAATAATTATATTAAGAAACCTTTTTTGGCCGAAGAACCGGGCATGCGAAGAACTGGATGCGCATATTGGTGCTTTGTTGAAAATGAAGCGGGGAATGGGAGCCGCTAATGAAAGTGAGATTTATCGGATTGGTGAAAATTATACATTTGATGCTGTTCATGCAGTATTAAAGCATTCGTCGTGTGTACAAAAAAGACAATGACGGAACGCGAAGCGAAATTGCTTCAGATGCTTTGTAAAAAGAAAAATGAACTAGTGAGGCGGGATATTATTCTTTCAAGACTATGGGATACGGAGGATGATTTTTTTGCATCACGTAGTCTCGATGTTTTTGTTACTCGACTTAGAAAATTGTTTGCTGATGATGAACGGATACAGATAAAGACTGTGAAAGGAGTGGGTTTATGTCTTTCGGACAAAGGATGAATATGTGTAATATAACATTTATTGTAAGTTCTTTTGGCATTTTCCAGATACTAAACGTTTTTAAGCAACTCGAAAAGATGTGCATTGGTGAAATGACCGTTCTTGAAAATGGATTTTGTCATTATTCCGACTTTGTTGAAGCCGGCCTTTTCTAATACTCGCATGGAAGGAAGGTTGTGTTCAAAGACAAGTGCGAATATACGTATTGTATTCGTATAAGTGAAGTAATGGTAGATGGCTTCTTGTAATGCGTCGGTTACAATACCTTGGTTCCAATATTTTTCTCCGATAACATACCCTACTTCAGCATTGAAGCATTCCACATCTGTGCCTGGTGTAAATCCGATATTGCCTACGGCTTTTCCATTAACTTCAATACAAAAATCATGAATGCCTTCTTTTTTCTGGATGAGGTCAATAAAGGTTTCCGCATGCTCTAGCCTGTAAGGGTGGGGGAATACGTTGCGGCAATTGTCCCAAATCTTTTTGTTATTCAGTTCTTGAACTAATGAATGAGCGTCTTCTGTTTGCCAAGTACGTAGTGTGTACTTGTTCTTTTGTACAAATACAGCATGATAGCGTCTCATGGGGGTACTGCAGAGCCCATGGTAATTTTGTTTTTCTCCTACGACAGCAAATCCCAAACTCTGGTAGAAAGGAATAGCATAAGTAGAAGAATTAACCGTTGTTTCAATGGAAGGATGGAGGGTGGAGGCGTAGTGGAAAAGTTTTTTTCCTAATCCGTGCCTGTGATATTCTGGCTTGATAAAAAATAGGGAGATATGTTTACCATTACTTTTTATACCTAAAATGCCTGTTAGAGCTTCATTGTCAAAACTACCATAAAATATGATTTCGTTTATACATTTTTTGTTATAAATAAAGCTTTTGAAAAATTCCAATCCCTCATTGTTGAAATCTTCTTTGCCGGTGATGGTGAAAACTTGCCAAGATAGTTCGATGGCTTTTGGGTATTCATCTTTTGTGAGTTGTCGTATGTTATTCATGGTATGCCATATTGTAGATTAGTGTAAAAATAGGTAGAGCAGGTATGTTCTTTGTAAGGTGGAGAAGGATAAAGGTGCATTTAAAAACGACTTTATCCTTCTTTGTCTATTAACTAGAAATTATAGGCTACGCCAAGATTGAATACGGCTTGGTCTAGGTCGCTGATTAATTGGTATTTAATATCAAAGTTTAAACTCCAGTTTTTGTCTAAGTCAAACTCCATACCTGCTCCTAAATTAACTCCAAATTTTCCATCACTTCCACTGACATCGTAATCGCCTGCTTTCCCTAAATCCAAATGCCAGTTAGTGTATGTAAATCCTGCTAATGGATATAGACTAATATTGCTTGCTATGGGAAAAAGGTAGTGGATATTTGCGTTGATGTCAAACATGCTAAGTCCATCATTTTTAAAGAAGTAATTCATAGACGGCTCTATTCTGATTTGATCAGTAATATTATATTGATATTTCAGACCAATACCAACGCTCTCTATTTCAGTTCCATAACTTAGATTTCCACCAATAGCTTGTTTCCCTTGTTGTGCAAAAACAGAACCACAACCTAAAAGTGCCATGCATGCGGCAATAATAATTTTTTTCATAATCACTCATTTTAAATGAATACTAACTTTTCTTTATATGTAGAATTATTTTTCTTCCTCCTTAAACCAGGAAGCATACATTAAATATCCATTGGCTATTTTCTGATTGAGTTCTTTGCTTTGTGCCTCGGGAATCTTTTTGATAAATTTGGCTGGAACTCCTGCCCATAGGCTTCCAGGTTCGATGACGGTGTTACTGAGTACCAGCGCTCCGGCAGCTACAATAGCTCCTTCACCTACGACCGCATGGTCTAGTATGGTAGAGCCCATTCCAATTAGAGCGCCGTCTTTTATAGTCGCACCATGTATGGTTACATTATGTCCTACAGAAACATCATTCCCGATTTCGACAACTGATTTTTGATATAATGTATGTACTACACTGCCGTCCTGGATATTTACGCGGTTACCTATGCGGATAGCATTAACATCGCCGCGTAATACGGCGTTAAACCAAATGCTGCAATCTTTTCCAATTACAACATCGCCAATAATAGTGGCATTATCGGCTAAATAACAGTTCTCGCCGATTTTTGGAGTGAATCCTCTCACTGATTTTATAAGTGCCATAATTAATTTCTACCGTTTTAAAGGAGATGTTACTTTTTAAACAAGCAGCATTATAATTATTACAATATTTGGTATAATAGAACTATCCATATATCCTCCTGTTAATACGTTTAAATATCTGCCGCCGCATGCGCTGGTTACAGATTCTTATATACACATCATAATATTATCATATTGTAATGAAATAATCAATATACAAATTGCAAAATTAACTAAATATTTTTGCTGTAACTCTTGGCATTTTCGTGAAAATATGTTATATTAAATAAGGGAAATAAAATAAAAGGTTCTAAACCACAGTATTACAGAAACGGAGATAATAAAAATGTTTGACAAAATAATAAAAAGCCTGCGTGGGTATTTTACCTGAAAAGCTTCAAAAGCTTTATTACAAATATGAGGAACAGCTTATGTACGCTTTTTTCGGTGCGCTTACAACCCTTATATCAATTATAACAAAGCTTCTGGCCTTTTACGCCATTCCCGGAGAGCGTCCATGGGAAAGCACTTTTGCAGTAGCTTTTTCATGGGTATGCGCTGTCACTTTTGCGTTTTTCACTAATAAAAAATATGTGTTTAAAAATGAAACTCAATCTAAAAATGAATTTTGGAAAGTTTTTGTTTCCTTCTACGGCGCAAGAGGCATAACTTTTTTTTGCAGAAGAAGCAATTTTTTTCTTGTATTTTACGATTGGCTTGGATTTAGTAAAGTTATTGTGACATTTGCAAGTCAGGTGATTATTTTTATTGCAAACTATATTTTAAGTAAACTTTTCGTTTTTAAAAAAGAAAGAAAGGAAACGATAAAAAATGAAAATATATAAAAAAAATTTTTTTCTGTATTTATTTCAAGCATAATTGCAAAGATCCGCTTTCAGTTTTCACATGCAGGCTGAAGAAAAATTATACCGTTTCTGCCGACGATCCAAGATTTAAATATATCATGAACGAAAACGGTACCGTTTCAATTGCCGCAAATGAAGCTTCTTCACAGCTTAGCGGAAAAATCAGCATACCCTCCACATTAGACGGTTTGACAGTAACCGGAATATGTAAAAACGGATTTTCCGACAATGAAAAAAATTACTTCGGTCAATATTCCAGATACCGTCAAGGAAATAGATTCACTCGCCTTTTCAAACTGTTCATCACTTGCTTCAGTCACATTGCCTGACACCATAACCTCAATGGGTTCTATGCCGTTTTCCTGTTCCATTTATGAGGAAAATATTATTAAATCGGCAGATTCCGGTTTTGTGACAATAAACGATTACATACTTTATATTTATACAGGAAATAATACCGACATATTTATTCCCGGCGGCATAAAAGTCATTGCCGATTCCGCTTTTTGCAAATAACGGCTACTACTCCTCTGAAGACTTTGAAATAACATCTGTTACAATTCCTGATACTGTTGAATATATTGGCAACGACGCATTTTTCAACTGTAAAGCTCTTTCCTCCGCAACAATATTAACAGGCGTCAAGGAAATAGGCAAAGAACGCATTTACTAATACCTCTGTTACAATATACGGCTACAACGGAACATACGCACAGAAATATTCAAACAGCAATAACATTACATTCGTTTTGCTTATCAGTAATCCGAATGAATTCAAGTATGAAATTGAATGCGACAAAAATTATAAGCGTTACTATTTTTCAACAGATACAAGCTTCAGTCAGGAAGGAATTAGGGTCTATAAACGGTATTATGACGGTTCACGTGATGAAGTTACTTATTGGGATTTTACTTCCTCTCCTGACGTGTTGTATAATCAGTCATGAAATGAATTTATAATATGATGCTTTAAATCTGAGGAATAACAATGAACTGACCCCCAAAAATTAGACAAAGTTTCAAAGAATAAAATATGCAAATCGACTAAGAGAAATCTTGGTCGATTTTGTTATGTGGCAATTAGTCTGTACTCAACAGGAGATAACCCATCAAGTTTAAGTTTGATACGCTTGTTATTGTGCCAGTCTATGCAGTCCGTAAGCTCCGAGATAAAATGTTCAACTGATGTAAACTCCTGTAAATACAGTAATTCCGTCTTTAACAGGCTGAAAAAGTTTTCGGCACAGGCATTGTCAAGACAGTTTCCCTTTCTAGACATACTCATAGTCTTTGCTCTGTGTGGGTATAAACGAGAACCTTTGATAAAATAAAATTAAAAATATCAAATTTTTATTATATTTTTATTCGGATATTTATTAAAAAAAACTTAATATAAACTGCTTGTTATAAATATCTTTTTATTTCTGATTCATTCGTATAAAAGTATGTAAAAGGTACTACAAGTTTTATTTTAGATCCTGGTTCAAACTGAATAATATATGATTCAATATTATTTATAGAATAAAAACGTATAAATACTTATATTTGAATACCATCCTTGTGTTTCCAACAATACTCTTGATAAATCAACAATTTTAGTTTTATTAGTAGTATTACATATTTCCATATCTAATAGAATGTTAACCTGTTTATCTTCATAAATTTCTGCTTCAGGGTATTTATTTAATATTTCCTTGTCATTAAATGTTTGTTTATTTGTAAATGATATATTTATTCCATCAAAATCAACAGTTTGATTTAGATTATATATGTTATATAGATACCCACTATATTTAGAATTTGTATATCGAAAACAAATTACAAATATTATTACCAAAAAAAGTTATAGAAAAAAATAGAATTAAGCTTCTTTTCACCTTATATTTCATTTGTTAAACTTCCATCCTTTAAGTATATAAATTTATCACACAACGTTTCTATTTCGTAATTTTCATGAACAGCAATCAATATTATTCTATTATTATCCTTATATTTTAATATCAATTCCTTTAACTTATTTACTGATTCACTATCTAATGCATTAGTTGGTTCATCTAATATAATAATATCAGGATTCTCCATAAATGCACATGCAATTCCTAATTTTTGTTTCATACCTAATGAATATTTTTTGAAATGTCTTTTATCATTTGGGTCTAATCCAATATCTAACATTATATTGTATATTTCTTCTGTTTTTATTTTATCTTTTATCAGACTAATACATTTAAGATTTTTAAGACCGGTTAAATTAGGCATAAATGCCGGATTCTCAATTAGAATACCTATACTTTCAGGAAAATCTATATCCTTATATAAAATTTTATTACTAATTTTAATTTCTCCAGACGTTGGTCTTAATAAACCGCTTATTAGTTTAAGCATCATTGTCTTTCCTGAGCCATTGCTTCCTTTTTATGCCATAAATAAATCCTGATTTAAAGTGATAATTTATTTCATTTAAGATAACCGATTTATTTATTGTTTTTTGATACATTATTTAAAAAAATAATATCCACTGGTTTTACGTCCTCCTATATCAATTTGTTTTATATAAACCAATCCCTAACAGCATAGAAATTATTAATATAAAAAAATAAAATTATAAATGCACAATTTGATTTAACATATTCTTCTGTAATACGACCGGTAATCATTGAATTTCTTTGTAACATCATAAAATTTCCAATTAAATAAGGTTTTTTTCGGTAAATATAGATGCACAAAAAATTGATATAGATGAAATAAAAAGAAATTTTATTATTAAATAATAGAAAAATTGTAATTTGTATAAAAGACATAACTAATAAAGAAAAAAACGGTAATATACAAACATTAATAAAAAAAAAAGATCCCTAATATTTAAATTTTCATTAAAAGATTGTAAAAAACAACATAGTATTTTCAGTTGGTTTTAATGATATTTCAGAACATGTAAAAATACAAAAAAGAAATGGTACAAAAATTTTAATAACATATACAAATAATACATTCAAAAAACAAAATATGTATTTGCTTATTAACCATTTTAATTTAGAACTATATTGAAACTATAATATTAAGAGGCTCAATATTATTATATGAATTTATAATATATAACATAAATAAATTTATTATTAGCCATTCATACGGTACAATTAAATCTCTTAAAGACTTTTGGTTTGTTATTAAACTTCCTCTATCCAAATAAAATATGTAATCAATAAAATTGGCTTTGTCAGTATATTTAAAAAAGTAAAGCAAATAAAATTTAAGATTACAAATAACAATATGTATTTTTTTGTAATTTAATATTGCACATTTAACAATATCATATTTAATATATTGTCTAATTTTTTTTCATCTTTTACCACACTTATTATCATTACTAAAATTGTTAATACTATAAAAATTAATGCTTCCATTAATATTACATTTAAATTTGCATTTTTCATCTGAAACTGTGGTAAAAATGACATCATTTTTCCGATTTAAATCTAATGTATTAAATAAATAAGAACTTAACAAATATATTATAAACGGAAAAACAAACACAGTAATTTTATAATCAAAAATAAATGATGCACTTAAAGCTAAAACAGCAAAAATGCCACAATACAACATATCCAATAAAGTATATAACAAAATATATAAATATGGATGCGTTAAATATATATTAAGCCATAACGACCCTTCATATGCTACCGGAAAATATGCTGTAGTTACTTCAGGCATAACTGATGGGATAAACATTGCATTTAAAAATAAACTAAATCCCAATATAATTAAGCAAATTAATCCCCCGCTGAAAAAATGATACTATATATTTTGATGCATAGTATTTACATTTTGACGTTCTGGTTAATATTAAATTTATATAACCGCTTTTTCTTTTTCATCAAAAAATAACATACTAAAAGGCAAAACAGATAATAATGGTAAAATCATATAAAAAATATTTGTTTGTAAAGAACTGTTATTTATACCCAAGTAACTATTAAATACCGAAACCGGATAATATGTATATAAATACTCATCACCATATTTTTTGTATAGATTCATTCATGTTATTTTGAATCAATAATGAATTTATAAGATTCCAAACAGAAAGTAAGACGCCTATTATTAAAGATATGTAAAACCCCTTTTTTCTCTCAGCATCTTATAAATATCAGATTTTATAGCTAATATCATATTAATACCTTTCTCATAATAACATTAATCGTTCCTCATTAAAGGAACGATTAATTTCATTAACTTTATGCTTTTTACTATTGTATAACTGCCTATACTATCAGGACTCCATGCTCCCGTAGCATTACATTCCCATTCACTATTATGATCAAAGTATAATTGAATTTGAGCACATTTATAACCATTATTAGTAAAAATAGGATATCTTTCATAAGCCCAGTTAGTAATAAGATATTGACCTTTACCTAAAGTCACACCAATACCACTAACATAACTATCTCTGCGCATAACATTAGCCATTGTATAATTAGAACTTGTAGAATCTCTTGCATCAACTTCTACTGTAATTTTACCATCATTATTATTTACAGAGCTTAATTTTAAATATACATATGAATCATTATACTTATACCTTCTATTAGTTACGTACATATTATATTGATTAAAAGAAAAATTTTTGATCTGAAACATCCTGATATGCACTAACAACACTACCGCTTACTGAAACAGCAGTGCTGCTTTGCCAATAATATAAGTGTCAATTTTTTTTCTTAACTTTTCATAATACTTTAACTCCTCATTTTTTATTTTATATTATAATCATGATTATATAAATATTATAATATATTTTGCCATATTTTGTCAATATTTTTTTAATTTTTTTTAATACAATTATGCACAAAGTAGGTCACATTGTCATGAAGCATATTCAAAATAATCCTAAATATGAATATGAAGCGGAACGCTTCGCTATTGGAATTCTAGCCCCTGCTTGTGCTATGGGGTCTTAATATTCATACTGCTGAAGAAATTTCAAAACTATGTAATATTTCAATAACAGCTGCTAGGATCAGAGCGCAAAAGAATGGAATTACTTTATAAACGTGAACAGGAATTTCTTAAAACACGAGGACGTCCTTGTTTCCTGCAATTGCCTTTAGAACAACAAGTTTATTAGCAATTTAAAGATTTTATCAATAAAAATAGGAAACAATAAAAAAATTCGCCATTGGCGAATTTTTCAAATTTACTCTTGACTTTATATAAAAAAATTGTTATAATAATAAAAAGGGGCACACTGATAGACGGTCGCTCCCTCACAAAGTTGTTTAATAAACCGCTTAGTTTTGGTCGCTAGGGCGGTTTATTTCTTTTATGTTCTTGATTACTTCATTTACAGTAACAAGAAGCACGATAGTGAGAACTAAATATGTAAGTTCCATACCTATCACCTCCCCCTGCCAGCTTATTTCGCCTGCCCGTTGGGGACGATCAATTAACATGGCGTAAGGAGGGAACAACCGCCTACCGTTTAGAGTATGCCCATGCATTAAATTATACCATCGATATCGAATATTGTCAATTTAACTATTCTTCTTTGAATCTATGGCATGTAAATCCGCTAATATTTCCTCCAATTCGTTTAATATCATCATGCTTATCCATTTTCCACTTTCTGTGTCTTCACATATTTTATCATTCATATCTTGATATATCTCCAATACTGCTGTTAAATGTCCTATTATATCTGCTACATTCTGTTCCATTTTTACTTGATCCTTTCTGTTTACATTTTTAGTTTGCTGTGATATAATTATTATAAGAGGTTTTATACTCTCTTTATTAGTTATATTGATATTATAATTTAGAATACTAAATTTGTCAAGCAAATCGCAATATAAAAATTTATATTTATAAACATTTGTGAAATTCACACAAATTTGAGAGGGGTTTTTGTTTGTTTTATGATAATTTAAAAAACTGCATGTTCAAATAAAGGAATTTCAATAACAGCATTGCTAAAGGAATTAGGCATTAGCTCAGCCAACGGAACATTTTGGAAAAGAGGATCATATCCTAATGGAGATATTTTAATAGAAATATCTAATTTTCTTGAGGTATCAACTGATTATCTTTTAACAGGCAAAGAACAAAGCATACAGAAGGAACAGTTATCTAAAAATGAGCGTAATTTATTAGAAAAAATATAAACAACTGAATCCTACTAATAAAGCAAAAAAATTTTAGAACGCATTGATACCCTATTGAAATTGAAAAGGACAATGATAATAAATAATCATTGTCCTTAATTTTTATAAAACATCAAAAGCTCAGTTATCCACCGAGCTTTAATGCGTAGAAAAAAATATTTTGTACTTTCTTATAATATTTCAGCTTTCGCTGATATTTACATTATATCACATAGTTTTTACATAGTCAACACTATTTCATCATTTTATTAGAAATTATTCTTACCACATAATATACAGCTGATAGTTTCCACCGCCAAGATTTTTTTCCATGCTACAGTAAGAATAAACATTTGATAATTTTCTGCATCTCCCTGAGCTTTCCACTCCTCCACCATCATCATATATAAAAGCACAATATGATTCACTCACTAATTCATCAGCTGTAGTTCTAAAACCTGCCGGAAGAATAGGATCTGTATGCTCCTTATAATATTCAATGTTTGGAATGTAATCAGCAGGAATATCCCAACCATAACCGTCCCATGGGTCTGCTGTATCATCATATATAATCTTTGTTATTCCGTATTCTGCTTGCCGCCTTATACTTTATGCAATCATTTACATACTTCTTTATTCCGCTGAATTTATTCAGGTCATAATTCTTCTTGTTTGGTTCTTTAAGCTTTACTGTGGTTTTTGTAGTTTCTGTTTTATTTTCATTCGGCGCCGTTGTATGTTCTATTATACTTAACTTTGCTAAAAAACGTGCTATTTCTGCACAGTCCAGCGCTGTTACTTTTCCGTCTCCGTTGTAGTCTGCCGCCCATTTATTGAGGTCCGAACTCCGTCCCTCTGCAAGCTTTCTCGCTATTATTGCGTCCAATGCGGATACTCTTCCATCGTCATTTGACATCTCCGACTGTTATTACAATATTTCCATGTTCATCTGTTCGTTTGGTTATCTCTGGAGTTGTCTTTTTCTGTCCGACTAACTGTTGTTACCACCATTTGCCGTTTCGTTTACGGCAATGATATTCAAGATCGTTTGTTTTCAATGTGTAACAATACCGACATTTCAAACATTTTTGTAACCAATCCGGTAATTCTTCCATTATTCTAAACTGCCTCCACTAATTCTATAATCTTATTATTTTTAATAAAGTGTGATTTCATTGATCTGACTGACTTCCAATAAGTCCTGACTAATCCATTCTACTTTAATTTTTCCATCAACATATACTGCAAAACAATAATGCGAGTCGGCTTTTTCCATCAACATAACGCACATTATTGTTATATCATAGCCGTCTATTTTAAATTTAACTATGCCGTATGGACTTGATAAAGCATCCTCAACATTCTTCCAATCTTCTGGTGTCATTTTTTTGTCCTTTCCATTTCGCCATTGGCGAATTATTCATGTTCCAGTTTTCTAAAACCATTATTTTCAAGCCTTTTAAGTGAATTCGGATAATTAATATAAAACTTAATACCGCAAATACGTCCCTTTTCATTACGGAAGGCTCGGAGCTTATGTATCCTGACTGTTTAAGCTTATTAAGATGATTTGTATACATGTCTGTACCCATTTTCAAGTCGTTCAGTACTTTTGAACGGCTTATTACAAACTCTGATTTGCTCTTCGCACATCTGTATAAGTACATAAATATAGTTTTCATGGAAAAAAATACATGCAAAACTAAGTAAAAATTGCAGCAGAAAAATATAAAAAAAGACCGCAATTTCCGTGCTTTGACAGAAATTGCAGTCTTGCTGAAAATATGTCCCAAAAATATTTTTTGACAAGGCAAAAAATAAAGAACCGAGATTAAAAATCCCGATTCTTTCAAATTCCCAAAAATGGCATTAAAAATTTTTTTTTAAATAATACTTGACAAAAAATATTTCCTATTTCCTTTATATTAAAATACAAAACAGAAAAAACACCCCCACAAAACATGTACCGTTCCCCAGACGAAACATGTTCCTTAATCAAACAGATACAACAACTATCTGATTGACTTAGTGAGAATGCTATTTTAACCCGCTTGAAATAGATATTAAGCCTGTCAGATTCTTATGAACTCTGATGGACTTTTCGCATTTCCAATCAACAATTTCATATTCTTTCAGAACTTTTCTACAAAGATTTCTGTGCAGTCGTTTACTCCGTTATCAAGAAACGAACTGGGTTTGAACTCAGCCGCCGCAAAGTAGTGAGGATATATGAAAAATAATAATACAACACCATGCAAATACAGCATGGTGTTTTTGGTGCACCATCGGGGACTCGAACCCAGGACCCACTGATTAAGAGTCAGTTGCTCTACCAACTGAGCTAATGGTGCAAAATTTGGCTCCCCAAGTTGGACTCGAACCAACGACCCTGCGGTTAACAGGTGCCGCATGCTCTACCGACTGAGCTATTGAGGAATATATAATTGTATATTAACCAAAATATAAAAATAATATACATAAAAAATATCTTACCTAAACTCATAAAACTTAAATTCTATATATATTTAGGAAGATTTAACCGATTCTTTTGAATCGGTTAAAAAATAAGCCGGCATTGAAATAATTTTTCCAGGACGCGACCGTCCAAGTATCGTCTACGCGGAAGAGCTTAACTGCTGTGTTCGGAAAGGGAACAGGTGGGACCTCAACGCTATAAACACCGGCAAAAAGGTAATTGAAAAGAGAAGTAAAAAGGAGAGAACAAGAACAAAAAAAGGAAAAGCCCTCGACCAATTAGTATCTGCTAGCTAAACATGTCACCATGCTTACACATCAGACCTATCAACCTCATCGTCTTTGAGGGGTCTTACTTACTTACGTAATGGGATATCTTATCTTAAGGCCGGCTTCACGCTTAGATGCCTTCAGCGTTCATCCGTTCCGCAACTTAGCTGCCCAGCTATGCCACTGGCGTGACAACTGGTCCACCATTGATGCGTCCATCCCGGTCCTCTCGTACTGAGGACAGCTCTTCTCAAATTTCCTGCGCCCACGACAGATAGGGACCGAACTGTCTCACGACGTTCTGAACCCAGCTCGCGTGCCACTTTAATTGGCGAACAGCCAAACCCTTGGGACCGAATTCAGCCCCAGGATGCGATGAGCCGACATCGAGGTGCCAAACCTCCCCGTCGATGTGGACTCTTGGGGGAGATCAGCCTGTTATCCCCAGGGTAGCTTTTTATCCGTTGAGCGACGGCATTTCCACTCACATACCGCCGGATCACTAACTCCAACTTTCGTTACTGCTCGACCTGTCCGTCTCGCAGTTAGGCTCGCTTATGCGTTTACACTCAAGGGCATGGTTTCCGTCCATGCTGAGCGAACCTTTGAGCGCCTCCGATACCTTTTTGGAGGCGACCGCCCCAGTCAAACTGCCCACCTAACAATGTCCCCCAACCCTGATTCAGGGCTGCAGGTTAGAATTTCAGCACTCCAAGAGTGGTATCCCAAGGGCGACTCCACATAAGCTGACGCCTATGCTTCTCAGTCTCCCACCTCTCCTGTACATGAAATACCAAAACTCAATATTAAGCTACAGTGAAGCTCCATGGGGTCTTTCCGTCTGATCGCGGGTAACCGGCATCTTCACCGGTACTACAATTTCGCCGGGTGGGTTGTTGAGACAGTGCCCAAATCGTTACACCATTCGTGCGGGTCAGAACTTACCTGACAAGGAATTTCGCTACCTTAGGACCGTTATAGTTACGGCCGCCGTTTACTGGGGCTTCAATTCAAAGCTCTCACTTCTCCTCTTAACCTTCCAGCACCGGGCAGGTGTCACCCCATATACGTCATCTTTCGATTTAGCATAGAGCTGTGTTTTTGCTAAACAGTCGCTTGGGCCTATTCTCTGCGGCTCTTTCGAGCACCCCTTCTCCCTAAAAGTTACGGGGTCAACTTGCCGAGTTCCTTAACAACCCTTCTCCCGTTGGCCTTAGAATCCTCTTCCTGTCTACCTGTGTCGGTTTGCGGTACGGGCTCTTCAGATATACGCACAACTTTTCTTGCCTCAATCCACATTTACTTCCTCCATTCGGGTCCCTTACGACCGGGGTAACCAACACCCGGCTAAACGCTTCTCAAAAAGTCCTTGTGCTTTAAATCTTTCAGAGGCTACGGAATTTCTACCGTATGTGCATCGGCTACGCCTTTCGGCCTCACCTTAGCTCCCGGCTTACTAGGAGCGGACGAACCTTCCTCCTAAAACCTTAGGCTTTCGGCCATTATGATTCTCACATAATTCTCGCTACTCATTCCGGCATTCTCACTCGTATAAAATCCACCATCGCTTCCGCTACGACTTCTCCCTCTTATACGACGCTCCCCTACCCGCAATACTTTCGTATTGCAGCCCAAGCTTCGGTTATAGATTTTAGCCCCGTTGAATTTTCGGCGCAGGGTCACTCGACCAGTGAGCTGTTACGCACTCTTTTTAATGAGTGGCTGCTTCTAAGCCAACATCCTGGTTGTCTGTGCAACCCCACATCCTTTTCCACTTAAATCTATTTTGGGACCTTTAGCTGTGGGTCTGGGCTGTTTCCCTTTTGACTATGAGACTTATCTCACATAGTCTGACTGCTGTACATCAATTATCCGGCATTCTTAGTTTGATAAGGTTCAGTAACCTCTCGGCCCCTAGCCCATTCAGTGCTTTTACCTCCGGTCATGATATACACCGCTAGACCTAAAGCTATTTCGGGGAGAACCAGCTATCTCCGGGTTCGCTTGGAATTTCTCCGCTATCCACACCTCATCCGCCGCCTTTTCAACGGGGGTCGGTTCGGCCCTCCATGGGTTTTTACCCCACTTCAGCCTGAACATGGATAGGTCACCCGGTTTCGGGTTATGCACTGTAACTTCTCGCCCTGTTAAGACTCGCTCTCGCTTCGGCTCCGTTCTGAACCTTAACCTCGCTGCGTACATGCCCGCTCGCCGGACCATTCTACAAAAAGTACCATATCACACTTTGACGTGCTCTCCGTGCTTGTGCTCAGGGTTTCAGGTTCTCTTTCACTCCCCCCGGGGTCTTTTCACCTTTCCTTCACAGTACTATACGCTATCGGTCACTGGGTAGTATTTTAGGCTTGGAGGGGTGGTCCCCCATCTTCCCACAAGGTTTCACGTGTCTTGCATGGTACTCTGGATACTGCTCGCTGCCTTCCTTTTCACCTACGCGGATTCTCACGCCCTGGCCAGCCTTCCCATGCTGTTCGGTTAACAATCGTTACAAATGCAGTCCTAACCCCGAAAGGATTGCTCCTCTCTTTGGTTTAGCCTCTTCCGCTTTCGCTCGCCACTACTCACAGAATCTCGGTTGATTTCTCTTCCTCGCCCCTACTTAGATGTTTCGGTTGAGGCGGTTTCGCGTATATACCCATTCGCGTATGATATGATTCTTCATCATATGGTTGCTCCATTCAGGATATCCACGGTCTTTGCCTTCGCTTACAACTCGCCGCAGCTTTTCGCAGTTAACCACGTCTTTCATCGGTTCCCAGTGCCGAGCATTCACCCTGCCCGCTCTTCTTTACCGTGTGAACAGTCTCTTTCTTGTTTCAATACATTTCCTGTAGTTTTTACCCGATTACAGTTTTTGTTTGGTTTCTGAAAACTGCAGTCATATTTGTTTCCATTTTCCATTTTCATTGGTGCGTGAGTGGGCTCAAGTGGACTCGAACCACCGACCTTCTTTGATCAGGCGCGCGATCTCTAACCACCTTTGCTCAATTAGCCCTGTTTGTTTGCAGCGCCTTCAAATTCAGTTTTTCAACAATCTTTGCCGGTTTATCGCGCTGACCAAGACTCTCGCATCACGCTCTTTCGGTCCGCGTACTTAAACGCTGCGCGTGATCCAGCCGCACCTTCTATACGGCTCCCCGTTACGCTTCACCCCTCTCATCAATCCTCAACCCCACTCCCCCGGCGTTCCTTGCGGTTGAACTACCGACTTCGCGTGCGCCGACTCTCATTTTGACGGGCGGTTGCTCAAGGCCTGGAACGTATTCACCGCGGCTGCTGATCCATGACTAGCAATTCCGACTTCATGCCGGCGTTTGCATTCCAATCTGAACTGAGACACTTTTTCGAGATTCGCTTCACCTCGCGGCTGTCGCTGCCCTCTGTTTAAACCCATTGTAGTACGTGTAGCCCAGGTCATAAGGGGCATGATGATTTGACGTCCCCCGCTTCACTCCGTTTTGTCAACGGCAGTCCGGCTAGAGTGCTCTTTCGTAGCACCAATCGTAAGGGTTGCGCGCTCGTTGCGGGACTTAACCCAACATCTCACGACACGAGCTTTGACGACAACCATGCACCACTCCGGTGACCAGGATTTCAAGGGCACCCCTTAACCATTACGTGTTCCTGGGATGTCAGAGACCTGGTAAGGTTCTTCGCGTGTCGAATTAAACCGTTTTCACATACTCCACTGCTTGTGGGGGCCCCCGTCAATTCCTTTGAGTTTTCAACCTTGCGGCCGTACTCCCCAGGTGGAATGCTTATTGTGTTGACTCCGGCACGGAAGGGGTCAGTCCCCCCACCTAGTAATCATCGTTTACAGCGTGGACTACCAGGGTATCTAATCCTGTTTGCTCCCCCACGCTTTCGAGCCTCAGCGTCAGTGGTCGTCCAGTAAATCGCCTTCGCCACTGGAATTGTTCCTCCCGATCTCCTACGCATTTCACCGCTACACCGGGAATTCCATTTACCTCTCGACTCTCAAGAACGACAGTTTCAAATGCAGGTCATGGGTTGAGGCCGCGGTTTTTCACATCTGACTTGCCGTCCCGCCTACACACCCTTTAACCCAGTAATTCCGGATAACGCTTGCCACCTACGTATTACCGCGGCTGCTGGCACGTAGTTAACCGTGACACCGATAGGTACCGTCACTTCCTTCTTCCCTATCAACAGAGGTTTACAATCAAAGACCTTCTTCCCTCACGCGGGCGTCGCTGGGTCCAGGCTTTCCCCATTGCCCAATATTCCCCACTGCTGCCTCCGTAGGTCTGGACCGTTTCTCAGTTCCAATGTGGCCGTTCAACCTCTCAGTCCGGCTACTGATCGTCGACAGTGAGCCGTTACCTCACCAACTATCTAATCAGACGCGAGCCCATCATTCTGCGGATTGTTCTTTGGTAGCAAAAAGATGCCTCCTCGCATGTTATGGGTATTAGCGTTCGTTTCCCAAACGTTATCCCCCTCAGAATGGCAGGTTGCCACGCGTTACTTCACCCGTCCGCCACTAGATTGTATAGAGCAAGCTCTGGCAGGGCCTCGTTCGACTTGCATGTGTGCCAGGGGGCACGCCGCCAGCGTTCGTCCTGAGCCAGATCAAACCCCCTGGCCAAGTTTGTATATCAAAAAGCCTCCTTTGCCTTTAATATTCCTGCTCTCATTACGCAATATTTAACTTCAGGCGGGCAATTCGCTTCGTGGAAAGACAAAAAGCGAAGTTTTGAAGCGCGGCATGAAAGCTCGACGGCGTGTGCCCGGCCATTCAAATGCTGCTACGGATATGGTTCGAGGAAAAAGAAAAATCGCATTGTGCCAAGTTTTCTGGAAAATTTATGTGCAGCCATACGATTTTTTGAGAATTTTGTAGACGGATGAAACAAAATAGATTAAATCTAAGTATCTAAGGAACGTTGATTTCATCGAAGCTGCTGATTACCGACTGTAGGATTTGAGGAGGATGCCGTTTTTATGAAAAATTACACGAGATAAAAATGTTTCAAAAAGATCTTTATTCATACACCGGCATATGTCGGAATGTTCGTGGCGGCGATTATATCGGTTGAGCGTGTAAGTCTGGTATTTGGGTGGCTGCGTGATATTGGGCATGGATTGCAGGTATAAATATTTGATTGGCGATTATTTCCGACTCATAAAAAGGCAGAACTTTTGAAAAATGAACAAGAATCATCGAAAGGTTACAGCAACAAAAACGAGTACATATAAAATTTCATATGAGTTAGCCTACCACTCCTTAAGCTGATGAAGATGTAATCTATCCATATGTGGTTACATTATCAGTATAAAGTTAAAGGTGAAACTCTAATGAAATGTAGTGGAGCTTTGTTCAATCTATATTCCGAAAGGGCAATTCATTAAAAATTTAGTAGACCCAAAGAACTGGCTGCCTGAAGTACATACCTCAAAACCAGAAAGCTAAAGTATTGCTTTCAATCGAGGTAAACAAAAAGTTTATCCTTTATAGCGTGTTTATTTTAAAAGAAGATTGTGATTGTGCTACAAATTTTCAGGAGGTTTTATGTGCATCATACGATTTTGAAAAAAATTTGTGAGGACTTGAATGAAAATAAAGCATGAGCTTAAAAATTGTTATTCAAACAGAGAAGCCAATAATCATGATACCATTGATGTGATTCTTATAACTGTCAGAAAAATGTGACGTTCGAAGATAATTCAAATGAGAGTTCTGATGAAGAGGGTGATTAAAAATGACGAAATCAAGTAAGAAATTGAATGCTTTTTGGTATGGCTTTGATGGTAGCGATTCTTATAGGCGGTTTTTCCTGTTGCATCCGTGGGGGAGACAAAATCGGAACTTACTGTGGCAAAAGGTGGATTTAGTAATTCTATCCTATGCAACTATCCCAATCAACTGTACGGTACAAATAATTACTATCTCATTCAGGGAGCTTCGAAATACTTAAAAGCGAAATATTCAGCTATCGCAAATGAAGAAAGCGATTTTCGGTAGTTTCCAATGGAAAGGTTTTTGTTATCTGACCCCTAGTTTGACCGATATACAGTATTCCGATTACCATAATCCCTTGGCTTTTCATGCCCTTAACAATGAAATGAATATAGATGCTTTGAGAATATGAAGATATTATTATGGAGATATATTGTTGAAAGAGATGTTGAACCGCATAGGAGTGGACAATTAAAATTAGGTATGGCACCAGATGAGCTAAGAAAAAAACTCTTCTTCTACAAATAGAAAGAAACAATGGTCGGATTCTTCCTATAAAAGCAATGCAAATGGGCGTTGTGCTGAAACGACCCTGTTGATAACCGGACGATATATGGATAATGATTCGTTCTTTCTTGTGCAGTATCGGAACGGAAAAGCTGCTGAAATCGACATCCAGCGTGATTTGTCTAAAGTGGCATCAATAAAAAAATTGTTCGGGGATGGATATGTTTAATACAACCGCCGAGTGTATTATTGATTAACAATAGAAAAACGTTGTTTGCAGCAGCGAAAGGACTTTACAACTGGGAACGGAATATCTTTTCTGAAATTGGAGTCCGACTTTGGAGAGAGCGACATTTCATCTCAAACTGTTGAAAAGCCACGATTATACATGGAAGAGATGCAGGCTGTATTAGAGAACTTGAATATCATCCAATACTTCCAATGAATTACTGTGATGGGTTGAATTACTTTAAACTGATCCAATGGGATTTGATATAACTTTTCCGCTTGTGGTACATAGCGATGACCCAGCTATCTGCTAATACGGGTGAACTAATTTGGAAGTATTTTATTGACGAATCCAAAGAAAAAAGCCTCACACAGCAGCTGCTACTTGGAATTTCAACAAGGGCAGTATCATGACAAGTGCTGGCTTGACACATCTATTAGCATCAGTGATGAAGTATGGAATAACCCGCCATGTTTCGAATCTGATTCTTGAAGTGATTCAGAGTTTGACTTTTATGGAATAACAATCGTTACAAAAGTACAATGGGATAATATTTTAACAAAAAGTCAATCGGATGGATGTACTTACAAAGATTATTTTTAAACAGTTCCTTGGGCAGCAAAAGTGTTTTTAAACGAATGATATTGTTCACTATCATAGGGATGTGAGTCGAGAACTTTCTCGGAGAATAACAGTGATACACAAAGGAAGGGTGTAACATGAAAAAAAATTCTTACAAAATCGTATCGGTAAAGAAAAAACTTGCTATTTATTGTTGGAATTGCTTACTTTATTGCAGACACTAATTTTATGGTATGCCTTTAATCAAAGAAATGTTCGCCCACGGTAGTTGCAGGGGATTCATTGCACTTGTTGGTGGCGTTGGTGTGATAATAGATCTTTGGTGTATTCAAAAAATTGGCGCAGTAAATAATGATTTATTGAAGAGGTTAAACCAGTCTGCATGGTCGCAGAGATAATATTCTAAAACTTACTACCCAGCAAAAAGCTAGGCACACCAAAGAATTTACTATAGAGGGCAATATTCCCATGCCTTAAAAACAATTTAACGACGAATATATTGTGCAATATAGAGAATTCTCAATTGCGACTTCGCACTCGAGTTGACTTGTGGAAAGCAGCATTACAATAAATTTCGGTGATAACCATGGAAAAAACAATGACGCTCAATCTTCATTGTGGAACCCCTACTGTCAAGCAGCAAATAACCGGATGTCCTGGAAGCAGCTCGGCATCCCGATGGCAACCGCCATTGATATGCCTGCGCCAAATCACGCTGACGGGCGGCATTCCCTATCTCCTGTCCCTGCCGAAGGCTCCTGCGGCACTGAACGCTGACACCATGACCGATGACCAACTCCACGCAGCCCCTGCAGGTGGGCATCAAAGAGGTTCAGAACGGTGATACTGTGGATGCGGCAAGCGCATTGCACAGTTCAGGGAACAGCACAGATGAAGCAGTATGACGTGAAAATTTCCCATGCAGCCCTCAGCGATATGGAGCAGATCCACAGCTATTTGCCGACCGTCTGCTGGAAACCTGACACGGCTATGGGGCAGTATAACCGCATTGCAGAAGCCATCCAGTCACTGAACATCCTGCCGGAACGCTGCGCGCTGGTGGAAAGCGAGCCGGAGCGCACCTGTTCGGGCTGCGGTTAGATGCTGGTGGACAACTACTGGTGTTCTACATCGTGGGCGAGGATACCGTGTCGGTGGCGCGTGCTGTACAGTGCATCCGGACCTTTGTCCGCCGCCTGCGGAGAATGAAGTGTTTGCATGACCGCAATGATTACGCCCGCTATTCCAGCGATAACCAGCGTGAGGAATCCATCGAAGGCCAGATTCGTGAATGTACGGCCTACGCCGAAAAAAAGAACGGCATCGTGGTGGTCAAACACTACATTGACCGCGCCCTTTCCGCCAAAACCGACAACCGCCCGGATTTCCAGCAGATGATCAAGGACAGCGAGAAACGGTTGTTTGACATTGTGCTGGTCTGGAAATCCCACCGTTTTGCCCGAAACCGTTATGATTCGGCCCACTATGAGTACCAGTTGGAACGAAATCATGTCAAAGCTTGGTATCTGCCACGGAGCCTATCTCTGACAGCCCTGCGGGTATCATGGTCAAGAGTATGCTCACCGGCATGGCTGAATACTACTCGGCAGAGCTCTGAAAAAGTTGTGCGCGGCATGACTGAGAATGTGCTGAAAGGCAAGTACAACGGCGGCACCGATTCCCATTGGCTTCAAGGTGGACGAGGAGAAGTTTTCAAATCGACCCGCTGAAAGCTCCCTTTGTGGTCGAAGTTCCGGCGGTACAATGAGGGCGCGACCAGAAAAGAACTGATGAACTGGCTGAACGACAGCAGCGTGACCACCAACCGCAAACCGAAGTTTACCTACAATAGCGTTCGAAAGCTGCTGTCAAACCGGTACATTGGAGAAAACCACTTCGCGATATCGTAATGCCGGACAGCATCCCCGGCCATCGTGGGACAAGGAACTTGTTTGAATTGAAGTACAGGCGAAAATCGAAAAGAAGAACAGCCGCGCCATTCAGGCCGAGACGATTACTTGCTGCTCACCACCGCTGCTTTTGGGAATGCGGCGCGATGATGTTCGGCGAGTGCGGTACAGGGTAGAAACAGGGTCGTTCATCATTATTATAAGTGTGCCACGAAGCGTTTCAAGCGACCTGCAAGAAAAAGACCGTCCGTAAAAGTGGTTGGAAGAGCCAATAAGAAGGAAACCATGAAGCTGGATTCCCCAGACGCCGCATTGATGCCATCGTTGGGTGAAGCATGGAGTTGCAAGCATCAGAAACACCACGCTCCCTTTGCTGGAAAAGCAGATGCGCGAGTGTAGAGAACGGCATTGAAAAAATATGCTGAACGCCATTCGCGGGTGCTGACCACCCACCAAGTCGCGTTTGGTGCTGGAAGTCTCAGCAGAAAGAAACTTGAGGTTCGGACGCTGAAGAAAAATCGCTCGGCCACGGTTGAGCGAAAATCAGGTTCGGTTCTGGCTGACCGGTTCCGCAAGTCGACCCGAACGTGAAAAGCCACCGTGAAACGCTATCAATACATTCGTGAATGCTGTTTATCTCTATGATGAAAAAGTTTTGATTACATTCAACT